>Ga0307998_1000016_pt1 | contig 98702 bp, 91 predicted proteins | sample Davwhametageno37_FD_203147 | JGI IMG/M metagenome (GOLD analysis project Ga0307998, IMG submission 203147) | Marine microbial communities from Davis Island wharf, Antarctic Ocean - #37 | ecosystem: Environmental > Aquatic > Marine > Unclassified | place: Antarctic Ocean: Davis Island wharf... | reverse complement strand
CGGCCGTTGAGCGGGCCTAACTTGGCGTATTTCGGTCGATCAGCAAGGCTGCAAGCCGCGCCCGGAAAGGGTTCGCGCGGAAAACGCACCAATTTGCACGAAAAGTACGATCACCCCAGATCGCGGCCGCGCACATCGACGTAGACCCAGCCCGACAGCCGCGCGTTCTCGCTGCGCAGCATCGGCGGGCCGTCTTCGATGGCGATCCTTGCGACGTCTCCGAGAAGCAGTTGTGCACCCTTGTCGGTTACGAAAGGAAGTTGCCGCAGCCGCTCCAGCGAGTCGCGGATCTCGCGCGGATACCGGACGTTGATGGGATAGCGTTCGCGACCCTGGATGACTTCGCCGACGTTCTCACCGCCGATGGCCGTGGACACCACGGCCTGCACGTCCGCCACCGAGAGCCCGTAGCGCGCGGCAGCGAGCCGGTCGACATCGACGTCGATGTAACGCCCGCCAGTGAGCCGTTCCGCCAGTGCCGACGACACGCCGGGAACGCCCTTGACCGCCGCCTCGATCTGCGTGGTCAGCGAATCGATCGTGGCCAGGTCCGCCCCCGCCACCTTGATGCCGACCGGGCTCTTGATGCCCGTGGCCAGCATGTCGATGCGGTTGCGGATGGGCGGCACCCACACGTTGGCCAGGCCCGGTACCTTGACGGCGCGGTCCAGTTCCTCGACCAGCCTGTCCGGTGTCATGCCCGCGCGCCATTGCGCCTTCGGCTTGAACTGGATGGTGGTCTCGAACATCTCGAGCGGCGCGGGGTCGGTCGCGGTGTCCGCGCGGCCGGCCTTGCCGAACACGCGTGCGACTTCGGGCACGGTCTTGATGAGACGGTCGGTCTGCTGCAGCAGCTGGGACGCCTTCGACACCGACAGTCCCGGCAGCGCGGATGGCATGTAGAGCAAATCTCCCTCGTCCAGCGGCGGCATGAACTCGCCGCCCAACCGCATCAACGGCACCGCGGTCAGCGCCAGCAGCACAGCGGCCACGACGAGTGTTCCCTTGGGAAAGCGCAGCACCAGCTCCAGCGCGGGCCGGTACACCGCAATCAGGAAGCGGTTCACGGGGTTGGAAGCCTCGTGCGGGATGCGCCCCCGCACCAGGTAGCCCATGAGCACCGGGATCAGCGTCACCGACAGCCCCGCCGCAGCCGCTATGGCGTAGGTCTTGGTGAAGGCCAGCGGCGAGAACAATCGCCCCTCCTGCGCTTCGAGCGAAAACACCGGCACGAAGGACAGCGTGATCACCAGCAGCGAGAAGAACAGCGCAGGCCCGACCTCCACGGAGGCATCGGAAACCAGCCGCCACCGTTCCGCCACCGTGGGCTGCCGGCCCTCTGCGGTCTCGAAGGCCTCGATGTGCTTGTGCACGTTCTCGACCATCACGATGGCGCCATCCACCATCGCGCCGATGGCAATGGCGATGCCACCCAGCGACATGATGTTGGCGTTGACGCCTTGCCAATGCATGACGATGAACGCCGCCAGCACGCCGATCGGCAATGCCACCACCGCCACGAGCGCCGAGCGCAGGTGGAACAGGAAGACCGCACAGACCAGCGCCACCACGATGAACTCCTCGATGAGCTTGCTGCGCAGGTTCTCCAAGGCACGGTCGATCAGCAGCGACCGGTCGTAGGTGGGCACGATCTCGACGCCCGGCGGCAAGCTGGGCTTGAGCGTGTCGAGCTTCGCCTTGACGGCCTCGATGGTCGAGCGGGCGTTCTTGCCCGATCGCATGACGATGACGCCGCCAGCGACTTCGCCCTCGCCGTCCAGCTCGGCGATGCCGCGGCGCATCTCGGGGCCGATCTGTACCGTCGCCACGTCGCGCAGCAGCACCGGCGTTGCGCCAGTCACGGAAAGCGGGATCGTGCGGAAGTCGTCCAGCGAACGCAGGTAGCCGCGAGAGCGCACCATGTACTCGGCCTCGGCGAATTCGACGACTGAACCGCCCGAGGCCTGGTTGGCCTTCTGCAAGGCCTCTATGACCATCGACTGGGTGATGCCCAGCGCGCGCATGCGGTCGGGGTCCAGCACCACCTGGTACTGGCGCACCAAGCCGCCGATGCTCGCGACCTCGGCCACGTCGGGCACGGTCTTAAGTTCAAACTTGAGAAACCAGTCATTGAGCGCACGCAACTGCCCGATGTCGCGCGTGCCCGTGCGGTCGATCAAGGCGTATTCATAGACCCAGCCGACGCCCGTGGCGTCGGGGCCGAGCGAGGCGTTGGCGCCCGCGGGAAGCCTGTTCTGCACCTGGTTGAGGTATTCCACGACACGCGAGCGCGCCCAGTACGGATCGGTCTTGTCGTCGAACAGCACGTAGACGAACGAGTCGCCGAAGAACGAGTAGCCACGCACGGTCTTGGCGCCGGGCACGCTGAGCATGGTGGTGGTCAGTGGGTAGGTCACTAGGTCCTCGACCACTTGGGGCGCCTTGCCGGGAAAGGGCGTGCGGATGATGACCTGCGTGTCCGAGAGATCGGGCAGCGCATCGAGCGGTGTCCGGGCGACGGACCACCAGCCCGCCGCCACCAGGAACAAGGTCGCGATCAGCACCAGGAAGCGGTTGCCGACCGACCAGCGGATCAGCGCGGCGATCATGGCTTGGCGCCCGGTTGCACGCGCTGCACGGAGACCAGTTCGTAGCCCGTGGGACCGCCCTCCTTGAACTCGAAGCGGACCTGGTCGCCGGGTTTGATCTCCGGGAATACATTCGGCGATGCCTTGGCGAAGCCCATCGTCATCGACGGCCACTTGAGCGTCGCGACGGGGCCATGCGAGATGGTGATGCCGTCGGGCGCCACGCTTTCGACCTTGCCCTCGGCCTTGTGAATCACCCCGGCCGGCGCCAAGGCTCCCGCGGTCGGTGCGGCTGCAGGTGCCGCCATGTTGCCCAGCACGGAGCGCAGCCGGGCCTCCGAGTCGATCAGGAACTGGCCGCTGGCGACCACCTGGTCGCCTTCGCTCAGGCCCGAAACGACTTCGGTGTCGTCGCCCTGGTCCGCGCCCAGCGACACATCGCGCGGCTCGAAGGCGCCGTCAGCCCTACGCACAATGACGACAGTGCGCTTGCCAGTGCGGATAACGGCTTCGGACGGCACGACCAACTGGCTGTTGGCGGGGCCGGCCACCTGCAGACGCAGCAGCATGCCGGGCGTCAGCTTTCCGTTCCTGTTGTCGACCTCGAAGCGGGCCTTCAAGGTGCGGGTCGAGCTGTTGATCTCGGGAAGTATCTCGTCGAGCGTTCCATCGAAAGACTGGGCCGCATCGGCCTGAAGGATCGCCTTGACCTTCTGGCCACGCGTGAGCCGCACCGCCTGAGCTTCCGGAATCTCGGCCACCGCCCAGACCTTCTCCAGCCCCGCGATGCGGAACAGCGTCATGCCGGGAGTGATGGCCACGCCTTCGCGCACGCCCAGCTCGGCCACCACGCCATCGGCCGGCGCGGTGAGCACGTAGCGCGCCTGCGCCGTGCCGGTCTCCTCGCTGCGACGGATGAGCTCAGCGGGGATGGACATGGCCCGCGTGCGATCACGCGCGGCTGCGACGAGGTCAGGAGGGGCGCCCGAACGCTTGAGGGCGAGCAGTTCGTTCTGCGGTCCGAGCCAATCGGGCGCAAAGACCGTCGCCAGTGCCTGGCCCTTGCGCACGCGCTCCATCGGCGCGCGGACCGACAGGTGTTCGATATACCCGGCAACGCGCGTCTGCACGGCGACGTTGAGCCGCTCGTCGAACTGCACGGTACCGACCGCGCCGAACGACGAGGAGGTTTCCGCGCGCCGCACGCTGGCATACCGGATGCCGAGGTTCTGCTGCACCGTGGGGCTCACCTGTACGCCGCCCTCATTGGCCGTGCCCGTTGCGCTGTCGGCATACATAGGGACCAGTTGCATGTCCATGAAGGGCGACTTGCCGGGCTTGTCGAAGCGCGGCCCCGGCACCATGGGGTCGTGCCAGTAGAGAACCTTGCGGCCGTCGGCCGTGGAGGTGACGGCCGGCGCGGCCATCGACGTATCCGAGGGCTGCGCTGTCTTGCGGCCCAGGTAGAAGGCGCCTGCTGCGAGCAACAGAGCTGCCAGCAGCGAGGCGCCGATCGTGCGTGTTCGGTTCATTGCGCCACCTCGGCAGTGAGAGGCCGGAAGGCCAGTTGGACTTGGGTCCTGGCAAGGTCGCGCTGCAGCGCCAGCAGCTTGCGCTGCGCGTCGACTTCGGCGTGCCGTGCCTCGAACAGGACGGTGAGGCTGACCTGGTTGGACCGGTAGGCCGCCGTCGCCGCGGCCGTTCGTTGACTGGCAGGCACGACGACACCGGCGCGATAGCGGTCGATGCGTTGCGCCAGGCGTTGGGCGTCGCTGCGCAGCAACCGGTATTCGGCGGTCGCGGCCCGGGTCGCTTCGGCCAAGTCGGCCTCGGCCTTCTCGACCAGCGCCAGCTTGGCTGCGGTGTCCCGGTCCTGCCGTTCGCCGGGCGCGACGGGCAGAGGGATGCTCACGCCCACCGACACCATGTCGGAATAGCCGGTGCGCTGACCGTAGGCGACCTCCCAGGTCCAATTGGGCTTGCGGTTCGACGCGGTGACGGCCGCCGTCTGCTTTGCCACATCGATGTCGCGCTGCATCGCCGCGACCGTAGGGTGCGCGGCCACGTAGGCTTCTTCGGACGGCACTGCGATGGTGGCGCCCGGAGGCAGCAGGTCATCGGGCGGTACGCCGACCCATCGCTGGAAGGCGACGCCTGCGGCGCCTTGCTGTTGCAGGATGTCTGCCGTCTCGTCTGCCGAGACACCCCTTGCGCTGGCCAGTGCCAGCACGTCCTGGCTGTTTCCCGCGGCCGAAGACAGGCGTGCGCGCGATGCCTCCAGCTCTTCGTGCGCGTGGTGCTCCATGAGCCTGGCGAGCTTCAGGCTCTCGCCGGCGAAGAAGGCGTCCACGTACGCGAGCGCGGTCTGCCGGCGGGTGTCGGCGGCAGCGGCCTGCACCAGCACCGCCTCCCGGCTGACCGAGGCATCGGCGGCGGCCTGCCGCGCGGCGCGCTTGTCGGCGGACAGCCATTCCTGGCTGATGCCGATGCGCTTCATCGTCATCGAGTCGCGGGTTGTGTGAAAGCGGTCCGACCCCGTCGCGGGCAGGTTGTCGACGCCGATGCGCAGCGTGGGATCGGGAAGCTGGGCTGCGGATCGCGCAGCCTCGGTAGCGCTCAGTGCGCCTGCACGGGCGGCGCGGGCCGTTTCGGAGCGCTGAGCGGCAAGCTGGAGCGCAGCCTCGAGGGACAGGGGCGCAGCCGTTGCAAGGTACGGCAGCAGCACGACGGCCGACACGGCCGCGCGCAAAAAAGGAAAGGACATGAAAACTCCGCAGACGAACGAGTCGAACGCTGGCGAGCGGACGAGCCGCACCAGCACCGGTCAGTCGACGGAGATTTCAGACGCGAAGTCTGCGTGTGGAGAGAAAAACGGGATCGGGCGGCGGATGCTGCCGCTCTGGCCGGGCTGTTGCGGAAGGGCATGGCCTTCCGACGTCAGCACCATAGGCATGACCACGACCTGCACGATGGCGGGCAACGAAGGGGTGGTCAATTTCACCGGCTCGAAGGACAGCGACATGTCGGCGGCGTGCTGGAAGCACAGCACCGGCTGGGCCATGTCCATGCCTTCGCAGGGCGCGCCCGTCGCCATCATCTCGGCCATCGAATCCGTGTCCGGCACGCCCGGGCAGACATAGATTGCCAGCGCCAGCTGCGAGAACAGCAGCGACAGGACCACGAGGAACGTGGTCATACAGCGTTGGAGGGAGTCGCGGCGGGCCATAGAGGAGACAAAGTGTAGCGCTGCAAGCGAGGTTCCGTGCTGCGACCGAAGAGGCCGAACTCCCAGTTCTGGCTTTACGGCGTGCGCCAGCCAACCCGATGCCCGGCCGCCGTCGCATCGTGACGGGCATCGTCCTCGGTGTGCAAATAGATGCTGGTCGTGCTGATATTGGCGTGGCCCAGGTTGTCGCGGACCACCTTCAGGTCGACTTTTTCACTCAAATGGCTTCCAGCGGTGTGGCGAATCCAGTGCGTCGACGCCTGCTCGAGATGGGCTGCTGCGGCACCAAAGTCGGAACCACGCCGCCGCAGCGCGGCCGCGGCAGCCTGCATCACCCCCTTGACGAGCTCGTGAATGGCGCTTCGTGCCATCGGCTTGACCGGGGCGATCAGAGTCATCACCAGCGGCGTGCCTTCGCCCTCAAGTGGAAGCGAGCTCAAGGCATGGGCCTTGCGGTAGCGCATCAACTCGGTCATCAATTCGCCCGTGGCCGGCACCAGGCGGGTCTTGCGGCCTTTGCCGGTGATTTCGAGCCACCAGCGTTCCCGCCCATCGGCGCTACGCCGGCTGAAGAATCCGCCCATGCGGGCGTCACAGATCTCGGACACGCGCAGCCCACCGATGTAGAGCAGTGAAAACAGCCATCGGCAGCGCGATGCGTGCAGCCTTTCGCGTTCGCTGCCGACCGGCATTGCTTCGATCGCGGCTTTCACCACGTCCCAGTGTTCCTCGGGCAGAAAGCGGCTCACACGAGGTGCAGCCTGCCGGCGTTTGCGCCGGCTCAGCGCCAACGGATTGCCGGCCAGGTGTCCGGCCTCCACGAGCCACGAAAACATGGCGTTGAGGATCGACAGCGCCTGGCGCAGGCTCGAAGGCCCAAGCGGCCCGGCGAAGGGTCGCCAGCGCGGCGAGTTGCGGCCCGGTTTCTGACCCGGCTCCATGACCCAGCGCTCGGCGGGCTGGGGATCAGCGAGGAAACGCTGGTAGAGCAGCAGATCCTCGTGCGTGAGGTCCGAGAAGGCTGCGCCACGCTGCAGCACGCACCACAGCAGTAGGCGTTCAGCTTCCTTGCGATAGCTGGCAAGCGTGGCGGGTGAATCGGTATAGCGGGCCAGCCAGGCCAGCACAGCCGAGCGGTCGTCGACTGCGGCCAACTGCGATCGCGAGGTAGCGCGATTTCGGCCGTTGCGACCGTCCAGGTGGGCCGGCACCATCATCTGATCCAGGCTGACGAGGGCATTCATGCGGAGCTACGCGCAAAGGGAGAACATCGCCAAGTCTATGGACATTAGAAGACTTATGTCCATAGACTGAGAATTAATTCAATAAATTCAACGTATTGCGTTGTATTATTTATTCATGAATACCGAAATTGAACTCCAGAGCGACATTGAAACCCTCCGGGGGCGATTTACGGAAACAAAAGACCTCTATCGTGAGGTTTGCGCGTTGCTGTTCTTCCGCTATGGCATCACCCCCACGGCAAGCAAGCTGTACCAGTTTGTGCGCAAGGGCTCGATGAGTGCGCCGGCGGAGGCGCTGGCCAAGTTCTGGGAGGATCTGCGCAGCAAGGCGCGCGTCGAAATCGACCATCCGGATCTGCCGCCCGAACTCAAAACGAGCGCGGCGGAGGTCATCGCCGAGTTGTGGCGGCAGGCCACGGCCGCTGCGCGCCACGAACTCGCGGCGCTGCGCCTGGAGGACCAGGCCGCGGTCGAGCAGGCTCAGGGCGAGGAAGCTCGGGCTCGCCAAGCGGCAACCGAGGCGCTGGCCAGCGCCGATACCCTGCGTCAGCAGCTGAGCGCGACCCAGGAATCGCTCCAGCAACGGCAAACGGACCTGGAGGCAGAGCGGCGCGCCCATGCCGGCGCCGTGGCCAGGTTGCAGGAGTTGCAGCGCCATCTCGAGGAAGCGCGCCATCAGCAGGAGCGAGTGCGGGTGGATTTCAGCGCCGAATTAGCCAAGGCAAGGGAGGCCGTGGACGCGGCGAACGCTCGTTCGGACGCCGCCGAGCGGCGCGCGCTGCTGGAGATCGACCAGGAGCGCCAGGCCCGGATCAAGGCCGACAAGCAGCTCGAGGCGCTGCGTGGCCAATTGGCGCAGGCCGAAGGCCGCCATCGCGAGAGCTTGCTGGCGCAGGCCGACGCCGTTACGCGGCTGCAGGTCAAGGCCGATGCGGCCGAGGTGTCGCAACGAGAACTGACGGCCAGCAATCGCGGCCTTGTTGACGATCTTCAGGCGACGAGGGAACGACTCGCGGTGGCCCAGCAAGAAGCGACGCAATTCAAAGCCGAAGCACAGACGCTTCGCGCGCTGCTGGAGCGGCTCTCGCCGCCGGAACCGGTACCGCCGCCGCAAGAAGTGCCAGCCTCAAAGGCCGCCAAGACCGGTGCGCGAAAGGTTCGATAGCTCGGTAAGTGCGGTGTGTGCGGCACGCGTCCCCAACTCATGGGTCAGCAGCTCCGGCCGCCTTGCGCAGGGCGCGCAGTTCCAGACGCGCAGACTCGCGGATCTCTTCGCGGTCTAGTTCGACAGCGGTGTCGTCGACCCAGGTTTCCCAGAGGCTTTCGAGCCACGCCTGCCGGGTGCTGAACGCCTCGACTGCGTAGTCGAGCCAACTGGCGTAGCCGGCGGGCGGTGGCAATGGCTTTTGAATGGTGAAGAGAATATCTCCTGAAGATGAAGTGCGATCATCCGACACAGAGCGCCATCCGACAAATCGAGCAGGCACTTCAGGCTCGTTGTGCATGGGATTGGCCAGCAACGAAGGAGCAAACGATGATCGGCTGGTGGATAGTTGTCGCAGCTCAGACACCCGAGGAGCGTGACCAGGCGGTGGACCGAAGGGCGGCCGTTCTCGCGAACTGGGAGGTCGGACCCGGCGGCATCGAGTGGCTGCATCAACTCGTGAAGGCGGGGTCGGCGATCCAACTCTCCTTCAGCGGCTACCCGAACCGCTACACCGCCAAAGCCAGCGATGTGCTGCCGCTGCTTGCTGACGGACCGCCGGCGCACAGGGGGCCTGCCATCATTGGCGATGACTATGTGATGCCCCCGAACTGGAAGGGCAATTTGATCTTTCACGCAGAGAAGATTGCCGCTTGTCCTCCCAATCAACTATTGACCATCGACGCTTGGGATCAATCGTGATCGTCCAGCTCGGAGCCAAGGCCCGGCACGGACTTTTCTGATCACGGCATTTCGCTCCCAGGTCCCGTCGACGAGACGACCGTTCGCATTGTGCGGCGTGACGTTCCAGGAGGAAAATCATGAGCATGACCAAGAAAGCAAGTCAGATGAAGGTGCCTCGCCCCGTTTCGCTGCCGCGGGGGCGCGGCATTTCTTCCCGGCCACGGATCGAGGAGCACGCACTGGAGAACCTGCTTAAGCGGTTCGATCCGAAGCTGCACGGTGGAGAGGTGATGGCTTGGCGTCCTGTTGGGGTTGAGGTGTTGCCGTGACCACGAAGGAGGTGCGCGGCGATGCAATTGCCCAGGCCCTTGCAAACACGCGGATTGCGGGCCATGAACCCAAGCCACGATTTCTGGCGGACGTTGCAGCGGTGGTTGCCGGCACGATGACATATGACCAAGCTGTACGTGCCAGCGCGGCAAGGGCTCGAGGTCGCAATGGATCGGAGCCGCTCCCGGCCCTACGCGGTATGGAGAACCGATCACCCGAGTGATCGGCAGGGGGGCCGATCCCGCGTGATCGGAGCAGCCTGCATAAGCAAGACGTCTTTAATGACTTTGAGGCTTATGAGCTAAAACTGGCCGTATCCCGGCTTAGCCTCTATGCGCAGCCGTGCCCACAGGGCAGATGCTGGATCACAGTGGTGATGCGCTGGAAGACTTGGGCTTAAGGCAACGCTGAACAAGTCCTCGCGTGCCGCGCATCCCTGTTTTGGGCGGTCTGCTGCGTTGCAAATGCTCGCAATAGCTACGGCTATTGCTGCGCTTTGCGCCTTGCATCCCATCCCCAACCAGGGCGAGCGCCATCGCGGGACTTATTCAGCGTTACCTTAAAGCCGCTCTTTCACTTAACTCGCCCGGTCCATGTCCACGATCTCCACGCTGAGCTGCACCAGCACGCCCGGGGGGCTCGGCGTGAGGCGGCGCAGCACGCCAGCCACGCGCTCCGAGAGGTCTTTCTTGGCCTCGGGCGTGCGGCCCGAGAGCAGGCGCAGCTGCGCGTGCACGAAGGCGCGGTTCGCGGGTGCGGTGCCCACCTCGAACTGCTGCACGGGGGCGATGCGACTCTTGAGGTCGGCCTCGTCGGCCACCTCGGGGCTTGCGCAGACGGCGGCGTTGAGTTCGGCGAGCGCCTGGGCCTCGGGGAAGCCGGCGAGGTTGCGGGAGTATTCGACGATCAGGTGGGGCATGGAAAACCTCCGGGTGGAAAAATCAGGTGTGCGCCGGGCGCAGTTCGGCCAATGCCTGCAGCAGGCGCTGCACATCGGCCTCGGTATGCGCCGCCGACAGCGCGATGCGCAGCCGCGCCGTGCCCTCGGGCACCGTGGGCGGGCGGATGGCGGGCACCCACAGGCCGCGTGCGCGCAGGCCTTCCATCACGGCCAGGGCTTCGTCGTTGGCGCCGATGACCAGGGCCTGGACGGCGGTGCGCGAGTCGCCGAGCTGCCAGTGCGTGCCCTGCACCAGCGGCGCCAGGCCGTCGCGCAGCTGGGCAATGCGCGCGGCGAGCTGTTCGCGCCGCCAGCCCTCGGCGGCGATCACGCGCAGGCTGGCCTGCAGCGCGCGCGCCAGCAGCGCGGGCGCGGCCGTGGCGAAGATGTAGCTGCGCGTCTTCTGCACCAGCCATTCGACGAGCGCATCGGGCCCCGCGACGAAGGCGCCCGCCACGCCCGCGGCTTTGCCCAGCGTGGCCATGTAGAGCACGCGCGGAGAGGCGTTGGCGCCGACGAGGCCCGCCTCGGCCAGCGTGCCGCGCCCCTCGGGGCCGAGCACGCCGAAGCCGTGGGCGTCGTCGATCAGCAGCAGCGCGTCGTGCCGCTCGCACAGCGTGTGCAGTGCGCGCACATCGGCCACGTCTCCGTCCATGCTGAACACGGCATCAGTGATCACGAGCTTGCGCCGCGCGGGGCTGGCCGCGAGCAGGGCGTCGAGCGCGGCGAGGTCCGCATGCGGGTAGCGGTGCACCGTGGCGCGCGACAGGCGCGCGCCGTCGATCAGGCAGGCGTGGTTGAGCGCGTCGGAGAACAGCGCGTCGCCTGCGCCCACGAGCGCGGGCACGATGCCGATGTTGGTCGCGTAGCCCGCATAGAAGTAGAGCGCGCGCGGCAGCTGCACGAAGCGCGCGAGGTCGTCCTCCAGCGCGGCATTCGCCAGGCTGTGGCCGCTGACCAGGGGCGAGCCACCCGAGCCCACGCCGAACTCGCGCGTGCCCGCACAGGCGGCTTCGGCCAGCGCGGGGTGGGCTGCGAGGCCCAGGTAGTCGTTGCTGCAGAAGGCCAGCATGGGGGCACCGTCCACCCGCAGGTGGGCGCCCTCGGCGGGCACCACGGCGCGGCGTTGGCGGCGCAGGTGGGCATCGTCCAGCGCGGCGATGCGCGCGGGGAATTCGTCGATCCAGGAGGTCATGTCCAGTCGGGGGGCAATTGGTAGAGCGCGGCCAGGGCGCGCGCATCGGGTCGGGGCTGGTGCGGCAGCTCGGCCAGCAGCGGCGCACCCAGGTGCTGGCGCAGCCAGGCGATGTTGTCCTCGGGGGCCAGCATCTGCGGGTCCACGCGGTTGGCGACCCAGCCCGCGAGCGTGAGGCCGCGTGCGCGGACCGCTTCGGCCGTAAGCGCGGCGTGGTTCAGGCAGCCCAGGCGCAGGCCCACGACCAGCACCACGGGCAGGCCCAGGGCCTGGGCCAGGTCGGCGCCGGTCTCGGTGCCGGACAGCGGCACGTGGAAGCCGCCCGCACCCTCGACCACCACGGCGTCGGCGCGTGTGGCGAGCTGCCGGTAGCTTTGCACGATGGCGGGGATGGAAATGGCCGTTCCAGCGCGCGCGGCCGCGATGTGCGGCGAGAGCGGATCGGGCAGCAGCACGGGGTTGTCGAGTTCGGGCGGCACGGCCACGGTGGAGGCGGCGCGCAGCGCGATGGCGTCCTCGTTGGCGAGCTGGCTGCCGTGCAGTTCGGCGCCCGCGGCCACGGGTTTCATGCCGACCACGCGTGTGTGATGGCGCGCGAGCGCGTGTAGGAGCGCGGCCGAGGCGAGGCTCTTGCCCACGCCCGTGTCGGTGCCGGTGACGAATACGCCCAGGGTCATGGCAGGCGTTCCTCCGTGGGGGTGGGCGTGCCGGCTTCCTCGGCCAGCGTGGCGTCGAGCGCGGCCAGAGCGTTGACTGCGAGGTGCTGCACGGCCTCTGCATCGAGCACGTAGGGCGGCATGGCGTAGACGGTGGCGCCGATGGGCCGCAGCAGCAGGCCGCGCGCCATGGCGTGGCGGTGGTAGCGGCGTGCGAAGTCGGGCAGGGTGGTGTCCACGTCCCAGGCCCAGATCATTCCCTGGCGGCGCGCGTGGCGCACGCGCGGGTGGGCGGTGAGCGGCGCGCAGGCGGTGTCGATAGCCTGGGCGAGTTGCCCATTGCGCGCGAGCGCATCGGTCTGCTCGAACAGCTCCAGCGTGGCCAGGGCCGCGCGGCAGGCCAGCGGGTTGCCGGTGTAGGAGTGCGAGTGCAGGAAGCCGCGCGCCACATCGTCGTCGTAGAACGCGGCGTAAACCGTGTCCGTGGTCAGCACGGCCGACAGCGGCAGCGTGCCGCCCGTGAGGCCCTTGGACAGGCAGAGGAAGTCGGGCCGGATGCCCGCCTGCTGGTGCGCGAACATGGTGCCTGTGCGGCCGAAGCCCACGGCGATCTCGTCGGCCACGAGGTGCACCTCGTAGCGGCTGCACAGCGCGCGCGCCTGGCGCAGGTATTCGGCGTCGTGCACGGCCATGCCGGCCGCGCACTGCACCAGGGGTTCGAGGATCAGCGCGGCCGTGCTGGCGTGGTGCTCGGCCAGCCAGGCCTCGAGGGCGGCGGCAGCGCGCAGGGCCACGCCGCGTGCCGATTCGCCGGACTGGGCGCCGCGCGTGTCGGGGCTCTGCACGGTGGCGGCCAGGCGCACCAGGGGCGCGTAGGCCTCGCGGAAGAGGGCGATGTCGGTCACGGCCAGCGCGCCCACGGTTTCGCCGTGGTAGCCGCCGGCCAGGCCCACGAAGCGGCTCTTGGCCGGGCGGCCCTGGTTGCGCCAGTAGTGCGCGCTCATCTTGAGCGCGATCTCGGTGGCGGAGGCGCCGTCGCTGCCGTAGAACGCATGGCCAAGGCCCGTGAGCGCGGCCAGGCGCTCGGAGAGTTCCACCACGGGCGCGTGCGTGAAGCCCGCGAGCATCACGTGGTCGAGCCGCGCGAGCTGGTCGGTGAGCGCGGCCTGGATGTGCGGGTGGCCGTGGCCGAACAGGTTGACCCACCAGGAACTGATGCCATCCAGGTAGCGCCGCCCGTCGGTACCGTGCAGCCACGGCCCCTGGGCGCGCGCGATGGCCACGGGCGGCTCGGCCTCATGGCGCTTCATCTGCGTGCAGGGGTGCCAGACGCTGGCGAGGCTGCGCGCGGCGAGGGTGTCGGCGGCCGGCATCACAGGGGCTGCGTGGGCGCGTGGTGGCGCGGCGCGGTCTGGCGGTTGTGCGCGTCCACGAACACGAGCTGCGGCTGGTGCGCGGCCACGTGGTCTTCGTGCACCTGGGCGAAGGCCGCGATGATGAGCAAGTCGCCCACGCAGGCGCGGCGCGCGGCCGAGCCGTTCACGGAAATCATGCCGCTGCCGCGCTGGCCCTTGATGGCGTAGGTAACGAAGCGCTCGCCGTTGTCCACGTTCCAGATGTGCACCTGCTCGTTCTCGCAGTTGTTGGCGGCGTCCAGCAGGTCTTCGTCGATGGCGCACGAGCCTTCGTAGTGCAGCTCGCAGTGCGTGGTCTTGACGCGGTGGATCTTGGATTTGAGCAGGGTGCGGAAAATGGCGGTTTCTCCTGAGAGCGTGTTCAAAGTCTTTTCATGGTGCCCGCTAGGCTGGAAAAAGCTGCAATCTAGGCGCGTGCCGTAGCCCAGGCTCTCTGCCTGGGCAAGGTGCGCAACGACGAGTGCGGCTTTTTTCTGCCTTGCCTTAAACGAACGCTAAGCTTGCCGGGGTGAAAACGGCCATATGGATTAGCCCTCCACGCTCTGGGCCCCCAAGATGCGGTGGTGGGAAGCATGGCGGTGCAACTCGCTAACAGAAGCGAGCTGTACACCTTCAAGGTGATGCCACTGCGCAGGATTGTGGTACTCAACTGTGCATGGCGGGGTAAGAATAGGCGGTTGCGGGCATTGCCGCTCACGCACCTCCTGCAGGCATTGGCGCAGCAAACCCATGGCGTAGAACCTCCTTACGAGATCGCCTTGACCAGTTCCGGCACGGCCGTGAACAGGTCGGCTTCGAGGCCGTAGTCGGCCACCGAGAACATCGGCGCCTCGGGGTCCTTGTTGATCGCCACGATCACCTTGGAGTCCTTCATGCCCGCCAGGTGCTGGATCGCCCCCGAGATGCCGCAGGCCACATACAGCTGCGGCGCCACGATCTTGCCCGTCTGGCCCACTTGCAGGTCGTTGGGGGCGTAGCCCGCGTCCACGGCCGCGCGCGATGCGCCGATGGCGGCGCCCAGCTTGTCGGCCAGGGGCGTCATGACTTCGGTGAACTTCTCGGCGCTGCCCAGGGCCCGGCCGCCCGAGACGATGATCTTGGCGGCGGTGAGTTCGGGGCGGTCGTTCTTGGTCACTTCGCGGCCCACGAAGCTGCTCTTGCCGCTGTCGGCGGCGGCGGCCGTGGTTTCGACGGCGGCGCTGCCGCCCGTGGCGGCCGCGGCGTCAAAGCCGGTGGTGCGCACGGTGATGACCTTGACGGCGTCGCCGCTCTGCACGGTGGCGATGGCGTTGCCGGCGTAGATGGGGCGCTCGAAGGTGTCGGCGCTGTCGACCTTGGTGATGTCGCTGATCTGGGCCACGTCGAGCTTGGCGGCCACGCGGGGCGCCACGTTCTTGCCGCTGGCGGTGGCGGGGAAGAGGACGTGGCTGTAGCCGGAAGCGATGGCCAGCACCTGGGCCGCCAGGTTTTCGGCCAGGCCGTCCTTCAGCGATGCGCCGTCTGCATGGATCACCTTGGCGACGCCAGCGATCTGCGCGGCAGCGGCCGCCGCGGCACCGGCGTTTTCGCCGGCCACCAGCACGTGCACGTCGCCGCCGCAGGCCTTGGCGGCCGTGACGGTGTTGAGGGTGGCGCTCTTGATGGAGGCGTTGTCGTGTTCTGCGATTACGAGGGCGGTCATTTCCATCAACTCCTTAGATCACCTTGGCTTCGTTCTTGAGCTTGTCCACCAGGGTGGCGACGTCGGGCACCTTGATGCCGGCGCCACGCTTCGGGGGCTCGCTCACCTTGAGGGTCTTCAGGCGCGGGGCCACGTCGACGCCGAGGTCCTCGGGCTTGACGGTGTCGAGCTGCTTCTTCTTGGCCTTCATGATGTTGGGCAGCGTGACGTAGCGCGGCTCGTTCAGGCGCAGGTCGGTGGTGACCACGGCCGGGGTGGAGAGGCTCAGGGTTTCGAGGCCGCCGTCCACTTCACGCGTCACGCTCACCTTGTCGCCCGCCACTTCGACCTTGGAGGCGAAGGTGGCCTGGGGCAGGTCAGCCAGGGCGGCGAGCATCTGGCCGGTCTGATTGGCATCGTCGTCGATGGCCTGCTTGCCCAGGATGACCAGGCCGGGCTGTTCCTTGTCCACCAGGGCCTTGAGCAGCTTGGCCACGGCCAGGGGCTGCAGTTCCTCGTTCGTCTCGACCAGGATGCCGCGGTCGGCACCGATGGCCATGGCCGTGCGCAGCGTTTCCTGGCACTGGGCCACGCCGCAGCTCACCGCGATGACCTCGGTCACCACGCCCTTTTCTTTCAGGCGCACGGCCTCTTCGACGGCGATTTCGTCAAAGGGGTTCATGCTCATCTTCACGTTGGCGATGTCCACGCCCGTGTTGTCCGATTTCACGCGGATCTTCACGTTGTAGTCCACCACGCGCTTGACAGGGACGAGAATTTTCATATGTATCTCCTTTGGAATGGGTAGCAGCTTTGTCCTGGCTGCCTTAGCCTTGGGAAAGGCCGGTCTTCGTTCGCCAGCGTGCCAGGAGTTCCAAGGCCTTCTTCTGCGCGACCTCGTGCTCGCGCGCCTTCACATGGCCATAGCCTCGCACTTGCTGGGGCAAACGGGCGAGCGCCAACGCCTCGTTGAAGTTGTTGCTGTTCAGGTCTTTCAGCAGGTCTTCAACCAAGGCCTCGAATTCGTCGATTGCCGCACGTTCCTCCCGCCGCTCCCGAGTCCAGCCGAACGGATCGAAAACTGTTCCGCGCAGGAACCGCAAACGGGCCAGGAGACGGAAGGCCGTCTGCACCCAGGCGCCGTAGCGCTGCTTGACTGGACGGCCTTGCGCGTCGCGGCGCGCCAGCAGTGGCGGTGCCAGGTAGTAGCTCACGGTGAAATCACCTTCGAAGCGCTCTTGCAGCCGGGCGAGGAAATCACTGCTGGTGTGCAGGCGAGCAACTTCGTATTCATCTTTGTAGGCCATCAGCTTGTAGAGGCTCATCGCGACCTCGCGCGCTAGGCGCTCTCCCCCGACACGCGCCTTCTCGACATCGGAAACACGCCGCACGACCGCCGCGTAGTGCTGCGCGTAGCGTGCATTCTGGTAGTCGGCGAGCCGCTCAGTGCGATCGGCCAGAATGCTCGCAAGAGACGCTGTTCTGCTCGGCATCAGCATCACCTTCTCGTCGGAAGGCAGGCCGGCCGCACGGCGCACCGCAGCAGGATCCAGCGCAGCCTGGCGTCCCCAGGCAAACGCTGCGCGGTTCATGCCCACCGCGGCGCCGTTGAGTTCGATGGCGCGCAGCAACGAATCCTCTTGCAGAGGCACCCAGCCTTTTTGCCATGCAAAGCCCAGCAGGAATACGTTGGTGGCCACAGCATCCCCCATGAGGGCGACCGCCAGGCGGGAGGCCTCCAGAGACTCCACCTGGGCAGCGGCCGAACCGACCCGCTCGAGCATCGCATCGGGCGACGCCTGCCAGTCGGGATCCCGTGTAAAGCTGCCTGTGGGGGCCACGTCCGTATTCAACACGGCGCGAGTGCGCCCGGACGCCATGGAAGCAAGCGCATCCCCGGCCGCGGCCACCATCAGGTCGCAGCCGAGCACCACGTCCGCCTGTCCGCGCGCTACCCGCGCGGCATGCAGTTGGACGGGATCCGCCGCCAGCCGCACATGAGACATCACGGCCCCGCCCTTCTGCGCCAGGCCTGCCATGTCCAGCACCAGCACCCCTTTGCCTTCGAGATGCGCGGCCATCCCCATGAGGGCACCGATGGTCACCACGCCGGTGCCGCCGACCCCGGCCACCAGAATGTTCCAGGGGCGCGCCAAGACTGGCAGCTCGGGTCGCGCCATGCCGGTGGGCGGCGCCACGCGGTCACGCTGGGGCTTTCGCAGTTCGGCGCCATCGAGCACTACGAAGCTTGGGCAGAATCCGCGCACGCAGGAGAAGTCCTTGTTGCAGCCGCTCTGATCGATCTGCCGCTTGCGCCCCAAGGGCGTTTCCAGTGGCAGGATGGAGACGCAGTTGGACTGCACGCCGCAATCGCCGCAGCCTTCGCACACGGCCTCGTTGATGACCACTCGACGCGCCGGATCGACCAGAGTCTTCTTCTTGCGCCGGCGGCGCTTCTCGGCGGCGCAGGTCTGCGCATAGACGATCACCGACACCCCCTTGACGTCGCGCAGCGCACGCTGCAGTGCGTCCATGCCGTCACGGTGCGACACCTTGACATCCTTGGGGAAGTCGTCCAAGGTCTGAAAGTCCTCGGGCTCGTCGCTCACCAGGTGCAGTTCCTTCACGCCTTCGGCGGCAATCTGCCGCAGCAACTGGGGCACCGAAGGTGCGCCTTCGACTGGCTGACCTCCCGTCATGGCGACAGCATCGTTGACCAGCAGCTTGTAGGTGATGTTGACACCGGCAGCCACGGCAGCCCGGATGGCCAAGGAGCCCGAGTGCATGTAGGTTCCATCTCCCAGGTTGGCGAACACATGTGGCGTATCCGTGTAGGGCGCCTGCCCTATCCACGGCACCCCTTCGCCGCCCATTTGGCTGAAAGTTTCCGTGCGGCGATCCATCCACATCGACATGTAGTGACAGCCGATCCCCGCCAGCGCGCGCGACCCTTCCGGCACCTGGGTGCTAGTGTTGTGGGGACAGCCCGAACAAAAGTAAGGGAGCCGCTGGGGCACAGGCGCATCGGATGGGGAGCGAGTTACCGCCACCGCCTGACGCTCCAACCACACCCGCACCGACTCCGGCAGCACGCCTTGGCCGTACACCTTGACTAGGCGCGCAGCGATCACATCAGCGATGCCGGCTGGCGTGAGCTCGCCATTGGGCGACAGCAGGATGCCGCTGCTGGGAACCTGAACCCATTCGCCCGATTCATCGTATTTGCCGACCACGCGGGGGCGATGGGGTTCGTTGTAGAGGTGCTCCTTGATCTGGTATTCGAGTACCTGGCGCTTTTCCTCCACGACCAGTATTTCGTCGAGGCCCTGTGCGAACTCAACCACGCAGGTGGGTTCCAAAGGCCAGACCACGCCGATTTTGAGCAGGCGCACACCCAGCGCCTGTGCGGCCGCCTCGTCCAAGCCCAGCAGCGACAGCGCCTCGCGCACGTCCAGGTAGCTCTTGCCGGTGGTGCAGATACCCAGGCGTGCGTCCGGGACTGCCCAGTCCTGGCGATTGAGTTTGTTCAGGCGCACGTATTCGAGCAGTGCATACAGGCGCTCGCGCTGCAGCCGGTTCTCCTGCTCCAGCGGAGGATCGGGCCAGCGGATCGAGAAGCCGTCGGCGGGAACGGGGTAGGACTGCGGAATCTTGATCTCGACCGACATCGGATCGATGTCGAACGACGACGAGGACTCGACCGTGTCGCTGATCACCTTGAAGCCCACCCAGCATCCGGAGTAGCGCGACATGGCGTATCCGTGGAGTCCGAATTCGATGAATTCGTGTACTCCCGAAGGATGCAGCACCGGAATCATCGCAGCGATGAATGCATGCTCGCTCTGATGCGGCAGGCTGGATGACTTGCATGCGTGGTCGTCTCCCGCCACCAGCAGCACGCCGCCATGCGGAGCGCCACCCGCGATGTTCCCGTGCTTGAAGACATCGCCACTGCGGTCCACGCCCGGTCCCTTCCCGTACCAGAGGGCGAACACACCATCGACCCGTGCCTTCGGATCCAGGCTCACCATCTGCGTGCCCCAGACCGATGTTGCCGCCAGCTCCTCGTTGAGACCGGGCTGAAAGCGCACCTTGTGCTTGTCCAACAGCGCCCGGTTCTTCCACAGCTCCTGGTCTACGGCGCCCAGGGGAGAGCCACGATAGCCGGAGACGAAACCTTCGGTATTCAACCCGGCGGCCTCGTCACGCGCCTTTTGCGCCAGCAGCAGCCGAACCAGCGCCTGCGTACCGTTCATGTAGACACGGCCGGCGGGCAATTCGTACTTGTCCGCCAGGGAAACGGGAGGGGTCATGGGGATATCTCCAGGTTGCTCGCGCAACCTTTTATTTAAACATTTATCTATATTTTGTTCATATTTATGGCATAGTCAAATTCAATTTTTGAACCCCAGGTATTTGCCTTTCCAATGACAATCGGTCTGCCTGCCCTGCCGCGCTTCACGCTGCGCCAACTGCACTACTTCGTGGCCGTGGCGCGCTGCGGGCAAATCTCGGCTGCCGCAACAGAGATCGGCCTGTCGCAGTCGGCCATGACCCTGGCGATCGCGGACCTGGAACAGGCCATGGGCACGGCCTTGCTGGATCGCGGACGCCAAGGCGTCACCCTCACCTTGCAGGGACAAGGCTTTCTGCAGCACGCCGAATCCGTTCTGCGCATGGCCAACGAGGCGGCCCGCTTTCCGATACATGGGCGCGACCTCCACGGGAAGCTGGAAGTGGCCGCGACCTACACCGTCCTGGGGTACTTCCTGTTGCCCGCCCTCGCGCGTTTCTGCGAGCTGTATCCCCGGATAGAACTCTCGCTCGAGGAAATGCCGCGCAAGGACATCGAGGTCCGCCTGGCGAGCGGCCAACTGGAAATGGGCGCACTTTTGCTGTCCAACCTGGAAGCGCCGGAGCGCCTGGAAACCCGCGTCCTGGAAAGGTCCAGGCGTCAGCTCTGGATGGCTGCGGGCCATGAATACGCGGGCCGGGGGAGCGTGAGTTTCGAAGAACTTGCGGCGCTCCCCTACATCCTGCCCATGGTGGACGAAGGCGACCGCAATGCCCGGCGGTACTGGGCCGACGCGGGGCACACACCCCACAAGATTATCCAGACGTCTTCCATGGAGGCGCTGCGCGAGATGGTCGCTCTCAACCTGGGCGTGACCATCCTGTCGGACATGGTGTTCCGGCCATGGTCCCTGGATGGGCGGCGCATCCACGCCGTTCCCATGGACGCACGGCTGCCGGTCATGGAAGTCGGCCTGGCCTGGTCCGCAGGCCGTGCATTGAGCCCCTGCGCAGCAGCGCTGGAGCAGTTCCTGGGCCGATCATTCGCTAACGGCGCACAGGCAATGGCAAGAACCTAGATATGAACGATTTTTTAATTTCTGCCTACAATCTGCCAGATATTCTGCATAACCAGGAGACAGTACATGCTTATCGATTTGAGCCACAAGCGCGTCATCGTGACGGGCGCCTCGCGCGGAATTGGCCGGGCCATTGCCCGTGCCTTTGCTAAAGAAGGGGCCCGCGTTGCGGTCTGCGCCCGCACGCAGGCCGACATCGAAGCGGTGGGAGCCGAACTGGCGACGACGGCGCAAGCCGTGATCGCGCGCGCGGTCGACGTCACCGACACCGCGGGCGTGAAAGCCTTCGTGGATGAGATCGCAGCCGCCTGGGGCGGCGTGGACGTCCTGATCAACAACGCGGGCCAAGGCCGCGGCGGCAACCTCAACACCCTCACGCCAGAGCAGATCCTGGAGCACGCCAACGTGTTGCAGATGGGCCATTTCCGCTTCATCCAGGCCGTGGTCCCGCACATGCGAAAGCAGCGCTGGGGGCGCATCGTCGAGATCAATGCGCTGGCCGGCACCCAGATCACCCCGGACGGCATCCCCTCCGTGGTGAACCGCGCGGGCTGCATCGCCATGTCCAAATCGCTGGGCATGTCGCTGCCCAAAGACAACATCCTGGTCAACACCCTCAACATGGGCTGGATCGACACCGGGCAGTGGGACCGCCACTACCGTGAGATGCCGCCCGGCACGCCGCGCGAGGAATTCGACGCCATGGTCCTCAAAGTTGTCCCCCTGGGGCGTTTTGGCAAGCCGGAAGACGTCGCCGGCATGGCGCTGTTCCTCGCAAGCGACTACGCCAGCTTCATCAGCGCGGCCTCCATCGACATTGCCGGCGGCATGGGCGGACAGATTGCCTACTACCCGACCCTCAAAAGGGACTTCGGCGCGGCCATGGCCTTGCGCTATCCCAGCCCGGACACCCAAGCCTGAGGCCCGGCTACGTGAACGAGGCCCAACGGCACCTGCAAGGCAAGGTCGCCGTCGTCACCGGCGCATCGTCAGGCATCGGCGAAGCCATTGCCCATGAGCTCAGCGCCGCGGGCTGCAGCCTGGTGCTGACCGCGCGCCGCGCCGAGCGCTTGAATGCGCTGTGCGCCCAGCTCCCCGGCCCGGCAGTACCCCTGAGCGCAGCGATCGATGAGCCCGCCACGGCGCAGGCTCTGCTGGAGTTGGCTCACCGAACCTACGGCTGCGCCGACATCCTGGTCAACAACGCCGGCATGCTGGTCAGCGGCACACTCGAAACCATCGATCTCGATGGCCTGATGCAGATGACGCGCACCAACTACGATGCCGTGGTCCGGACCTCCTATGTGTTCGCGCGCGCATTCAAGCAACAGGGCGCGGGCGCGATCATCAACGTGTCCAGCGTGGGGGCATACCTGAGCCATTCTTCCATGGGCGTGTACGCCGGGTTGAAGCAGGCCGTCGAGGTGTTCAGCACTGCGCTGCGTGTCGAACTCAAAGGCAGTGGCGTGCGCGTGGGCACCATCGCGCCCGGCACCACGGAAACCGAGATCTTTGACCGGCTGCGCGCCTCGGGCCAACCGGTCCGTGCGGACCAGACACCGGCCCTACAGTCGTCGGATGTCGCGTCCGCCGTGCGTTACATGCTCGAGCAGCCAAAGCACGTTAGCATGGCGCGCGTACTGATGGTCTCGTCTTCAGAATCAGTCTGAAACGCCAACTCCCGTGCTGGCGGCCCAGCGCGGAAGTCGGCAAGCGGGCTGCGTCATCCCTGTTTGTACTTGGCCAGCAACTCGGGCTCGAGCAGTTCTTCGGGCGTCCGTACGCTCGGGCCGAGGATCGGGCCCACCACTTCATGACCCCAGGTGCTAAGCTTCTCGGGATTGAGTTCGAAGCCGTCGTCATGCCAGGGTTCGAGCTCGGTGATGGTCTCGAGTGCAAAGCCGCCCGGCGAGAAATGGTAGAAGGAAGCGTGCGGATCTTGAGAGTGCTGCCCCAGCGTCATCATCATCGGGATCCCGCGCTGCTTCACGATGTCGTAGGTCTCGCCGACGTCGCGCAGGCTTTTCACAAACAGGCCCACATGCTGGACACCCATCTTCCCAGGTCCGTATCCATAGGCGATATCGTGGCTGGTGTAGCTGTTGAGCTTGGAGCGGTAAAACGCCGTCTGGCCCTTGCCGGCCCCTGGGCCGTAATAATGGAAGCCCATCAGTTTGACGAAGAAATCCTGCAGCTCGGGTGGCCATTGCGGAGTGATCACGACCAGATGCCCCAACCCCCGCACGCCGGCCACGAAGCCCCCGTGAGGGCGGCCTGGCGTGAAGGAACGGGGCATCCATTTTTGACCATGGAACATCTCATGCTGATAGCCGACCGGGTCACGAAAACGGAACACTCCCTTGACGCCACGCTGCTCGCACAGGGCCGCATCGCCCATGGTGACTTCCACGCCGTGTTCCTGGAATCGGGCAATCGCCGCCTCGAACTCGATCTTTCCCTTGGCCTCCCAACCGATGTAGGCCAGGCGATCAATCTTGCCGGGATGGAAGGCAAACCGGTGCCGCCGATCGTCCGTGCGGAAGTAGAGAGAGTCCGGATCTGACGCCGGAGACTGGCCGACCTGAAAACCCATGACCTGCGGCCCATACTCCCGCCATTCGTCCACCTTGGTTGTCTCGAAGCCGAGGTATCCAATACCTATGATGTCCATGTTGATGCTTTCCCGTAAGCTAAAAAAACCGATGCCCCGCAGAACGAGTCATCGGCGACAACCAGCCATGGGATGCGCCAGCGCCCGCCGACAGCAGATTCTGCTGGCCCCCCGGCCAATCACGACTGAATCGCTTCGATGACCAGCGCTTCCGCAGGGCAGGCTGCGGCCCCTTCCCTCGCCTCCTCCTCAAGCCCACCAGGGATGAGCTCGGATTCGACATATACCAAGCCGTTTTCATCCAGCTTGTACACCTCGGGGCAGAGTTGGGCACACAGCCCGTAGCCGCAGCAACGACCGCGATCGACGATCACTCGAAGTGTGGGGGTTTTCCCGTGGGTACTCATGATTTTCCTTTCGATGCAGCGGATTCGATGTTGCTGCGCATAGAGACATATGCACATTATTCGATAAAGTGTTGATTTTTATTTCAGGGTTCTCCCTAGACCACCCTTCGTACCCCCCACACTTTGCACCTGCGCGCAACGACCCACGAGCCGACCTGGTATTCCCGTCCCCACAGGACGTCCCTGAACAGACGTACGATAGATAAAACTCCATACAGAATGCACTTCGCCACTTAGAATGCCCGCTGCTGCAGACAGGTGGAAGTTTTGTGACACCCCGTCGTTCCAACACTTCCGAGGCAGTGACCTGCATTCAATTGACCACTGGACAACATGGAATCCGTCGTGACCGAAGACAGCGCCGCGCCGGGCAAAGCTCCGACTTTGGCCGACAACTCCAAGAAATCAGGATCGAGCCACGGCGTCATCGTGAAGCCGGTGGTGAATGCCATCGGAGTCCTTCGATACCTCGCGCACAAGGGGGCTCCTGAGCGAGCAGCGGACATAGCGAGGCACCTCGAAATCAATCCAAGCACCTGCTTCAACATCCTCCGAACCCTGGTCTCGGAAGATGTCGTCGATTTCAATCCGCTGTCCAAAACGTACTCTGCAGGCCTTGGGCTGGCTCGCTTGGCAGAGCAGTTGGTGACACAGGGCCAGCGCGTCCAGTTGGCATTGCCGCTCATGCGCGAACTTGCCATCGCGCGCGGAATCACGGTCACGCTCTGGCGCCGGATGGGCAATGACAGGATCGTGCTCGTCAGCTCCGAATCCAGCCCTACGGATCTGCACATCTACATGCCGCTGGGCCAGCGCCTGCCTGTCCTGATGGGGGCCAGCGGCCGGCTTTTCGTTGGGCAGATGAATCTCTCTGAAAACGATCTGCGCACCGAATTCGCCCGTATTCGCTGGGCACGCGCGCTATCGTTTGAGGAGTATTTGGAACAGGTTCATCTAGCTCAACGCCACGGATGGGCCGTTGACGACGGGTATTTCTCCGACGGCGTCCTCGCGATCGCCGCCCCTGTGCGCGACACCACGCGCAGCATTGCCTACACCGTTTCGGCTGTCATGATCCGCAGCCAGCACAGCGATGCCGAAGTCCGGATCAAGGCCCTTGGACAGTCGCTGAAGGAATTGGGCACCCGGCTGGAATCTGTGCTTTTTTGAGACCCAGGCCTGGAAAACAGGCTCAAACACCAGCCACCACTGCAGCCATGCCCCAATCCCGCATCTAGCGGCGGCTGCTCACGTTCGCACGAGCCCACAAGGCTCGCCCCCCCCAAGTGATGCACTGAAATCTAGCGGAAGCCGTGAGACATCAGTGTCCAAAAATCGCTCGCCATAGGGGGCGTGTGGGCATGCAGATGACCAACATGACTGGGCTGGTGGACAGCGGCATCGGCGAAATGCCACAGCACAGCAACAACCACCACAAGGCTCGAGACGGTCGTAAAGATCAAGGAAGGCATTTTGTCTCCATGGTTCGATCCTCTGATGGCAGGACGGCTGTGCACACAGGAAATCAAAGGCACTTTTTCCATAAATGTACAAATTCCAATCTCCTGCGTCAAAACAGAAAGCGCTCCATGTGCCTCCTTCCGCCCAAAATCAGGGAAAACACCGAGCCCAACCCAATCCAGCTGCCTGAGACGCGACCACCGCCCGCCCCACTCCACTGGGCCGCTCCCGCCCTTGGTCAAGGGCCTCCCCGTCACCAGCACTACCCGCCCCAGGCGCGCATTCATGCGCATCGCCTGTGGCCCGTCGGGACCTGTAAGTACAGCCCAAGCCAAACAGGACAACAGAAAGGAATGGCCAGCCAGGGTGAACCCCAATACCCAAGGCAGCGCGGGCCGAGCAGAATCACAAAATTCTATATACAGAATTTAATTCTTTATACAAACGATGAAGAAGGCTCCTGCTTGGGTCAAGGCGCTCATGCTCATGTGCTTTTTGGCGGGTGCCGATGCATCCAGGGCCGCCGGCTTCCCGGAAAAACCCATCAAGGTCGTGACTCCCTTCACGCCGGGTTCGGCCCCAGACGTCTACACCCGAGCCCTCGCAAGCGAGATGTCCAAAGCTGCAGGAGTGCCTGTTGTGGTCGAAAACCGCCCTGGCGGCAGTTCCGGCATTGCGGCGCAATTGATCGGTTCGGCGAAACCCGATGGATACAACCTTCTGATCTCGGGGAACGTGGCATTCACCGGCAACCCCCACGTGATCAAGAACCTGCCCTACGACCCAGTCAACGGCTTTGTCCCTTTGACGACACTCTCCAAGGGCCCGATGTACCTGTATGTCAATCCGGACAAGGTCAGGGCGGCATCTGCCAAGGAGTTCCTCCAGCAGATCAAGAGCAATCCAGGCCGGTTCACTTTCGGCTACACGAGCATCACCAGCCGCTTGCCCGCCGAGGTACTGCAGCAGACCGCCGCAGTGAAAGTGGTAGGGGCAGCCTATCGCAGCGGCAACTCGATGATGCCGGATCTGATCAGTGGAGAAATCGACTTCATGTTCACCGACTTTTCGGCCTGGACTTACGTCAGTTCCGGAAAAATCAAAGCACTGGCCGTGACCGATGAAGTCCGCAGCCCATTCGCACCAGACCTGCCAAGCTTCCGTGAAAGCGGAATCGATGGCATGGACATAGGTTTCTGGCTGGCAGCCTATCTGCCAGCCATGACTCCCGAGCTGATCATTCAAAAGATGTACCGCTTGCTGGTTCAAGCCAATGAGACGCCGGCAGTGCAAGCGGCCATGAAGGCATCGGGCACGTTAGCGTTCATCCAGCCCCTGGGCCAGCTTGGGAAATACCAAACAAAAGAACGTGATCTATGGGGAAAGATCATTAGGGCCGCAGGCATCCAAGCCGAGTAAGCGGCTGGATCTCATGAAGAGCACCATCAGATGCACACCTCTTGTCAGCCTTTTACCACTGGTTGGTTTCCAGGCTCCGGCCCAGAGCACGGTGAAATAACCTGGCGGGACCCAACCCGCAGGGATACCCTGGACTATCCGTCAGCAATGGCCGCCTCCGTCGAGTGCAACCTGCGGGAACAGCACGCGCTGGACACTGCGGGCGTCGGCATCGTCTTCATCCGCCAACGTGTCATTGTCCGCTGCAACCGGCGATGCGCGGACATTTTCGGATACCCAGACGAGCACGCGCTGGTCGGCGTGGGCAGCGAGCAACTGCATCCCAGCCGAGGCGACTTGCGCAGCCTTGGGCGCGAGGCCTACACCACGCTCAGCGCGGGCCATGCCTATCGCACACAGCGTCGCCTAAGGCGCAAGGACGGCAGCCTGTTTTGGGGAGAGCTTACGGGCCGCCTCATTAACGCCGACAACCTGCACGAGGGCTCAATCTGGATCGTCAGTGACATGGGGGAGAACCTGCTCGCGCAACAGGCCCTGAATGAAGCGCACGAGCAGTTCAAGCAGCGGCCTCAGCGGGGGCTCAGGGCCACCGTGGAGAACCTGCACCGCGAAATCACCGACCGCAAGCTCGACCAGGAGCGCATTTACTGGATGGCGCACTACGACGCGCTCACGGGCCTGCCTAACCGAACACTGCTGGCCGAGCGCACCGAGCGAGCCATTGAATTGGCCCGAGCCAGCGGCAGGCAACTGGCAGTGATGTTTCTCGATCTCGACCATTTCAAGCACGTCAACGACTCGCTGAACCACCGCGTCGGCGATACGCTGCTGATTGAGTTCGCTCGAAGGCTGCGCACAGTCGTGAACCAGTGTGACACCGTGGCACGCATCGGCGGCGACGAGTTCGTGCTGCTCCTACCCAACGCCAATGCGCAGGGCGCCGAGCGCATCGCCGCCAAACTGCAGAAGGCATCGCGCCTGACGTATCGGATCGACCACCACGAGCTCATGATCGCCCCCTCCATCGGGATCGCGCTGTATCCCGATGACGGCCATGACATTGACTCCCTGACCCAGGCCGCCGACACGGCCATGTACCACGCCAAGCGGGCCGGCCGCGACACCTACCGCTTCTTCACGCCGCAGATGCAGGCCCAGTCGCGGCGCGCGCTGCAAGTGGAAAACGCGCTGCGCCGCGCACTGGATCGCAACCAACTCTCGCTGCACTACCAGCCCCAAGTCACGCTACGCACCGGCCGCGTCCACAGCGTGGAAGCCTTGCTGCGCTGGGACCATCCCGAACTGGGCCGCGTCTCGCCGGCCGAATTCATCCCCATCGCCGAGGACAGCGGCCAAATCCTGCAGATCGGCGAATGGGTGCTGCGCACTGCCATGCGGCAATTGCAGACGTGGCGCCAGGACGGACTGCGCGATTTGAAGGTGGCCGTGAACCTCTCTGCCATTCAGTTCCGCCAGCCGCAACTGCCTGAAATCATCAACTCCATACTGCAGGACACCGGAATCCCTCCCGATTCGCTGGAACTGGAGCTGACCGAGGGCGTGGCCATCAATGATCCGCACCAAGCCGCTGCCACGATGGACAAGCTGCGAGCCCGCGGTGTGCGCCTGTCGATGGACGATTTCGGCACTGGCTACTCTTCCCTGAGCCAGCTCAAGCGCTTCCAGATATACAAGCTCAAGATCGACCAGTCCTTCGTCCAGGATCTGGATCGGAACAACAACGATCGTGCCATCGTCAGCGCCATCATCCGCATGGCCCAGGCCCTGGGCATGCAGACCACAGCCGAGGGCGTGGAAACCGAAGCGCAACTGGAGTTCCTGCGCGAGGAGGGCTGCGACGAAGCCCAGGGCTACCACTTCAGCCGCCCGCTGCCGTCAGGTGAACTCGGACAGTTCCTGCGCAGCCAGCCTGGATGGCTGCCATAACGCCTCCGGAAAAGGCGTGCAATTGCGGCACCAACCCCAAGAAAACAAAGCGTGGCAAGCGCATACAGCTTCCAAATTAATAGCAAAAAATCACTTTGATCTAGGGCGCAAGCCGAAATTACCTCGGCTCTGATGTGCACTGGATTGCCGGACTCCAGGCCCCTCATCCGCATGGCGCCGAAATGTTCCAGGGAGGCGCCCACCTAGCCGGTTCGGCTAGTGGTATTCCCTAGAATCGCATGTATTCCTTGCCAAATATGAACATTATTCTTGAATCTGTACAGTATTTGATCTAGCATCCCACCCTATGCCGTTGGTTCGGCCACCCCGAGCCAAGCCCCATCGCCTCACCCTCTGGAGACAAGATGAAACTGGAAGATCTCATCCTCGTCAGCGTTGACGATCACGCCATCGAGCCACCCAATGCATTCGCCCGCCATATGCCCGCGAAGTACAAGGGGCGCGAGCCCCGCGTCGAGAACCACAAAGGTCGCGACGTCTGGGTGTTCGAGGAAAAAGCCACGGGCTACATGGGCCTGAACTCGGTGGTCGGCCGCCCCAAAGAGGAATACGGCATGGAGCCGCTGGGCTACGAACAGATGCGCCGCGGCACTTGGGACATCAAGGCCCGTGTCGATGACATGAATGCCAATGGCGTTCTGGGTTCGATCTGCTTCCCGACCTTCCCGGGTTTTGCGGGACAGCGGTTTCAGAGCTACGAAGACCGCGGTGTCTCGCTCGCAGCCATCCAGGCCTACAACGACTGGCATCTGCACGATTGGTGCAACGCTGCACCGGGCCGCTTCATTCCCTTGATGATGGCTCCTTGGTTCGACATGCAGGCGGCGGCGGCGGAAGTCCAGCGCCTGGCCAAGCAGGGTGTGCATGCCCTCACGTTCTCCGACAACCCTACCGTGCATGGGTACCCGTCCATCCACAACAGCTACTGGGATCCCCTGTGGAAGGCATGCGCGGACAACGACGTGGTGATCTGCTGCCACATCGGCACCGGCGTCAAAGCGGCCCATGCATCCGACGAGTCGCCGATCGATGCCTGGATCACGTCGATGCCCATCTCCATCTCCAACTCCGCCGCCGACTGGATCTGGGCCCCCATGTGGAAGAAATTCCCCAAGCTGCGTATGGCCCTGTCCGAAGGCGGCATCGGCTGGATCCCCTACCTGCTGGAACGCGCCAACTTCACCCACAACCACCACAACGCCTGGACCAACTCCAACTTTGGCGGCAAGAAGCCCAGCGACGTCTTCAACGAGCACATCATCACCTGCTTCATCGAGGACGAGTTCGGCCTGCGCAATCTGGACTTCATCAATGTCGACAAGGTCACCTGGGAATGCGACTACCCGCACTCCGACTGCACATGGCCGGAATCCGCCAACGTGTTCTGGAAGCAATCTCAGCACCTGAGCGACGAGGTCATCAACAAGATCACGCACCTGAATGCGATGCGCGAGTTCTCCTACGACCCCTTCGCCATCCTGGGCCGCGAAAACTGCACCGTCGGCGCGCTGAAGGCGCAGGCCAAGCACGTGAGCATCGAGCCGGCCTGCGGCATGGGTGGCGCGGCTCCGCTCCGTGACCCGGAGCGTCCGGTCACCTCGGGCGACATCAACAAGATGTTTGCCGCCGCCGACGCCCAGACCGCCTTGTAACCCGCCATCGGCATCAACCCAGGAAACCGGCCGTACCCTATGGCGCTTGCATCTTTCCAATACCACCGCATCCCCGCAGACGTCGAGCCGCTCCGGGCCGAGGTGAGGCGCTTTCTCGCCACCGCACTCAAGGATCGGAGCGCCCTGCGCCGCGCGGACTCGTGGATGGGCGCCGACCCGGCCTTCAGCCGGGAATTGGGGTGCCGCGGCTGGCTTGGCATGACCTTGCCACACCAGTATGGCGGCCACGACGCCAGCCCTTGGGCGCGCTATGTCGTGATCGAAGAGCTGCTGGCGGCCGGGGCCCCCGTCTCCGCCCACTGGATCGCCGACCGCCAGAGCGGCCCCCTGATCCTGCGCTATGGCACGGAAGCCCAGCGCCAGAAGTACTTGCCTGGGATCTGCAAGGGCGAGGTCTATTTCTGCATCGGCATGAGCGAGCCCAACTCGGGCTCGGACCTCGCTTCGATCCGCAGCCGCGCGGTGCGTGATGAAGCGGCGGGCGATGGCAGCTGGCGGCTGAGCGGCCAGAAGGTCTGGACCACCAATGCCCACCACGCGCAGTACATGATCGCCCTGGTGCGCACGGGTGCTGCTACGGGCGAGAAGGCTGCGCGCCATGAAGGCATGTCGCAGTTCATCATTGACCTGAAGGCCGCCGGCGTCACGGTGCGCCCGATCCGTGACCTGGCGGGCGGTGAACACTTCAACGAGGTCTACCTCGACGACGTCCGCCTGGATGCCGATGCCTTGATCGGCACCGAAGGCCAGGGCTGGGAACAAGTCACCGCGGAACTCGCCTTCGAGCGCAGCGGGCCAGAGCGTTTCCTGAGCAGCATGGCGCTGCTGCACACGCTGATCGACGCCGTCGGAGCACAACCGGATGCCCTGCAGGCCCATGCCGTGGGTCGCCTGAGCGCGCGCCTTGTCGTGCTGCGCCAGATGTCGCTGGCGGTCACGGCCGAGTTGGCCGCAGGAGGCAACCCCGCTTGGGCGGCCTCCTGCCTGAAGGATCTGGGTGCTGCGTTTGAGCAGGAGATCCCTGAACTCGCCCAACAGGTGCTCGATGTGGCGCCCGCCGTCGGCGGGGGCAGTGACCATGCGCAAGTGCTGGCGGCCTTGATGCAGATGGCACCTTCTTTCTCGCTGCGTGGTGGCACACGCGAAATCCTGCGCGGCATCATCGCCCGCGGTCTCGGGCTGCGTTGAGAACACAAGCATGCGTGAATTGTTTGAATCCACCATCGAGCGGCTGCTGGCCGATCTCGTCACCCCGGAACTGATCCGCCACTGCGAGGCGGGCCACTGGCCGGCCGACCTGTGGGCAGCCCTCGAATCATCCGGGTTCGCTGTGGCCGCCGCGCCGGAACACCTGGGCGGCGCTGGCGCCTCCTGGGAAGACCTGTACGGGGTCGTGAAGGCTGCAGGACGCCACAATCTGCCCCTGCCCCTGCCCGAGACCATGTTCGCGAACTGGTTGCTGGGCCAGTGCGGGATCGAGGCCCGCAATGAACCGCTGGGCATCTCCATGCGCAGCACGCTGTCGCTCAACCATGCCGCAAAAGGAGCTTTCTTCGACGCACCCTGGGTTGCGCCTGCGGAAACCCTCGTCACAGGCACGCTGTGCGACGTACCCTGGGGGCGCGATGTGGAGCACGTCGTCGCTCTCGTCCCCGGCGAACGAACGACGTTGATCCTGCTGTCGCGCCGCGACGCGGAAGTGAGCACCAAGCAGAACACCGCCGGCGAGCCGCGGGACGACCTCAGCTTCAAGAACACCACGCCCATCGCGATCGCGGATGTCCCCGCCGATTGGCCCGACGATGTGATCTGGTGGGGAGGGGCCATGCTGCGCACGGCCCAGATGGCCGGAGCCCTCGAAACCACGCTGGATCTGAGCACCCGCTACGCCACCGAGCGGGTTCAATTCGGCAAGCCCATCAGCGCATTTCAGGCCATTCAGCACCAGTTGGCGCAGATGGCTCAGCACACGGGCAGCGCGCTCGTCAGCGCCGAGGCCGCCTTCGCGGAATCGGGCAGCCAACTGGCGGCCTGGCAGATTGCCGCGGCCAAGGTCTGCGGCGCAGAAGCCGCCGGTGCGGTGGCCGCCATGGCCCATGCAGTGCACGGCGCCATCGGCTTTACGCACGAGCATGCGCTGCAGTTGGGCACCCGCCGGCTCTGGGCCTGGCGCAGCGAGTTCGGCAACCAGGGGCACTGGACACAGCGGCTGGGAAGGGCCGTCGCCCAAGGCGGCTCTGCCTCGCTGTGGCCTGCCGTAACCAGTGGCCGCCTGGCAGCCCTGTCCTCCACATGAATTCCCACCCCATGAGCGAACAAAGCCCTACCCCCTTCTTGCTGATCGAACGCGACGGCCCCGTGCTGACCGCCCGGTTGAACCGTCCCGAGACGCGCAACGCCCTGACCGATCCCGCGCACATGGATGAACTGGTGGCCCTGTGCCGCCAGATTCGTGCAGACCACAGCATCAAGGCCCTGGTGCTGACCGGCGAAGGCAGTGCTTTCTGCGCTGGCGGCAATGTGAAGGACATGCAGCAGCGCGGCGGCATTTTCGCGGGCAGCCCCTACGAGGTGCGCGACAGTTACCGCGACACCATCCAGCGCATTCCCCTCGCGCTCTACGAGCTCGACGTGCCGGTGATCGCAGCGGTGAATGGTCCTGCGATTGGCGCGGGCCTGGATCTGGCCTGCATGTGCGACATCCGGATTGCGAGTGACAAGGCCCTGTTCGCGGAGAGCTTCGTCAAGGTCGGCATCGTGCCCGGGGACGGTGGCGCCTGGCTGCTGCCGCGCGTGATCGGCATGCCCAAGGCCAGCCTCCTGGCCTTCACCGGCGACACCATCGATGCCGCCAAGGCGCTGTCCTGGGGCCTGGTTGCCGACGTTTTTCCCGCCGACCAGTTGCTGGGCCAGGCACAGGCGCTCGCCCAACGCATCGCCCTCAACCCGTCGCATGCGCTTCGGTTGACCAAGCGCCTGCTGCGCGAAGGCCAGCATGTGCGCCTTGACACGCTGTTGGAGCTCTCATCGGCTTACCAAGCGTTGTCCCACCACACCGAAGACCACCTCGAAGCCGTCAACGCCTTTCTGGACAAGCGCCCCGCGCAGTTCACCGGACGCTGATGGCGAGCCCCCAGAACCAGGACATTTCCATGCGCCCCGTATTCCGAGAAGACCACGAGCAGTTCCGCGAACAGGCCCGCCGCTTCATTGAACGTGAGATCGTGCCCCACCTGCATGCCTGGGAGGCCGAGGGTATCGTGCCCAAGAGCGTCTGGCTCAAGGCTGGCGAAGCCGGCTTGCTGTGCTCCACTGTCCCTGAAGCGTACGGCGGCGCGGGCGGCGATTTCGGCCATTCGGCCGTGATGATCGAAGAACTTGCGCGGGTCAACGCCACCGCGGTCGGATTCACCACACACTCGGAAATCGTCGCGCCCTATATCGTGGCCTACGGCACGGAAGAGCAGAAGCAGCGGTGGCTGCCCAAGATGGTGAGCGGCGAGACGATTGGCGTGATCGCAATGAGCGAACCCGGCATAGGCAGCGACCTGCGCAGCATGCGCACCACCGCCGTGCGCGGCGACGACATCTACACCATCAACGGCCAGAAGACCTTCATCACCAACGGGGGCAACGCGGATCTTGCCGTGACGGCCACCAAGCTGGATCCGGCAGCCAAGGAACTGACGCTGATCTGCGTCGAGACCGACCGGCCTGGTTTTTCCAAGGGCCGCAGGCTCGAAAAAATCGGACTCAAGGGCCAGGACACGTCGGAGCTCTTCTTCGACAACGTCTCGGTTCCAATGGCAAACCGGCTCGGCGAAGAAGGCCAGGGCTTCAAGTACCTGACCCACCAACTGGCCTGGGAACGCACCATCATCGGCATCCGCGCGGCCGCATCGATCGACTCGCTCATCGAGCAGACGATCCAGTACACCCGTGACCGCAAGGTGTTCGGCAAGACAGTGTTCGACTTCCAGAACACCAAATTCAAGCTCGCCGAATGCAAGGCCCAGGCCACCATGCTGCGCGTGTTCGTCGACGACTGCCTGGCCAAGGCGATGCGTGGAGAACTCAGCGCGGAAGTCGGTGCCATGTGCAAGCTCATGGGCTCCGAAATGCAGGGCAAGATCCTGGACGAACTGCTGCAACTGCACGGGGGCTACGGCTTCATGAGCGAGTACATGATCAGCCGCGCCTGGGTCGATGCCCGGGTGGCGCGCATTTACGGCGGAACCAGTGAAATCATGAAAGAAATCATCAGCCGATCGCTCTGATTACCGATTCAATTTTAAGGAGACCCCATGCCGCAAATCATCTATGTCACACCCGATGGCAAACGTACCGAGCTGGACGTGGCCGAAGGCACGAGCGTCATGCAAGCCGCGCTCGCCAATGGGCTTCCAGGCATGAACGCCGACTGCGGCGGCGCCTGCCAATGCGCGACCTGCCACGTATACGTCGAGCAACCCTGGGCCGAGCAGCTCAGCTCTATCGACGATACCGAAGATGCCATGCTGGACTGCACAGGCGAGCCCCGTCAGCCCCACAGCCGGCTGTCGTGCCAGATCATGGTCACGGCGGCCCTGGATGGTATGGTGGTGCGCTTGCCCGCAGCGCAGTAGCGGGGCGGGCACGGGGGCCCGGTGCGGAGCCCCCCATCAACTCGCCACCGCTTCGTGCACTGCACGCCCATCTCCCCGCGTCCCGCCAGACGGCCCGCATGCGAAAGGGAAGCTTCATGATCAAGCGCCCAGACCACTTCACCATCGTGACAGATCAGTTGGAGGCGACGCGGGCTTTCTACGTGGATCTGCTCGGCATGCGCGAGGGCCCGCGCCCCCCGTTTCCGGTTCCGGGGTTATGGCTCTATGCGGGGAATCAGCCCATCCTGCATGTGGTCGCTGTGGATCGAATGCCTATGCCCCGTCGTGGCGCGCTCGATCACATGGCCTATTGGGCCGAGGGATTGCAGGAGACCGCCGCCGCCTTGCGTTCGCACAATGTGGGGCTGCGACTCATCCGTGCGCCAGGATCGGTCAGGACATGGCAACTGTTTTTCTCCGATCCCAATGGCGTTGAAGTCGAACTGGACTTCGCCGAAACCGAAACCCCGCCCCAAGACTGGAAAACTTTTTCCAGCAGCCCCCGCTAGATCAGGCCTTCATAGCTGCCGCCGTCGACCTGCAGATTCTGGCCACTGATGTAGCCCGCCTGGGCCGAGCACAGGAAAGCGCAAGCATCCGCGAACTCTTCAGGTCGCCCAAACCGCTTGGCGGCGACCGGTTTGAGCAACTCCGCGCGGGCTTGCTCTTGGGAAATCTGCCTGCGCTGGGCCAGTTGCCCAGCCATGTATCCGATACGGTCGGTCTCGATGCGTTCGGGCAGCAGGTTGTTGATGGTGACGTTGTCCCGAACCACCTCGTTGGACATGGCCTTCGAGAAGGCGGTCAGGCCCGCTCGCGAGGCCGTCGAGAGTCCGAGCATCAGCTTCGGCGATTTCACCATGGCCGACGTGATGTTGACGATGCGCCCAAAGCGGCGCTCCCGCATCCCGGGCACCACCGCCTGGATTAGCAGAATGCCGCTGAGCATGTTGCTCTCGACGGCCGCTATCCACGTTGCGTGGTCCCATTGCCCGGCTTCGCCTGGCGCTGGCCCGCCGTTGTTGGTCACCAGAATGTCAGGGGACGGACAGGCGGCCAGCAGCGCGGCGCGCCCCGCCTCGGTGCCGACATCCCCCATGACGGCGACCGGAGGCTGGCCCGACACCGCCGCGATCTCCGCAGCGGCTGCATGCAGCGCCTGCGCATTGCGGCCATTGATGACCACCATGCAGCCTTCCCTCGCGAGCGCCAAGGCGCATGCCTTCCCGAGTCCTCTCGAAGAAGCGCAAATGATGGCCTTGCGGCCAGCGATGCCCAGATCCATCGGTCACTTCCTATTCGAGCTTGCCCATGCGCCGAACCGCCTGGTTCATGCGTGCAGCGTCCTGACTCCAGAATGCCCGGAACTCGTCCGCGTCGAGGTAGGCGGGAGTTCCCTCCGCCTTGAGCAGCGCTTGCTTGAATTCGGGATTCTCGGCGGCGATGCGAAATGCCGACTGCAACCGCTCCATCACGGCCGGCGACACGTTAAACGGTACGAAGGCCCCCGTCCAAGGCAGCACGCCCACGTTCAGTCCCGAGGCCTCGGTGCTTGGAGCGGACGGGAACTGTGGCCACGCCTCCGCCCCCACGGTGGCCAGGACGCGCAGCTTGCCCGCCCGGACATGGGAAGCGATCGAGGAACGCGGCAACATCGTGAAATCGACCTGGCCGCCAAGCAGCCCCGCCATCAGGGGCGCGCCTCCCGCATAGGGGATGTGGTTGAGCTTGAGCCCGGCCTCATGGGCAAAGATCTCCACCGGAATGTGCACGGTGCCGTAGTTCCCTGACGAGCCATAGCTCATCTCGCCGGGCCGCGAACGCGCACGGACCATCAGGTCGCTCAAGATTTTCAGAGGGCTATCGGCCCTCACCACGATAGCCAGCGGATCGGTGCTGATGCGCGCCACCGGCTTGAGCTGGCTCAGCAGGAATGCCGGCTTTTGCTGGTTGACTTGGGCTTGCTCAGGCAAAGTTGACAAGCTCGACAGCGTGAAGAGGATCGAATAGCCGTCAGGCTTGGCGCTGGCGACGGCGGCCGCGCCGATCGCACCGGCCGCGCCCGCGCGGTTCTGAACCACCACGGGCTGGCCAAGCACCCGCTCCAGCGACGGCGCGAACTGCCGCGCCACGCTGTCGGCAAGGCCTCCAGGCGGAAAAGGCACCACCAGGTTCACGGGCCGACTAGGAAAGGCATCCTGGGCAGCAAGCGGATTGGAAGCGATGCTGGCCGCACTCACGAGCAGCCAACGGCGACGAGACATCTGGAACGGGTTCTTCATGGGAACTCCTTCAATCCCACACCACGTGCACTTCATGGGGGCCGCGCAACTGGGCTCCGGAGATCCGAGGAGCGGGCCTCGCAGGGTCCAGCCGCAGGTTGGGCAATAGATCCAGCACGGCATTGAGCGCCACCTGCATCTCGGTCTTGGCGATGAACTGGCCGATGCACATGTGCGGACCGAAGCCAAAACCGAACGAGGGCTTGGGCTTGCGGTCGATGTCGAACCGATCGGCCTGCTCGAAGGCATCCTCATCACGATTGGCCGACATCACGATCGCCTGCACCATCGCGCCCTTCGGGATCTGCGCGCCACCGATCTCCAGATCCTCGGCCGCCTGGCGCACCTTGAATGTCGCGACGGGCTCGAACCGAACCGCTTCGTCGATCGCCTTGCCGACCAGCGCGCGATCATTGCGCACACGCTCGAGCAGTTCCGGCCGCTCCAGCAGCAATACCAGCAGCGACCCGAAGGTGCGCGTGGTGGTCTCACCGGCGGCCGGCAGCAGCGAGCGCACGAAGGTCGAGATCTCATGGTCGTCCAACTGGCGGCCCTCGTACTCAGCGCGAATCAGCCTGCTGATCAAATCCTCCCCCGTCGCGCCTTCGGCCCGCACCTGAACCACCGCTTCCTTGACTGCGTCATAGAGCATCTTGGCGGCCTCCATGGCCGCTCCGCGCGCCCGGGCTGCCTTTTCCGGGTCGACCTGGGGTCCCGCGAGGATGGCCAGGGCCCAGGCGGCGACCTGGTGGATGCGCTCTGGATCATTTTCCGGAAAACCGATCAGCGAATAGATCAGTCGGATGGGAAAGTGCAGCGCGAAGTCCATCAGGTCAGAGCGCTTGCAGGCTACCAGCGGCAGCAGGTATTCATCGCGAATGATGGCGTCCATCTTCGGCTTCCACCGGGTGACCACGTCGGGCATGAAGACCGGTTGCAGCAGTGCCCGTGCCCGGCGGTGCTCCTCTCCGTCCATCCCTGTCAGGATCAAGCCGTCAAAAAAAGCGCCCAGGCCTTCCGCGATGAAGCCACTGGTAAAGCGGGTCGGATCCCGAAGCACCGCCATCACGTCACGGTACTTGAAGACCGTGAACGTCGGACGGTTCGCATCTTGGCCCGCGATATTGGGCACACCGAGCCCGGCCATGAAGTTTTCCGCCACCACGGGGGAATTCCGGCGCATGGCGGCGTAGACCGCATGGAGATCGACGTCGGATCCGCGGTAGTTGTCCGCGACCCCCGCAAATGCCCGTTCAAGGGATGAAGTTCTGGTGCTGGTCATCGCAGGCCTCCTTCGCAAACTATGCATGGCGCTCGGTGATTTATAGACATTTTTTCGAATTGTGCATCAATTAACACATATCAAATAACTCGTAAACCCGTGAAGGCACATAGTAAACACCTATGTCATTCCGATGAACATATGAGCATAATCAAAAAAAGTGTTCAATTATTCCATGCACAACCATTCCTCAAGCCCGCCTCTCTCTGAGGCTCGCCGTCCAAAGGCCCAAGGAGTCGGCGAAAGCACTGGCCGCGTGGCCGGAGCGGCGAGGCAGGTTGACAGAACCCTCTCGGATGGCCAATACCTCGATGAATGCGCTGTAGGCCGCCCGATCATGGACGCGCATCTGCCTCCGATCGACCCAATAAAGGATCAACATCCCTTGGGTGATCACCGCCGCCGGGTGGCGCGGGAGCGGCGCGAGCGCATGCGCGAACGCCTGATTGCGGCCACCATGGACGCCTACCGCAAGAGCGCGGGAAAACGCCGCCCCGTGATCGATGACGTGATCCGTGCGGCCAATGTCTCCCGCGGCACTTTCTATAAATACTTCGACACGCTGGACGAAGTTCTTGCGGAGATCGGCCGCACCACAGCGAGCGAAATGCTGCAGAGTTTCGAACGCCTATTCGAGCCCCTGGATGACGGCGCAGTGATGCTCGCCACGGGCCCGTTGATGGCGCTGGCCCGTGCGGCGATGGATCCTGCCCATGGCGCCATAGTTTCGCATGCGGACTTGGTCGATCGCATCAACGGCGACGATCCGCGCCGCCAATTGGCTTTCCGCAGCCTGAACTATGGACGCGAGCAAGGCGTCTTCCAGTTCGACTCGATCGAGGCCGCCTTCGATCTGGTGATAGGCACCAGTGTCGAAGGGGCTCGGCGCATCTCCCGTACGGGACAGCTCAATGGGGCCTGCATCCGCGAGACCGTGGTCATGATCCTGCTCGGCCTGGGCATGAAGCTCCCGGCGGCCAGGATCGCCGTGGCCATCGCCTGGCAGCGGCTCCAGGATGCGTCCGAACACTTGCATTGGTGGAAGCCAGTCGCGCCCGCCTAAGCCCGCCCTCTTCTTTTCCAGGAATCTGTATGAGCACTACACCTCTCTATGACGCCATCGTCATCGGCGCAGGCCACAACGGGCTGGCCAGCGCCTGCTATCTCGCCGCCGAGGGCCGCAAGGTCATCGTCGTCGAATCCCTCGGCAAGGTCGGTGGCATGGCCTCCTCCGGCTATCTGATACCCGAAGCCCCAAATCATCTGGTGCACCCCTGCGCCCTCGATCTGATGTCTCTGCGCGTGCATCCCATGATGCCGCAGGAGCTCCAGTTGGAGCGCCACGGCTTTCGTCAGACCGAAATGGAGCCTGGCTATGTCTATCTGCATCCGGATGGCAACTCACTCGTATTCGGCCGCAGCGCGGAGCAGACCGCCGCTGAGATCCGCCGTTTCAGCACGGCAGACGCCACGGAGTTCCTGGCCCTGATGCAACTGGTAAACACCTTCATCGACTTGGCGATCCCCATGATGCGGGTCGATCCCGCGCAGATGAACCTAGGAGCGAAATGGCAGGCGCTCAAGGTGCTGATCAAGAACCGGCACCTCAGGCCGGAACTCATGGGCTTGATGAAAAGCCCCGCCTACACCTCCATCATGGAACGGTTCGAGCACCCGGTCACGCAATCCGCCCTGTGCTGCCTGCTGGGTGCCGCCGGCCCTATCACAGGCGAGGGTACCGGGGTCTATTTCGCGCTGCTGGGTTTCATCCAGCGCTTCGGCCTGGGCCGCGCCGTGGGAGGCATGCAGACTCTGTCTGACGCCCTGGCGGCCCGCCTGACGGAACTGGGGGGCGAGATTCGGCTCAATGCTCCTGCTGCTGAGATCGTGGCCCGTGGCGGTCAAACCCAGGGCGTCCGGCTTGCCAGCGGCGAAGTGCTCGAGTCACGCAGCGTTGTCGCGGCGGTGCACCCCAAGATTGCCCTGAATATGGTGACACCTGGCGCCATAGAACGCCGCTACCTGACGCGGGTCGATCTGGCGCCAGCCAATGCCCACGGCGGCTCGCCCATGAAGATCGACGTCGCACTTCGCGGCCAGGTTCGCGCCAGCCGCCACGAAGCCTTGCGCGCCGACGGACTGAGTCTTCGCAAGAGCGTGCTGCTGATCGGCACCGTGGAAGCGGTGCTCGACAACTTCAAATGCGCAGCGCGTGGCGATGTCTCCCGACTGCCCTATCTGTGGGCCACGGCACCGAGTGCCGTGGACCCCACGCAGGCCCCCGAAGGCCAGGACATCGCCTACCTGTATCCGATCGCCATGCCCCTCGAACCACGCGAAGGATGGGATGCCATCCGTGCCCCGGTGACACAAATGGTCATCGACCAAACGGACGCGTACCTGCCAGGGCTCAAGTCACAGGAGATTGGCCGCCGCGCCGAAGCAGCACCCGACTTCGCCAGTCGGCTGAATGTTCCCAACGGCTGCGTGGTGCACATCGACACCGGTGCCTCGCGCACAGGGCTCATGCGGCCGGCCTTCGGGCTCGGCGGCGACACGTTGCCGGTGAAGGGGCTGTTCTTCGGCGGCGCCGGCATCCATCCCGGCGGTGGCATCAATGGGCTGCCGGGCCGCATAGCCGCTGGCCGCGTGAAACGCTATCTGAAGTAAGTCCGTTATCCCCACTTTCCCATATCCATCCCTAAAGGAGACGCTCCATGAATACCACGACCAAAACCACCACCGAGAACGCCCAGAAGCTCGAAGCGGCCTATGCCAGCGTGTCCGACCTCTATCGCGGCAAAACGGACGACCTGTATGCCGCCTGCCGCGAGATGCGCAAGACCACACGCGTCTACGAAGGCGACTTCATTGCCAAGTTCCTTGGGGTTCCGACCAACGCCGGGTTGCAGACCCGTCCGACCTACGCCGTGTTCCAGTATCAAGACGTGATGAATGTGCTCAAAGACGCCAACACCTTCACCAGCGGATTCATCCTCGAAGGCATGGGCAAGGTGTGGGATGGCCTGATGATCCTGGGCATGGACGGCGAGGCCCACCGCAAGGTGCGCGCCCTGCTGCAGCCGGCGTTCATGCCGGAAAACGTGAACAAGTGGCGCCCGAAGATCGACCGCGTCGCGCGCGAGGATTTCATCATGCCTCTGCTGCCCGACAAGAAAGCCGACCTCATGGAAATGGGCCTGAACTTTCCGGTGCGTGCCATGTATGCCCTCGTAGGCTTCCCGGAAGACAACCCCGATCAGTACAACCAATATGCAGTCTGGGCGCTATCGATGCTGGCGGCCAACCAGCTTGACAAAGCCAAGGCCGAGGAAGGCCGCCGAGTCGCCGCCATTGCGGTCAAGAGCCTGTACGACGCGCTCATGGAGCAGGTCCAGCGGCGCCGCGCCGAAGGTGCAACGGGCGATGACCTCATTACCCGCCTGATGAACGCCGAATACGAGGGCCACAAGCTCGACGACCACGAGGTCGCGACCTTCGCCCGCTCGCTGCTGCCCGCTGCCGGTGAGACCACCACACGAACCTTCAGTGCGGCGATGACGTTCCTGCTGACCATCCCCGGCCTGCTCGACCGCGTGCGCAACGACCGCAATCTGGTGCCCAAGCTGATCGACGAAGCCGTGCGTTTCGAGCCCTCCTCCACGTTCAAGGTGCGCGAGACTTCCGCCGACGTACAGATCGGTGACGTGACGATCCCCAAGGGCTCCTTCGTCCAGTGCATGGTCGCCTCGGCCAACCGCGACGAAAGCGCCTTCGAGAATCCCGACGTGTTCGACATCGATCGACGCCAGAAGCCGTCGTTCGGCTTCGGCTTTGGCCCGCACATGTGCATTGGCCAGTTCGTGGCCAAGCTCGAACTGAACTGCGCGATCAACGGGATTCTGGACCTCATGCCCAACGTGCGGCTCGACCCCGAGCAACCCGCGCCCAAAATCGAAGGCGCCCATCTGCGCGGGGCCAAGAGCGTGCACGTCATCTGGGATTGATCAGGAAGGCCCCTCCGATCATGCGAACCTTCGACACGATCCCCGAGCGCTCCGACTTCGCCTACCAATGCCTGGTCGGCCCGCAAAAGGTCAGCGGCGCCAGGCTGGCCGATCTGCGCGACCACTTCGGCCTCAAGCTCACCAAGCACATGCCGTTTGGCAGCGTGCGCGACGATGAAGGCCACATCTACTCGGTGGTGCGGGCTCTCAACGCGCCGGACAGCACGCCCAACCCCACCAAGTTCATCTACCAGAGCACCCGCCTGGATGGCCAGAACATCCGCATCGACAAGGAAAAGATCGCCCCCAGAGCGCTCACCCTGTTTCCCGCACGCGGGCTCGATGGCGACACCGCCTGGTGGTCCAGCCATCCAGAGGATCCCGGTCAGCCCTGGCGGCTGACCGCCTCTGGCACCGGGTTCAGTTGGCGGGAAGAAGGCTTGCTCGACCTCACCGGCCAACTCATCGGCAATGGCATGCAGTGGTATTTGCCCGGGGTGGACTGGGGCACCTTCTACGTCGCACAGCTCTACGACGTGCAGGGCACCTGCGAGGGCAGAAAGGTCAAGGGCATGATTTCCCTGGACCAGGCCTGGATGGCGGAAGGCGGCGCCATCCACATGCACAAGGACCTGGTCGTCAACAACAAGATGCATGTCATCTGGTGGAACTTTGCCACGATCTACAAGGACGGGAGCTGGGATGTCGGCTCCTTCCTGGTCGGCCACGACAAACTGGGCTACGCCATTGTCCAGAACGAAAAGGGCGAAGTTCGCTGCACCACGGATATCGAAGGCACGGTACGCCATGAAAAGGACGGCTGGTTCGCCGAGGACGCGCGCATCATCCTGGAAGGCAAAGAGGAATGGGAGTTCCTGCCCGACCCCAAAGGCCGGATGCTCGACTTCGTGGGCGGTTTTCCCATCACAGCCCAGCAGGAAGGGCGATGGCGCCGGATAGGCGATACGCGCGAGCCCGACCGCTGGATGGCCTGGGGCGAAAGCGACAAGCGCAATGGCACGGCACGCAACGTCCGTGGCACCGAAATCTGAACTGGAGACCATGTCATGGACAAAACCACCATCGAACACTTCCTGCACGCCCAGGTGCGGGCCTGGAACGCCGGCGACAAGGAAGGCTTCTTCGCTGCCTACCGCTCCGTAGCGCCCGAGAGCCTACAAATCGAGTATGTCGGTCGAGGTCCTGCGGCCGAAGGCTGGACGATCCTGGAAGGCATGTGGGCGCAGCAAAATTCCAAGATCGAGATCGAAGAAGTGGCCCTGATCATCAATGGGAGCGAGGTCGCATGCCACAACCGGAACAAGGTGCGGGGCAATTCGCTGACCATCGAGACCATCGAGCTATACCACTTCGACAATGGCAGGCTGACCGTGCGCTATTTCATTCACCAGCCCTGAAGCAGTGAAAGATGCCCTGCACCCGACCCGAAAGCCTTGGCAAGCGCGCTCCGCAGCTCTGCCACCATCGCTGAACGAGCAACTCCACGGCCGGTGCTTGAGCCCCTGCGAGGCAGACCGTTAGCCGCGCGTGACGGTTGCCCGCTGGGCCTATAGCGAAAGTGCTCTGCCGAAACTGCAGATCCCGGAACTCATTGCGATCTCATCCCGTTTCCATGGGCTGCCGACATGAGTGCTGCCTCCACAGAGATAAATCACCATGCATCAGATCCCTTCAGAACAGATCAAGCGCTTCATGAGCGGCCAGGTCCGCTGCTGGAACAACCACGACAAGGCCGGCCTGCTGGCCCTGTACCGCGAAGCGGCCCCAGACCTCCTGGACATCGAATACGTGGGCCGCGCGCAGCAGGCCGATGGCTGGCTCGTCATCGAAGAGATGTACGACAAGCACAACCACCAGTTCCGCCTCGAGGTCGTGAGCACCATCATCAACGGCAACGAGGCCGCTGTGCACCACCGCAACTGCATCGTCGGCACGAACCAGGTGATCGAGAGCATCGAGACCTACCGGTTCGGTCCCGGCAGCCTGCACGTGCGCTACTTCCTCAAGCCTACGGAGGATGCCGCCGTGAACCTGGAACAGTTCCGCGGCTTCGCCGCCCCCCCATCGCAGGACGCCCCATGAGCAAGCCCGCGCTTCCCGGCCCCCACGTGGGCCGCTTCAAGGACCAGGTTGCCATCGTCACGGGCGGCGCTTCCGGCATCGGCGAGGCCACCTGCCGTCGCCTCGTCGCCGAAGGCGCCACCGTGGTCGTGGCCGACGTCAACGCCGAACGGGCCGCAGCGCTGGCTTCGGAGCTGGGCCCACGTGCCAGCGCGCAGGTCTTCGACGCCGCAGACGTGCGAAGCATCGAGCGACTCGTTCAGGGCACGGTCGAGCGCTTCGGGCGACTGGACGTGCTGCATAACAATGCCGCATTGAGTTCTCCGGTCATCCATGCCAAGGACAAGAACGCCATCGACATCGAATTCGAGGTCTGGGATCAGGTCATGGCCGTGAACCTGCGCGGCTACCTGGCGGGTTGCAAGTACGCGCTGCCGACCATGATCGCCCAAGGCGGTGGCACGATCGTGAACACCGCGTCGACCGGCGGCTTCTCGGGCGACATCACGCGCATGGCCTACAGCGTGTCGAAGGCAGCCATCATCGGCCTGACCCGCCAGATTGCCACCCACCATGGCGCCCAGGGCGTGCGCTGCAATGCCGTCGCGCCCGGCCTGGTGCTCACTCCCGGCACGCGTGGCGCGGCCACGAGCGTGATCGACGTAATGCAGCGCCACCTGCTGGTGCCCGAGTTCGGCGAGCCCGAGGACATCGCAGCGCTGGTGTGTTTCCTGGCCTCAGGCGAGGCGCGCTACATCAACGGGCAGACGTACATCGCCGACGGCGGCATGCTGGCGCACAACCCTACCATGGCCGACCTCGTCGACATGGCCAAGTCCAAGAAGAGCAGTTGAACCACGTGAACCTCTTCCATAGCGGCTGGCGCAAGGCGTTGGACAAATCGGCCTGATGCCACACCCCCCCGCCGACTCGCTGCTCGCCCCGTTCCGAGGGTCGGGCTTCCGTTACCTGTGGCTGGCCTGGCTGTCCGGCAACATGACCATGTGGATGCACGAGGTAACCGCCGCCTGGCGCATGGCCCAGCTCACCGACAGTCCCGCGTGGGTGGCCTGGGTACAGGCGGCCGGCACCTTGCCGCTGTTCGTGCTGGGCCTGGCCAGCGGCGCGCTTGCCGACCTGCTCAACCGCAGGCGTTTTCTTGCCGTGGCGCAAGCCTGGATCGCCGTTGTGGCGGCCGTGCTGGCGGCGCTCGCAGGCACCGATGCCCTGACCCCAGGAACGCTGTTGCTGCTGTGCCTGCTCAATGGCGTTGGACTGGCGTTGCGGTTTCCGGTGTTCTCGGCCCTGGTGCCGGACCTGGTGGAGCGGCGCCTGCTGGCCTCTGCCCTGACCCTCAACGCCCTGGCCATCAACCTGACGCGGGTGCTGGGCCCGATCGTCGCGGGCATCGCCCTGGCCTGGCAGGGAACGGCGATGGTGTTCGCACTCAACGCCGTGCTGTCCATATTGGCCGGCGTACTGATCTGGCGCGCTCCCATTGCCCCCCATGTTCCCCCCGCCGAACGCCTGCGCCTGCTGCAGGCCATGCGCGATGGCGTGGGCCATGCCCGGACCTCTCCCATACTGCGGGCGGTGCTGTTCCGCGCTTTCATCTTCTTCACCCAGGCCGTGGCGCTGGTGGCCTTGCTGCCCCTGGTCGCCAAGGACATCGGCGCTAACGAAACCACCTACACCACCCTGCTGGCCTCCATGGGCGCGGGGGCCGTGCTCGCCGCCATGGCCCTGCCCCGCCTCCCGGCACTGGCGGCGCGCAACCGGATCATCGATGGGGGCGTGTGGCTGCACGCGCTGGCCACGCTGGGCGCAGTTTGGGCGCCCAGCGCGTGGACGCTCGCGCCAGCGCTCGCCCTGTCCGGTGCGGTCTGGCTGTGTGTGGCCAACACGCTCACCATGTGCGCGCAATTGGCATTGCCGGCCACCTTGCGCGCAAGGGGCATGGCGATCTACCAGATGAGCATCATGGGCGGCAGCGCGGCGGGGGCCATTCTGTGGGGCACCATCGCGGAACGCACCTCGGTGGGTGCATCCCTGGCGGCATCGGCGATTGCCAGCCTGCTGCTACTGCTGTGGACCCGTGGCGCCAGCCTGGAAGAGCGCGCCCGTCACTGAGCTTGCGGCCCCAGGGTGCCAGCAGTCACGCCGTCCTTGAATGCAAACACCTCGACGCCGACCGCTTCGCAGTCGGGGTAGACATCGGGTTTCTCGGTCGAGACGCGTGCTGCCAGTACCTGGGGATGCGCGAGCAGCGCGCGCAGCAGATCATCCGCCAGCGTCTCCTGAAGCTGGATATGCCCGCGGCCCACGCGCTCCCGAACCGCCTCACGCACGAAATCGTAGTCCACGACCTCCCCCAGATCGTCATCCACCGGTGTGCTGCACGCCAGGGGAACGTACAGATCCACATTGATGCGCACACGCTGCGGATGCCCCTGCTCGAAGGCATGCGCCCCGATGTTGATGTCCACCACATGGTTGCGCAGGAAAAGGCGGCGACACCGCGCCAATGCAGGAGTCAGAAGGGTGTTGGACATTTCAGCGGGCTCCCATCTCGCGTGCCAGGAACATCACGTCGCGCGGCTGGCGAGTCAGGTGCTGGCCTCCATCGACAAGGATGGTGGAGCCTGTCGAAGCCGGGAATGTCAGCAGGAAGCGGACCGCGTCGGCGATATCCTCCGGCGGGGAGCTTCGCCCCAGCGGATTGAGCCGTTGGCCCAACTCGAACTCCCGCTCGTTCATCGGCCCGGACAGCAGGGCGAGCCCCGGGGCCACACCTCCTACGCGCAAGCGCGGCGCCATGGCCATGGCCAACATTTTTGTGGCTGCTTCCAGCGCCGCCTTGGACAGGGTGTAGGAAAAATAGTCAGGGTTCGGGTTCCACAGCTTCTGGTCGAGCAGATTCACCACGCACCCTGTCCTCCCGGTATCCAGCAGATGCTGGTACAAGGCCTGCGCCAGCAAGATGGCGGGCGCGGTGTTGGCCTTCCAGTGAAGCTCCATCGCCGCCAATCCGCAGGTCTCGGCGTTGTCGTACTCGAAAACGGACGCATTGTTCACCACGGCATCGATGCGGCCGAATCGCCTCACCACCTCGGGCACCAGCGCTCGGCAACCGGTCTCATCGCTCAAGTCGGCGTAGAGCGCTTCCGCTTGTCCTTCACTGCGGCGCAGTTCCCTGAGCGTGTCCTGAGCTTCCTCCGACGAGTGCCGGTAGGTGATCGCCACGTTCCATCCAGCCGCAGCCAGATCAAGCGCGATCACGCGTCCAATGCGGCGAGCACCGCCGGTAACAAGCACGACAGAACGGGACATCGGTTCAGGCTCTCAATAAAAAATACCAGGCAGAAAAGCGGCGGGCCGCCGTACCGCGGCTCAGCGATCCAGCGCCAAGGCCCGGCGCCGCGCAGGGCGATCGGCGCGGGCCAGATAGGCCTCGATGACCGGGCAGCCGCCCAGCAGCGGGCGCGCAGTCTCGAACAAGCTCATGAACAGGATGTCCGCAGCGGTGAAACGCTGCCCGAGCAGGTAGGGGCCGCGTGACAGCGTGTGCCGGATGTGCTGCATCATTGATTGATTCAGGCCGCGCATCGCCGGATCCTGCGCCAGCAGGCCCTTCCCCTCCATGTAGACCAGGGGTTCGGTCAAACCCACCTGATAGAAGAGCCAGGTGAGATAGGCTCCACGCAACGCATGCCCCGCCGGCACGCCGACCTCGGCCTCGGGATGCAGATCGGTCAGGTAAAGCGCAATGGCAGCCGTCTCGGATACCAAGTGGCCATCGTGCTCCAGCGCGGGCGTGAACCCATGCGGGTGCGGATTGCGCGGATCGGCTTCACTGCCATCGTTGCGCGGGTATTTCACCACCACGACCTCCCGTTCCATGCCCAATTCCTCCAGCAGCCACAGAATGCGCGCCGAATTGGAGCCGGGTGCGTGATACAGCTTCAGCATCATGTGTCCTTGTAGCGAGATAGGCGATGTGATCGACGCCCGTGCAAAACCGCGTCATCGTTCTTTGTCAGTCGTGCCTGGCCTGGGTCGGCAACCCAAAAGCAGCCCAGGCACCCGCGGAGAGCGCCGCACCGGTCATCCAGAACACCGGGGCAACACCCAACGCGGCGCCGGCGGCGCCAAAACCCAAGGGCATCACCAAGGTGGAGAAATGGATGACGGTGGACCGCAGGCCAAGGGCCTCGCCTTGGCGCTCCGGCGGTGCAAAGGTGTGCAGGCTGGACATGACAGCGGGCTGGATGGCCCCCAGTCCCAGGCCTATGGTGCCGGCGCAAGCCGCCATGGCCCACGTGCTGTCCAACCAGGGATAGAGCAGGAAAACCGATGCCGTCAAGGTCAGCGCACCGGTCATCACCCACCGGGGCTGGAGACGCTCCGCCAAAAAGGGGATCGCCAGCCGCACGGCCGCTGAGGTGACGGCGTAGCTGGCCAGCACCGTGCCGATGGCCGATGCGCTCAAGCCCCGCTCGTGGCCCAGGATCGGCAACGCAAAAGCGTGGGCATCCCAGCAGGCGGCAATCAGCCAATTGATGAAGAACAGTCGCCGAAGATCGCGGTCGCCCAGCAGGTCCCAAGCCTTCGGGGGAGTATCGGTCCGTTTCGCGGGCGCCCGAGGCGCCTCGGCAGGGACTCGGGTGGTGGCGAGCAGCGTCCCCAGAGGCAGCAGAGCCAGTCCGACGAAAGCCGCGCGATAGCTCACATGGTCGATCAGCATGCCCGCCAGGACCGGGCCGATGAAAGTCGCGATGGACGGCGCGAGTGCCACCCAGCTGAAGATCCGCAGGCGTTCCGCCTCGCCCCGGGCCAGCCGGCCTGCCGTGCGCTGCAGTGAAATCATGCCCACCGCAGAGCCCGCCCCCACCAGGGCCGCGGCGCCTCCCAGAGCCCAGACATGGGACGCCGAAGCGGCAAGACCGGCCCCCGCCAGCGCCAGCAAGGCACCAATGCGCGTTCCCAGGTGGTACCCCCGACGATCCACCAGGCGCCCGGCAGGAATGGCGAGCACAAAGGGGAAGGCGGCAAACAGCGCCATCAACAACCCGATCACGGCAGGGCCCCGCGATTCGCTCACCGCCAACAAGGGGACGGTCATGCGCATGCCGTTGAGGCAGCCATGCAATCCGACCTGCGCGGCGACCAGCGTCAGCAGCGTCCATCCGAAACTGAAACGCCCGCTGCGTGCCATGGAATCAACCGAGGGCATCCTTGATGGCCGCGATCAGCCTTGCATCATCGGGTGCCACGTCGGGAGCGAAACGGGCCACCACGGCCCCATCACGGCCAATCAGGAATTTCTCGAAGTTCCACATCACATCGGTATCTGCCTTGGGCAGCAGTTGATGCTTGGACAAGGTGTCGCGCAGCCGTGGATCGCCGGACGCGACGGCATGAGGCTGCGCAGCGATCAGGGCGGCATAGAGCGGGTGTCTGGGCTCACTGTTGATCCGCAATTTGGTGAAAAGCGGAAAGCTCACGCGGTAGTTGGTGTCGCAGAAGTCGCGGATCTCGTCCTCGCTTCCCGGCTCCTGGCCCGCAAAATCGTTGCACGGAAATCCCAGCACGTGCAGGCCACGGTCGCGAAAGCGGTCGTACAGGGACTGCAGGCCGGCGTACTGCGGGGTCAGCCCGCATTGGGAAGCCACGTTGACAACCAGCATCACCTGTCCCTTGAAGGGGGCAAGGCTCGTATCGGAGCCGTTCAGGGCCTGAAGGGGAATGTCGAAGATCGATGTGCTCACGGTGATACCTCCTGGTAGGCTTGTTGAACCAAAGTCATGCGGCCGCCCGCCAGCATCAAAGCGCAGAACATCTGCAGTTCAACGGTCTCGGCGGTCGAAAAGTGCTCGGCCAGCGCTGCGAAATGCCCTTCTCCAACGGCATGCGCATCGGCTGCGAACAGCTCGGCATACGCCAGCGCGGCCCGCTCGGCGGGCGAAAAGTGGGCGCTGCCGATCTGCTGGCAATTGAGGGCTTCCAGGTCTTGCACGTCCACGCGGTCGCTCTTGCGCGCCAACTGGCAGGCTTGGCACTGCGTGATGCTGGCGATGCGCAGCCGCACCAGTTCCCGCAGCCGCCCGTCCAGCACGCCGTGGTTGTAGAACTGGTCCAGCAGCGCCAGCCATGCCAGCGCGGCCTGTGGCCGATGGGCCCAGACCTGCACCGGCACGGTGGAACTGAGCATGCGTGTCTCGACGCCCCGCCGCATGGCCTCGTCCAGCGGCGCCGGAAAATCGGCCAGCGGCACCAGCGGCAGGCGCGCCACGGTCACAGCCGCTCGATGAGGGTGGCGGTCCCCATGCCGCCGGCGCAGCAGATCGCCTGCAGCGCATAACGTCCGCCCCGGCGCTCCAGCTCGTGCAGCATCGACGTCATGATGCGCGCTCCGCTCGCCCCCAAGGGGTGCCCCAGCGCGATGGCGCCGCCGTTGACGTTCAAACGCTCGGAAGACACGCCCAGCTCTTTCATCCAGACCAGGGGAACCGAGGCAAACGCCTCGTTGATCTCGAAGAGGTCGATGTCGTCCAGTGTGAGCCCCGCCTGCGCCAGCACTTTGCGGGTGGCCGCGACCGGCCCGGTCAGCATCAGCGTGGGATCGGAGCCCACCGTGGTCATGGCGAGAATGCGCGCGCGGGGCTTGAGGCCCAGCGATCGGGCCTTGACCGAAGACATCAGCAGCAAACCCGCCGCCCCATCCGAGATCTGCGAAGAGTTCCCGGCAGTCAGGCGACCGTCCGCGCGGAAGCTGGTTTTGAGGGTCGCCAGCTTCTCGACGGCCGTACCGGGACGGATCGTTTCGTCTGCGGAGAACAAGTGCGCCTCGCCCTCTGCGCCCTTCTCGCGCACCTGCATCACGGGCACCGGCACGATTTCTTTCTCGAAATGGCCGGCAGAGGCAGCCGCGCAAGCGCGCCGATGGCTTTCCGCGGCGAACGCATCGAGGTCTTCCCGGCCCAGCTCCCACTGGTCGCACAAGCGCTCGGCCGCTTCACCCTGGCTCGTCATTTCGTAGCGCTCGGCGACCATCCAGCCAAAGGCCTCCCCATGGATGCTGCGGTTGCTGCCCATGGGCACCCGGCTCATGTTCTCGGCACCGCCGGCCACGACCACCTCGGCCGACCCGAACGCAATCAGGCCCGCAGCCACGTGCACGGCCTCTTCACCCGAACCGCATTTGCGGTCGATCGTCAGGCCAGGAATCGTGCAGGGCCAGCCGGCCCCCAGCAGTGAAGTGCGCGCGATATTGGCCGACTGCTCACCGACCTGGGTGACGCAGCCGAAGATGACATCGTCCACCAATTCCGGCTCAAGCCCCGAACGGGTAATGAGCTCGTCCAGGACGACGGCACCCAGGTGATCGGCGCGCACGGGCGCCAGGCTGCCTTTGAATTTTCCGACGGGCGTGCGAACCGCCCCGACGATCACCACATCCGGGCGGCTCACAGAACGCTCGCTTTCAGGCCGGAGCCAGGAATGCGCTGGCCTTTTTCGTCGTACTGGTACACGCCCGCGCCGGTCTTGCGCCCATGGCGGCCGGAGGCCACCATCTTGATGATCAGAGGGCAGGGACGGAACTTGTCGCCCAGCGTCGAGTGCAGGTAACGAAGCACCGACAGCCGGGTATCCCATCCGGTCAGGTCTCCGAGTTCGAGGGGCCCCATCGGATGGTTGAAGCCCATGCGCAGCGCCGTGTCGATGTCCTCGGCAGTGGCCACGCCCTCCTGCAGCATCCACATCGCTTCGTTGCCCAGCATGGCCGACATCCGGCTGGTGGTCAGGCCCGGGGACTCGTTGACGATGATCGACGTCTTGCCCAGCGCGTCGCTGTATTCGCGGGTTCTGGCCACGGTCTCGTCGCTGGTGGCGATGCCGCGCACCAGCTCGACCAGCTTCATCTTGTGCACCGGATTGAAGAAGTGCATGCCCACCACCCGTTCAGGCTGGGGCACGGCCGTGGCGATCTCGGTCACGCTCAGCGCGGAGGTGTTCGTGGCGATGATGGCGTCGGGCAGCATGTGGGCGGCGGCCGTGGCCACCACCTGCTTCTTCACCGCGATGTTCTCGGTGACGGTCTCGACCAGCAGTGCGGCCCCCGCGGATGCGGCAGCGAGATCGGCTTGCGTCGTGAGCCTGGATTTCGCCGCCTCGGCCACCGCCGCATCGAGCTTGCCGAGGCGAACCCCGTCGTCCAGGATCTTGGCCACGGCGGAGAGTGCCTTGGCGGCCGCAGCCTCGTTGCTGTCCACCAGCACGGTGACGAAGCCGGAGCTGGCGAAGGCATGGGCGATGCCGGTTCCCATCAGGCCGCCACCGGCGACGACCACCTTGTTTTGCGTAATGCTCATGTACTGTCTCCCTGATTGCTTATTGGGCTGTCGTGACGATGTTGCGCAAAAGACCGATGCCGGGAATCTCGGCCTCGACCACGTCACCGGGCTTGAGAAACTTGCCGGAACCCTGCCCCGTGCCGGCCGGCGAGCCGGTGAACATGACATCGCCGCTCTCGAAACGCGAGCGCTCGTCCACGAACTTCACCAGTTCCGCGACATCCCAGGTCATCTCAGCCGTGTCGCCGTCCTGGCGAATTTCCCCATTCACGCGCAGCAGCAGGCGCAGCGACAGCTTTCCCTCGCGCGCAAACTCATCGCGCGTCACGATCCACGGGCCGAGGCCCGTGGTCTGGTCACCGCTCTTGGCCGCAAATAGATCCATTCCGACACCGGGCGGTCCGCTGCGCTGCAGATCGCGCGAGCTCACGTCGTTGCCCACGGTGTATCCCAGCACGCTGGAGATGGGGTCATCGCGGTTGACCGTGTCGCCGATCACGGCCACCAGTTCCACCTCGTGATCCAGCTCCTGCGTCAGGGGCGGGTAGCGCAATGCGTCGTTCGCCCCGATGAGCGCGCCATGGGCCTTCAGGAAGGCGATAGGCTGGCTGTGGCTCTTGATGCCGAAGTCGGCCGCGAGGTGCTTGGCGTAGTTGGCCCCAGCGACCACCACCCGGTTGGTCTTCTCGATGGGTGGCAGAAGCCGCACCGAGTCGAGCGCGCGCACGGCGCCACGGAAGCGCAGCGCAGCCTCCCCCTCGCCGCGCGTGATAGCCGGGCCCCAATCGGAGACCCCGCCCTCGATCGGGCGCAGTTCGTCGCGTTCGGTATCGACCAGCGCCCAGAACGGGGCACCGCCATCGGTGCAGCGTGCGAGCTTCATGCGGCGACTCTGGCAGCAGGTTGGACGGCGGGCTTGCCCAGCTTGGCAGGATCCAGGTGCAGCAGCTCGCACGCATTCTTCCAGCGAATCTTCTGCAGATCGTCGTCCGACAGGCGCAGGCCATCGGTCAGGTCGTGGCGAACGGCATCGCTGCCGCCGAAGTTGCTGCCATACAGAACGCGATCGGCACCAATGATGTCAACCAGTGCCTGGCGCATCGGCACCTCGTGCAATTCGACGTCGAACCAGAAGTTCTTCAGATACTCCTCGACCGGCTTCTTGTTGAACGCCACGTCGAGATTGCGGTTGGTCTGGGCCAGACGGCCGAGCTGGTACGGGATGTACCCGCCGCCATGGGTGATGTAGACCTTGAGATTGGGGAAGCGATCCAGAACGCCGCCATTGATAAGGTACCAGAAGAATCGCGTCTCGTCGTAGTTCATGCCGACGATGGCCGTGGTTTCGTACTGGTCATGGTCGGCCTGCATGCCCCAGGTGACCGATTGGTTGTAGCCGTGGATGAAGATCGGCAGATCGAGGTCGCACATCGTTTTCCAGACGACGTCGAGCTGCGGCGAATCCGCCTCCAGCCCGCCGAAGTTCGCGCCGCCGGCCACCAGGCCCTTCGCGCCGAGTTCGGTGCAGGCGCGGCGGATTTCCTTGGCTGCGTCGTGCGGCGCATTCAGCGGCGCATGGGCCCAGAACATCAGGCGATCCGGCGCGGCCGAGCAGTAGTCGGCCAGGATGTCGTTGACCTTGGTGGCGAAGCGCACCGAGAACTCGGGGTCGGCCCAGTACATGTAGCAGTGCGAAGGCACCGACAGCACCTGCGCATTCTGCCCTGCGGCATCCATGCCATTGAGGCGGTTCTTCGGATCCGCCCAACGGGCCATGTATTCCTCGACGCTCGGTCCCTTCCCGGCACGAACCGCTGCCTTGCGTTCGGGCGAGCCCAGGCGCAGCACCCAATGGCCAACGCGAAGCTTGACGTCGCCATCCGGGTGCCGCTCAAAGAACGGCCCCCAAAACGGATGCTGGTTGTAGTACCCCGGTAGCGGGGCATGGGCGTGGAGGTCGATCAGCATGGTGATTCTTTCAGGTTCGGGCACGGCCCCAAGGGCCGGTGCAGATGTCGTTCGCGTGCTACTGAAGCAGTGACAGCCGCCAGAAATCCGGCATGCGTTTGCACTGCGTCAATGCGATATTAATCAAAAACAGCGATTCTGTTCAAGTTATCGGAAACACTGAGGCGACGACACAGCCGCTACAGACACCCTGAAGACTGTCTTGCATGGAGCTCTTTATGTACAAACACCTGCTCGTCGCCCTGGACGACACCCCGCTGGGAATGGCAACCGTCACCCATTCGGTCAGCTTTGCGCGGGCCCTGGGGGCTCGGATCACCTTTTTCCACGCGGCCCCCGATCTGGCCGCCACCGGCGAAGGCTCCATGCTGCATTCGCTCGACCGCCAAGCCTTCACCGCCGAAAGCGACATGCCCCGACATGCGGTGCTGCTCAAGGCGGCCACGGCCGCGAGGATCGGCGGCGTCGAATGCTCGACGGATGCGCTCGTCAGCGACCATCCGGCCCAGGCCATTGTCGAAGCGGCGCAGCGGCACGCCTGCGATTTGCTCTTCGTGAGTTCCCACGGCCGCGTGCCTGGCTTGCGGGGTTGGCTGCACAGCAGCGTGACCCGCCAGCTGCTGCAAATCGCCAACCTTCCCGTGCATGTGGCCAGCATCGAGTCGAATGACGAGCAGGCCGACGCGAACCGCGCGCTCGCCATCGTGGCGGGAGAACATCGTTCCATCGCTGCGGTACTCACCGGCCTCCGCGAATTGGATCGCGCACGGCGTATCGATGGCACGATTCCCGACGTGGCGCTGATGCGGCAAATGGCCGACTACCTGCGCCAGTTTCCGGCGAGGCTGCACCATCCCAAGGAAGAGGCATTCATCTTCCGCCTGCTCCGGCAGCGCACGAGCGAACACAACGCAATGCTGGACGAACTGGAACGGCAGCATGTGCTGGAAAACACCTTGATCGATGCCTTGTTCACCGCCCTCGCCCGTCACGGGCATGGAGATGCAGACGCCGCGGAAGCAGTCACCGCCGCCGTCCAGCGCCTGAGCGGCGCGGTCTGGGAGCACATGTCCCTGGAGGAGACCGTCATTTTCCCGGCTGCACGCCGGCATCTGACCAGCGCCGACTGGTCAGCTGTCTACAAAGCCTTTTCCGCGCACCACGCCCCCCTTTTCAGCCACTCCCCCGAGATGCCAATGAGGCAATTGTTCGCACGCATCGCTACCGCCCTGCAATAGGGTGACGGGTGCATGCCACTGCCGCAGGAGACAATTCACCGCCTGGCGCGGGGGGGCGCACCTGTGGCCAGGGCCTCCACCATTCGGCCAATGCGCCGGGGCAACGTCTTGCGATCAGCATCCCCCGGCACCAGTTGCTCGCTCAACACATAGCGGATCAGGAGTTCGCATACCAGTTCCCGATCCACCTTGACGCCAAAACGAGCCTCCCAGGCATCGAAAACAGAGCCGAGAACGTCCTGGAACCGGACCACCGAGTCGTGGAAGATGCGGCGAAAGAAACCAAGGGCGTATTCCGGTGCGGCGACCAGCAACCGGCGCGCGCGGCCATGCTCCAGGTAGTGGTCCAGGTAGCGAATCAACGCGTCGAAGCGCTCGTCGGGGTCCTGGTAGGGTTGGACGGCCTCTGCCAAGGTGACATGGAACTGCTCGCGTTTGTGACGGGCAAACGCATCCAGCAGTTCATCCTGAGACGCGAAATAGCGATAGAACGTGCCGCGGGAAATACCCGCCTCGCGGCAGACATCGAGTATCGAGATCCGCTCGGCGCCAGATTTCAGCACGATGTTCTCGGTGACCATCAGGATGTTCGCAATCGTTTGCTCGGAACGCCGGTTGCTGCGCCCACGGCGTACGCCAACCGGCCCTGTCTCTGCGGCCACCGGGCTCTTCTTCTCCACCATGGCGACAGCCGCCGCAGGTTTCTGCACAACAGGCGCCGCAACGCCACGATCCACCACCCTGCGACGGGGCTTGCCAACCGCTTTCGATGCGACTGCGGCTTGCTTGTTCGTACTCTTGAGGGTCATTTCCATGCTTTCTGAGGTTCAGTGAGAGATTCGGCGCTTGGCGATGCGGCCAAGGGTTTACCAGCACGCGCGGTGAAAAATCTAAATATAGAATTCTCATCTTTATCTAGAATTTTTTGCATCCTTGGGTGTGGCTTGGAGCGTTTTGCATGGCAGGAATCGGCAATCCCGACACGTGGTCCCTCGGTCAACAAGATACGGTCATTGCGGCGCTCGAACGCGCGGTAGCCAAACATTCCGACCGGGTGTTGCTCGACTTCTCGGGTGAACTCCATACCTACGGCGAAGTGGATCGCCAGTCGACCCGTTTGGCCCATGCGTTCGCGGCGCTGGGCGTGCAACCCGGCCAGACGGTCGTGACGATGCTCGACAACAACATCGATGCCGTGCTGTGCTGGTTCGCCATCAATAAGCTCTGCGCCGTCAGCGTACCCATCAATACCGCGCTCAAGGGTGAATTCCTGCGCCACCAGATTGCCGATGCCGGCGCGGCGCTCGTGGTCTGCGAGGCCGCGTATGCCGAACGCATCGCGGCGGTTTCGGACGGGTTGCCGGACGTGCAGCAGGTCCTGACCCGGGGCACGCCCGGCGACAGGCAGTGCGGCACCCTGCCCCTGGCCTCGCTCGACGAACACCGCGGCAGCGATGACAGCGCGTTCGAGCGCAAACCCCAGCCCTGGGAACTGGCCTGCCTCATCTACACCTCGGGCACGACCGGACCGTCCAAGGGCTGCATGATCAGCTACAACTACATGTGCAATCTGGCGCGTCTGCAACTGCGCGCTGGGCCGGCCAACGAAAACGACGTCACGATCACGCCCCTGCCGCTGTTCCACATGAACGCCATGTGCGTGGGCGTGCTGGCATCGATTCTGGTCGGCGCCCGCGTCGCTTTCGTTCCGCGTTTTTCGGTGTCGAACTTCTGGCCCGAAGTGGAGCGCAGCGGTGCCACCATCGCCTCCATCTTGGGCAGCATGGGGGCGATGCTGGCCAACGCGCCGGATACCGAGGCCGGGCGGCGCTGCAAGGGGCAAATCCATACAGTGCGGGGCAATCCGTTCACGGAGGAAGTCAAATCCATCTGGCGCGAACGCTTCGGCGCGAAACAGGTGGGCGGCAACGGCTATGGCCTCACCGAAGCGGCAGTGATCACTTCGCTGGCCGGTGGCGAATATGCCGCCCCCGGTTCGTCTGGAAAGCGTATTCCCGATTTCGACGTGCGCATCGTGGACGACCTCGACCGGGAAGTGCCGACCGGGACTTCTGGCGAAATCGTGGTGCGGCCGCTGCGCCCGGACATCATGTTCATGGGCTACTGGCGCAGGCCGGAAGACACGCTGAAGATCATGCGCAACCTCTGGCTGCACACCGGGGATATTGGCAAGTTCGACGAGCAAGGCTTTTTCTATTTCGTTGATCGCAAGAAAGACTACCTGCGCAGACGCGGCGAAAACATCTCCAGCTTCGAGATGGAAGCCGCCTTCGCCCGCCACCCGGCCCTGGCCGAAGTCGCCGTTCACGCCGTCCCGTCCGACAAGGGGGAAGACGACGTCAAGGTGACCGCCATGCTGCGCCCCGGCATGGCGCTGGCGCCCGAGGATCTTTTCAGGTGGGCCATCGACGCCGTCCCCTACTACGCCCTGCCGCGTTACATCGAATTCCGCGACAGCCTTCCCAAGAACCCCCAGGGGCGGGTTCTGAAGTATGAACTGCGCGACCAAGGTTGCACACCGGCCACCTGGGACCAGGAAACCAGCGGCATTCAGGTCACCAAGCGCTGAAGCCAGTCTCCGGTGCATCAGTATTCGCGCACCGGCACATGGGCCGGGCGCGAGTTGTAGCCTGGCAAATGCAGCCCGCCATCCACGTGCATGGTGATTCCGGTCACGAACCGCGCCATCTCCGAGCCCAGAAAGACGGCCACAGGCCCAATATCCAGTTCCGGATCACCCGAGCGACCCATGGGCCGGGCGGCGGCCGAGCGCTCGGCGAAACCGGGGATTTCGGCGGCCAGCTTATGGAATGTCGCCCCCATGGCGGTCGGTGCAATGGCGTTGCAAGTGATGTTGAACCGGCCCCATTCGGCCGCCGCGCTGCGCGTCAGTCCGACGACACCGGATTTGCCCGTGTTGTAGTCGGCATGCTGCCAGGCTCCGATGTCCACGTCGATCGACGTGAAATTGATGATGCGCCCACCACCACGCGCACGCATGTGCGGCAAGGCAGCGCGCATGGCCCACCAGGACGCCCAGACGGTAGATGTCAGCGTACGCTCCAGCATCGCATCCGTCTTGTCCTCCAGCAACACGTTCTCAGATGGGACGAAGGCATTGTTGATGAGAATGTCGAGCCCGCCAAAGCTATCCACCGCGGCCTGAATGGCGGCTTCCACGCTGTCCTTGCGGAGCACGTTGGTAGGCACGAACAGGGCGCGCGCGCCCATCTGCTGGAGTTCGGCCTCGGCCTCGGCGCCGGTCACGGGATCGAGCTCGGCAATCAGTACCGCAGCGCCTTCTCGCGCATAGCAGCGTGCAATGCCGCGTCCGATACCACCGCCCGCTCCGGTGATCAGCGCCACCTTGTCTTTTAGCAAGCCCATTGAATCTCCTTATATTAGACAGAATTCTTTTTATCGTACACTTTAAGACACTTCGTGTCAGCCGGAAAAATCAGGCTTCGCGCGTTGCCAGCCGACGGCAGAGGCCCCGAAAGAAAGTTCCCATGCCTGTATTCCGACGCCGCATTCTGATCGCAACCGATCCCTTGGAAGCCGGCTTTCGCTGCCGGGCCGCGCTGGAGGATGACTTCCATCATTTCCGGGTCGAACTCGTCGTCCGGGATGGGCTCATCGCCTTCGTGCGTGGCGAAGCTCCTCGCCACCCTTACAGCCTGTGTCCTTCGGCGGCTGGCCAACTCCAACAGCTGGTCGGCACGCCCCCTGCGACAAGCGCCCACGGCGTGATGCGCCAAGTCGATCCCAGCGAGCAATGCACCCACATGCTGGAACTCAGCGGCCTGGCCGCGGCCGCCGCGTCCCGGGCCCTGCCGCGACGCCGCTATGACATCGAGGTGCCACTGAGAATCGAAGGACGCACATACGCGACCCTCGATCGCGACGGCATCCGGCTGCTGGCCTGGGATATCCAGGACCTGGACATCGTAGGGCCTCCCCCTTACGAAGGCATCGGGTTGCGCCAGGGCATGGCGCGCTGGGCGTTTGCCCACCTGACTGAAGACATGGCTGAAGCAGCACTGGTGTTGCGGCGATGTGCCGTGATTTCCATGGGGAAGAATCGTCCCCTCGATGCACAGCGCCATGCCAGAACGACCGGAGCCTGCTATGCGCAGCAGCCTGGAAGAGCCCCTCTGGCTTTGCGCCAAGTGGGCTCGACCTGGAATTTCACGTGGCAGCCCGGCCAGCTATGCCGCGATGACCAGGAATGGCTCGCGTTCAAGGCTTGAAGGCAAGCGCGAGGTCAAAGGAAGATGGCCAGATTCGGCGTACCCAGCACGGCCTGGTCCAGCAGGATCTCGCGCTTGGCCAGCTTGAACCCCTCGCCATCCGACCGCAGGATGTCCCTGCGTTCCGCGCTGATCAGGTCGTATTCATCGAAGTTGAACCGGCTGCGCGTCACTAGCAGATAGCTGCGCACGCTGTATTCCTGGGGCTTGTCCGTCTCTTCGACCAGAACGTTGGTCACGAGTCGGCGCGTGCGCGATGGTGGATCTTCCGCCCAGGCGCTCTTGGTGCCGGTAAGGCGCACGATCCGCCCCATCACGGAGCGCCAATCGTCGTGGTAGTGCTGCATGGTGCGCACCACCGATGCCGCCTGCTGGTTGACCGGCCGTGTTTCCCTCAAGGGAGCGGAGTAGATCAGGTCTTGCGCGAGCAGGGCGCCCCATTCCTTGAGGCGGATTTCGTCAAGCAGGCGCGCCTCGACGTACAGAAATTGAAGGATCTGGTTGTAAACCGGCGATCCGATAGGCACCAGGGCGCCTTGGGCTTCACTCATGGGAGTCTCCGAGATTGGATGGTATCGAGTTGCAAGGAAGGATCAGACCGCGTCGCCCATGAGCTGGCGCCAGTACAACCACCAGTGCCACTGCGTGTCGTCCTTGGTGAAGCCTTCGTTGACGATGCCCGGGCCGGGCCAGCCTTTGGGCGCCCCGGTTTCATAGACAGCCTGGTACTTCAGGGTCATCTTCTTGCCCTGCGCGCCCTTGGCGGCCAGGGTCATGTGCGGCCAGGTGTCGGAGTCGTCCTGCTCCACCATGCCTGATGTGCCAAACAGCTGGATGGTCTGCCTGAGCATCTTGTCGCGCAACTCCTGCGGGGCGTCCTTTTCCGCAAAGATCCAGTTCACGAACTCCAGCTTGTCGGGCCCCTTCGGGACGTAGGCATGCATGGTCATCGAGCCGACCACCGAGCCATCGGCCTGTGGGATGTAGACGAAGCCAAACAGCACGTTCGGGAAGATGCCGCCGACCTGCGGCGGCATGCTGGTCTGCACATGCAGCTGTTCGGGCGTGAGGTTGCGCTTGAGCTGCTCGACCATCTCCTTCGTCATGCCGGCTGGCGGGAGCGCATTGAGCTTTTCGTCCACGCTCAGCACGTCGGGATCGAGCCCGGTCATGCGGCGAATCTTCCGCCCCAGGTCGATGCATCGCAACGCGTGCCCGTGCGGCGAACTGACTTCCACCCCGTACATCTCTGGGCTCAGGTCGCCACCGCTGCCCTCCCCTTCGCCCTTCTTGGAATAGTTGCCGACCTCGCCAAGCCAGCGGTGCAGGGTCAGCGTGTGGTAGCCGTCGGCGGCAGACTGCTCCCCTGCTGCCTTCCAGTTGGCACGCACCGTGAAGCGCTGCGGCGGCCCCAGCACTTCCATGCCTTTGTCGGTGCGCTTGAAAAGGATGTCGTAGTACCACTTGGCGTCGCCAAGGAATTCCTCGAACGAGGGGCCATCGATGTTCCAGGTTGCAAAGATCAGCCCGCCATACAAGGTGACCCGGGCCTTCTTCAACCCCAGTTCCTCCTTGCTCATCATCTTGCCGTGCATCGTCTCCTTCTCGACCGGCGCGCCGAGAAAGGCTCCGTTCGGACGGAAAGCCCAGCCATGGTAGATGCAGGTGTGGATCTGCGTGTTGCCCGCATCCAGGGTCGAAACCCGCATGCCCCGGTGCGTGCACAGGTTGAGAAGCACGTGAACCTCGCCCGACTTATCGCGCGTGACCAGCACCGAGTCGGAACCCATGTCGCGAGTGACGAAGTCCCCCGAGTTGGGAATCTCGGACTCATGGCCGAGGAAAACCCAGATCTTGCCGAAGATCCGCTCCATCTCCAGCTCGTAGAGCTCGGGGTCCGAGAGCGCGCGCATCTGCACCTCCCGTGTGTTCACATTGACCAGATCAACGACCTTGGTTCCATCGGAAAGCGTGGGGGGGGTGGGGCTTAGCATGCGCGTCTCCTTCATCTGTTTGGGCAGCTGTGGGGACGAAATATAAACAACCTAGCAAAGTCTGTACATATAAAGCCCGTTCCAGTGGCCCAAATGCGGCCAAAAACCAGGGTTAACACTAGGTTCGCGCATACCCTCCCAGCCTGGCATCCGCGCCATCCTTCTGGTTCGTGCCGAATTCCGATCAGGCCTTGAGAGAAGCGGTGATCTTGGCATGTGGCCCCGCCACCTGGCTTGCCCAGGCGTCCGGCATCTGGTCGAAGCGATACCCGACATGGTCAAAGGTGATGCGATGCTCGTGCGCCATCCGCAGGAGCCGGCGCCAGGTGGCCTCGCGATCGCTGGCCGAGCGCTGCCCCGTACCCACGCAACTGAGCGTGCGGAACAGCAGGTCGGCGATATCGAGCTTCACTTCGCGCCCGCCCCCCGTGCCGACGGTGAGGATGCGCGCGCCCCAGCGCGTGGCCTTCAGCGCCGCGAGCATGGGCGCACCGCATACGCCGTCGAGAACCACGTCGAACCCCTCGCCCGCCACGGCCTTCAGGGCCACGGCATCGTCGGTGCCGCCCAGGGCCACCACCGCGTCGGCCAGGCCCCGCGCGCGCAAGCGCTCCAGGGCGGCCGCATCGCGGGCCGCCCCCACCACACGGCCAGCGCCCAGAATGCGCGCGAGCTGCAGGGCGAGCTGCCCGAGCGTTCCCGTGGCCCCCAAGATCAGCACGGTTTCGCCAGGCTGGATGCGGGCCTGTTCCAGCGGCAGCAGTGCGCCGGTGCCCGCGATGCCCATGGTGATGGCCAGCGCATCGTCGACATCGTCGGGAACGTCCCACACCTCTTCGGTAGGTACCAAGGTGCGTTCGGCCCAGGCCCCGAAGGGCGCCACCGAGCGCTCGCCGAAATAGACCCGGCGCCCGTCCGGGGCGTGGCCTACCCCCTCGCCCCGAATCACGCACGGGAATTGCACGCCCAGGCGGTAGGCCCCCAGAACATCCCAGCCTCCCAGCCCCGCGGTATCGACCTTGATCAAGGTCGCGCCCTCGCGAGCCTGTGGTTCGGGAAAGTCCTGCAGAACCGGCGGCAGTCCGCGCTCGGCAATCACGGCCGCCCGCATCTTGCAGCCCCCAGATCGTAGAGATGGCTCATCTGATGCTCCCAAAGGCTACAGCGCGGTCTCTGCGTCCGCATCAGCGAACATCTTGTTGATGTCGCCCGAGGTCACCGGCTTGCCCGTCTGCCGCACCGGCTTGGCCCCCCCCATGCCCAGCATCGGTTCGACACTCACGTGCTTGGCCTGCGCCCGCAGCGCTCCCACGGTGCAGTTCTCGCGTCCCAGGATGGAGAACGGGTCGTAGGAGAACTCGCGCATGGCGTTGAGGTGGCCGATCTTGTCGATCTGCGCGTCCGTCAGGTGCCGGGTCTGCGCATGGAAGATCTCCGGCGAACCCGGCCAGGTGCAGTCGGAGTGCGGGTAGTCGCACTCCCAGGTCACCTTGTCTTCGCCGATGTCGGCCAGATTGCGCAAGCCGAACTCGTCTTCGATGAAGCAGGTGATGATGTGCTGCCTGAAGACGTCGCTGGGCTTGCCGCCGCCGAAGTCCGTCATGGTCCACTCGTGATGGTGCCGGTAGGTGAAGTCGGCACGCTCCAGCAGGTATGGAATCCATCCGATGCTGCCCTCGGAGAGGGCCATGCGCAGATTGGGGTACTTCTTCCACATGGGGGGCCATATCCAGTCGGCGGCCGAGTTGGCGATCGAGATCGGCATCGAGGTGATCCAGGCATCGATCGGCGTGAGGTCCGAGGCATGCTCGGCCTTGACGCCGGTGCCGATGTGGCAGCAGATCACCACGTCATTGTCCGCGCAAGCCTTCCACACCGGATCCCAATGGTCGGAGTGGATCGAGGGGAACCCATGCAGCGCGGGGTTGTCCGAGAGGGAGATCGCGTGAACCCCCAGCTTGGCCATGCGGCGGATCTCCTGGGCAGCCAGTTCACCATCCCACCATGGAATCAGGCTCAGCGGAATGAACCGCCCCGGCGCTGCATTGCACCAGTCGTGCAGGTGCCAGTCGTTGTAGGCCTGGATGGCGGCGAACGAAACCTCCCGCGCATCCCTGTACTGCTGGAAGCGCTGCCCCGCGAAACCGGGAAAGGTCGGGAAGCAGATGGAGCCCAGCACACCATTGGCGTTCATATCGTCCACCCGGGCCTTGATGTCCCACGTCCCGCGGCGCATGTGCTCGTAGCCCAAAGGCTCCATGCCGTATTCGTCCTTGGGGCGCCCCACCACGGAGTTCAGGCCCATGTAGCCTGTCGCGCGGTCTTCGAAGACCCAGACGTCACGGCCCTTGCTTTGAACCACCTTGGGCTGGTGGCCCCTGAATTTGGCTGGCATGTGGCGATCGAAAGCCCCGCGCGGCTCGATCGCGTGGTCGTCAACGCTGACAAGAATGAGGTCGTCGAGTTTCATGATGGACTCCAGATAAAGGAATATGCAAACAAAAGATGGGCCCCCGATCGCGCATGGGGCGATCGGGAATCTGCGCCGCGCCGGCCGCGCCGCACATCGCGGCGGGCACGTCCGGCGGGGAACACCGTGCGGCTGATTTGACGGCCTGGGGCTTCAGTCCCAGATCACGGGCACGGAGGACGCGCCGCGCAGCATGCTGCCGGCGATCACGGGCGCGGGACGATCCGGATCGAGCCGGATGTTGGGGAACAGGTCGAGCACCGCATTGATGGCGATGGAAAGCTCCATCTTCGCCAGGTACTGGCCGATGCACATGTGCGGGCCGAAGCCGAAGGTGAAGGAAGGCTTCTGGCGGCGGTCGATGTCGAAGGTGTCGCTGTTGTCGAAGATCTCTTCGTCGCGGTTGGCGGAGGCGACCACGCACTGCACCATCGCATCCCTGGGGATCTGCACGCCCCGGATCTCGACATCGCGAACGGCCTGGCGCACCTTGACGGTGGACACGGGCTCGAAGCGCACCCCCTCGTCGATCAGCTTGGACACCAGGCTGCGATCGTTGCGGATCCGTTCGACCAGGGCGGGACGCTGCAGCAGCAGCGTCATGATCGAGCTGAAGGTGCGGGTGGTGGTTTCGCCGCCGGCGGCCACCATCGAGCGCGCGAAGGTCGTGATCTCGTGGTCGTCGAGCTTGCGCCCCTCGAATTCGGCGCGCAGCAGGCGGCACACCAGGTCGTCTCCGGGAGCTCCTTCGGCGCGGCGCCGCTTGACCAGCGCCATCACGGTCTCATACAAGGTGTTGGTGGCCTTCATCGCGCGCTCGCGGGACGCGGCCTCTTCGGCCGGGTCGATCTTCGGGCCAGCCAGCACGGTCAGGCCCATCGCCGCGTACTCGTAGAAGTTGCCCAGTTCCTCGTCGGGAAAGCCGATCAATCCGTAGATGACGCGGATCGGGAAGTACAGGCCGAAGTCCAGCAGGTCGGCGCGCTTGTCGGGCACCAGGGGCAGGATGAACTCGTCGCGGATCTGGTGCTCGATCGCGGCGCGCCAGGGCAGCACGGCATCGGGTGCAAACACCGGCTGCAGCAGCCCGCGGGCCTTGCGGTGCGCCTCGCCATCCATGGCCGTGATGACCAGTCCGTCGGCACTGAAAAAGCTGCCGAAGCCCTTGGCCATGAAGCGGCTGTTGAAGGTGGCGGAGTCCTGCAGCACGTTCTTGACGTCGTTGTACTTGAACAGGGTGAAGGTCGGGTGGCCGTGGTTGGCACCGGCATGCGTGGGCACGCCGATGCTGTTCATGAAGTCGCCGGTCGCGACCGGCGACGTCGCGCGCCTGTCGCGGCACACCGCGTACAGGTCGATGTCGGTCCCTCGGTAGTTGGCCGAAAGTGCAGCGAAAGCCTCTTCGAGCTTCTCGGAACGATAGGTGGTTTTCATTTTTTCCTCAAAGGTGGAACGCGACACCGCAGGTCACAGAAAAATGCCGAGGTTGGGCGTGCCGAGCACGGATTGGTCAATCAGGACCTCGCGCCGCGCCAGTTGCAAGGCGCCGCCCTCCTTGCGCAACACGTCATGGCGGTCGCAGGGGATCAGGTCAAAATAGTCAAAGTCGAACCGGTTCCGGGTCAGAAGCATGTAGCTTTGCACCTTGAATTCATTCGGCTTGTCGGTCTTGTAGACGCGCACGTTGCTGACCATCCGGCGCGTGCGCGAGGGAGGGTCTTCGCACCAGGCGCTGCGGGTTTCCGTGATACGGCGCACGCGCAGCATCAACGAGGCGTAGTTGTCGTGCATGTGCTGAACGGTTCGAATGGTCGTGCCGTCCTGCATGCGCACGGGGCGTGTCAAGCGCTGCGGGACGTTGTATTCGATGTCCTGCGCCAGCAGCGCGCGCCATTCGTCAAAACGCAGCTCATCGAGCATCTCCGCCTCGTCAATGAGGAATTCGACGCATTCGTTGTAAAGGGGACTGCCGACAGGCATGCGGTTGCCGCGCACGGTGGATGGCAGAGGTGTGGGTTCGAGCAGGTTGGCAAGCATGGTGATCTCCTGGTGGTAAAGGGTTGGCATCGGCGGCTCAAGACTCGCGAGTCATCAGCTCGTGCCAGTACTGCCAGAAGCTCCAGTTGGTGTCGTCCTTGGTGAAGCCGCTGCCAACATGACCGGGACCCGGCCAGCCGTCAGGCTTGCCGGTCTCATACTTGGCTTGGTATTTGAGCGTGATGTTCTTGCTCATCGCCCCTTTGGAGACGATGGTCTGGTGCGGCCAGGTGTCCGAGTCATCCTGCTCCACCATGCCGGAGGTGCCCAGGAACTGGCAGGAAATGCGCAGCATCGCGGCCTTCTGCTCGGGCGGCGTATCCTTTTCTGCCAGGATCCAGTTCATGAACATGAACTTGTCCGGCCCCATGGGCACATAGGTGTGCAGGGCCATCGCGCCCGTCACCTTGCCATCGGCCGTGGGCAGGTAGATGAACTCGAACAGTCCGTTGGGAAAGAAGTTGCCCACTTGCGGCGGGTTGGAGCTCATGATCTCGATCTGCTCAGGCGAGAGGCGGCTCACCACGTCGGGGATCATCTCGGCCGTCAAGCCCGGGGGGGGCAGGACAGTGAGCTTTTCCTGGGGCGAAAGCTCGGCTGGATCCCTGCCCGTGATCCGGTGAACCTTGCGGCCCAGATCGATACAACGCATGGTGTGGCCATGGTCAGTCCAGACTTCAACGCCATACATTTCCGGTGTCAGGTCCGCCCCACCCCCTTCGGCATTGGGCTTCTTCGCATAGGGGCCGATCTCACCCAGCCAGCGGTGCAGGGTCAGCGTGTGATAGCCATCGCATGCCCCCTGCTCGGCAGCTGTCTTCCAATTGGCCTTGATGATGAAGCGCTGCGGCGGCCCCAAAACCTCCATGCCACTGGTGGTACGGCACCACATGGTGTCGTAGTAAAACTTTGCGTCTCCCAGGAACTCGTCGAAGGAAGGGCCGTCGAGGTTCCAGGTGGCGAAAATCATGCCGCCGTAGACCGCCACGCGGGCCTTGGTGAGCGAGAGTTGCTCTTTGCTCATCATCTTCCCGTGCATGCACTCCTTGTCGACGGGGGCGCCGATGAAGTCCCCATTGGGCTTGAAGGCCCAGCCGTGGTAGATGCACATGTGGGCCTGGGTGTTGCCCACGTCCAGCGTGGAGACCTTCATGCCCCGGTGGGTGCAGACGTTGAGCACCACGTGCACCTGGCCCTCGCGGTCACGCGTGACGAGGACCGAATCCGAACCCATGTCCCGCTGGACGAAATCTCCCGAGTTGGGTATTTCCGTTTCATGGGCCAGGAAGACCCAGGTCTTGGCGAAGATCTTTTCCATCTCGAGCTGGTACAGCTCGGCATCGGACAAGACCCGCATCTTCACTTCACGGGTATCCAGGTTGATGAGGTCCGAGATTCTGGTTCCGTCGGACAACACCGGATTGCTACGCGTCAACATTTCATCGTCTCCTTGGGACCGGCACGATTGCCGGCATGGAGACAATTTAGGACAGTCTTTCTATTTGTGTTCAACTTCTAGAGGTTTACCCGAAGCCGAAACGCCTGCCCTGTTGATCTATCGCAAATTACCAGGGGGGACTGGCCATGAAAGGCGCCTTCAAGAAGTCTCCGTTCCCGCCGGATGCAAGGCAACGCCAATCGCCAGCATGATCAAGAGCACCGCGGCCCCGTCTTGCCAATGCAGCGCCTCGTTCAGCCACAGCGCGCCCGACAGCAGCCCGAGCACGGGGATCAGGGAAATGCTGACACTCGCTGCGACTGGCGGCAAGGCGCGGGCCAAGGCGAACCACGCCACGTGGCAAAACCCAAAAATCAACAGTGCGTTGTAGGCGATCGCTGCCCAGACCCCTGGCGAGGGCTGGTTCGCGGGCAGGCCATCGGTGATCCCCACATACAGCAGAACCGCGACTGTCGTGATCGCCGTCATCCAGAACCCGATCGCGAGCACAGGCACATCCATGGCGCTACGCCGCAGTTGCTGGGTTCCCAGGGCCCACACCGCGGTTCCGGCCAGCAGGGTGAGCCCGGCCAAGGGAACCCCGCTGAGGCGCGAGAACTCATGCCACAGCAGCAACACCACGCCTGAAGTCGCGCTCCCCACGCCCACCCATTGCGGCCGGGACAGGCGCTGGCGATACAGCAACATGCCCCAGAGCGCCGAAAACACGGGCATGGTGTAGCCGATGATCGCCGCCCGCCCGGAACTCAGGCCCGGCAGGGCCCACATCAGGCACAGGTGCCAGGCCACCATGTTGGTGGTTGCCAGCAGCAGCAACTCGCCCCAGTACCGTCGTGGCAGCTGCAGGGGAACCCGCAGCAGCTTCAGCCCCACCCACAGGCACGGCAGGCCCAGTACCATGGACCAGGCCCGGAATGCCATCGCGGGATAGGCGCTGACGGCTGATTTCATGATGGGCCAGTTCACCCCCCAGAACAGGGTGACGAACACGAGCAGCCAGACCTGGCGTCGGCTCAGGACAAAACCCGTCATGCCGCGACGGAGGTATCGAGTTTCAGCAGGCGGCGCGCATTCCCGCTGCGGATCTTGGCCACGTCGGCGTCAGAAAGGCCCAGTCCGGCGGTCAGGTCGCCATTGTCGTAGGCGCCCCCGAAGTTGGTGCCATAGAGAACCTGGTCGGCGCCCACCACCTCCACCACGGCGCGGCGCAGCGCCGGATGGTGCACGTCCAGGTCGAACCAGAAGTTGGACAGGTAGTCCATGAACGCGCGCTTGTTGCGTGCGTCGGGCGCCATCGACTTGTTCAGCTCGGCCAGGCGCCCGAGCTGGAACACCGCCATGCCACCGGCGTGGTTGATGTAGGTTTTCAGTGCGGGGAACACGTCCAGCGCGCCGCCGCAGATCAGGTACCAGAAGAACAGGGTTTCATCGACGCAATCGCCCACGATCGAGGTGGTCTCGAAACGGTCTTCCGCATGCTTGTCGCCCCACCATACGGACTGGTTGTAACCATGCACCATCAGTGGCACATCCAGCCGCGTGACAGCCTCCCAAACGGGGAACAATTCCTCGCTGTAGGCCTGCAGGCCCTTGAAATTGGCGCCCCCCACGCAGACCCCCTTGGCCCCGAGTTGCGTGACGGCGCGCTCGATCTCGCGTGCAGCCGCCACCGGATCGGCCAGGTTGGCGTGTGCCCAGAAAGCAAAGTGCGCCGGGTCCTGGGCGCAGTAGGCGGACATCTCGTCATTGCAGATGCGCGCGTATTCGCTTCCGAAGTCGTCCGCCCAGTACATGAATGCATGCGAGGGCGTGGACACCACTATCTGGTCCACGCCGCGCTGGGCCATCAGTTCGCGGCGCGCGGCATGCGTCATCTTTGCCAGCAGGTTCGCCTCCGCCTGCTGGTCCGAGGTGGCCTTCGATTTTTGCTTGGTTCCCAGCGCGAAGTGCCCGACGGTGAACCCCTGCATCTTCATGAAAGGCCCCCAGAAATCGTGGCGGTTGAGCATTCCAGGAGTCAGCAGGTGGGCGTGGGCGTCGATCAGCATAGGTCGTCAGGGTGATGGGACGGGGAATGGCCCCCGGGACAGCCGCCCGGACTTGACATCAGCCGAGCCAGCACAGTCTAATGATTGAACACTTATTGTCAATGTGTTTCAATTTCAGTAAAAACCTGAAAGACCCGATGCAATCCACCACATACCACCTGCTTGGCCGTACCGGTTTGCGCGTCTCGCGCCTGTCGCTGGGCACCATGACCTTTGGCACCGAGAACGGTTGGGGCTGCGACCGGGAGACAGCGCGCGCGATGTTCGGCGCCTACCTGGCATCCGGGGGGAATTTCATCGATTCGGCTGACATCTACACGCAAGGCACCGCCGAGACCTGGCTGGGCGAATTCATGTCGGAAACGGGTATGCGCGATCGCGTCGTTCTGGCCACCAAGTACAGCTTCAATCACCAGAACCCGCAAGGCAACCCGAACGCCGCGGGCAACGGCCGCAAGAATCTGATCCGTTCCCTGGATGCCTCGCTGGCGCGGCTGAAGACGGACTATGTGGATCTCTACTACCTCCATGCATGGGATGGCATCACGCCGGCGGAGGAGGTTCTGCGCAGCATGGATCAGTTGGTGCGCGCCGGCAAGATCCGCCACTGGGCGCTCTCGGACGTGCCCGCCTGGTATGCCGCGCGCATCACCACCCTGGCGCAGTACCATGGCCTCGAAGGTCCTTGCGCGGTGCAGCTCGAGTATTCGCTGGTGCAGCGCGGCATCGAGTACGAGTTTCCCGCCATGTGCCAGGAAGTGGGCCTCGGGCTGGTGGCCTGGAGTCCTTTGGGCGGCGGCCTGCTGTCCGGCAAGTACCAGCCCAATGTGGAGGCACCAGCACAGCAGGCTGGGCGCATCAAGGCCACCGCCGCGGTGGCGACACCCGCGCTGAACAAGCTGACGCCGCGCAACTGGGAGATCGTCGCGGCGCTCGAATCCGTCGCCAATGAATTGGGGCAGCCCATGGCTAGGGTGGCCATCAACTGGCTGTCGGGCCGCCCGGCGCTCAGCTCGGTGATCCTGGGCGCCACCCGGCTCGAACAGCTGCAGGACAGCTTGGGCGCGCTGGACTTCGAGTTGCCTTCCGAACTCCGTACCCGGCTTGATCAGGTGAGCGCGTTGCCACCGCTGTTTCCCTACAACTTTCTGAGCGCCATTCAGCCGCGCATGCACGGGGGAGCCAGCGTGTCGCCCCACCCTCCCCACTTTGACGAACCTCCTGCGGCTCGCAGTGGCGGCTGGCGCTGAGCGACAGACCAGCGCCCCTGGAGAACCCGCCCATCCATGGCAAATGTCCGGGAAACTCGCACGAAAGAGCCTCGGAGGAACCCGTGAAAATGGCAGACATGGCCTCCCGGCCAATCGAAACGGAGACATCCATATGATTTTCTGGACCCGGCGTCAGATGCTTGGCCTCGCGGCCAGTGCACTCCCGACATGGGCAGCTCCTGGCTACGCCCAAACCACCTGGCCCACCAAGCCTGTCTCGATCACGGTGGCATACGCCGGTGGCGGTGCCATCGACGGGCTGATTCGCTACTGCACCGAGCAGATTCAAAAGCGCCATCCCGAGATCGTGTTCGTCATCGAGTACAAGCCTGGTGCAGGCGGCAACATTGCGGCGGACGCTGTCGCCCGCATGAAAGGCGATGGGCATCAGTTCCTGATGACAGGGTCCTCGACCCAGGCGGCCAACGTCAGCTTGTACAAGACCCTCCCATTCGATCCGGAAAAGGATTTCGCGCCGATCGCCTCCATGGCCACCGTGCCTTACATCCTGGTGGTCAACCCCGCGCGCGTGCCGGTCAGCACGTTTCAGGAGTTCGTCGCCTTCGTCAAATCCAGGCCGGGCCAGTTGAGCTACGCCAGTTCGGCGATCACCGGAAGGCTCGCTGGCGAGATTCTCAAGCAGCGCCTGGGATTGCAGGCGACCTTCGTGCCGTACAAGACCTTGGCCCAGGTGGTTTCCGACATCATCGGCGGCCATCTTGACTACGCCTTTGGCGACCCTCAGGGCTACCTGCCACATGTGCGCTCCGGCCGCCTGCGTGCAATTGCCGTGACGACGCGCGCGCGCATCGCCGCCGCCAGCGACATTCCTACCCTCGCGGAGTCGGGCGTCGCTGATTTCGACGTCTCCGCGTGGCTGGCTCTCTACGGGAAGGCCGGGATGCCAGCCTTCGCAATCCAACGCTTCAACCAGTTGATCAACGAGGTGCTGGAAGCGCCCGAGGGCCAGGCATTCCTTACCAGCATCGGGCTGCAGCCACTGCTTGGCAAGCCCGACCAGCTTGCCACCCTGCAAAAGCGCGATACGCTGGCCTGGGCACAGGCCATCCGGGCGGCAGGCATCACGATCGAATAGTCCATGCCTGAAATCAGATCCCCGGCCAACGCCAGCCCTATGCCGGCAGTCGATCCCGCTTACCTTTGCGAGGGTGCGTTGGGCTTCTGGCAAATTGCCGAGCGGCAGCCCAGCCGCATCGCGATCACGGAATCCAATGGCGGCTGCAGCACGTTCGGCGAGCTGCGCGACCGCGTCGATCGCCTGTCCCATGCGCTGCGCGGCTGCGGTGCGAAGACCGGCGACGCCGTCGCGGTCTTGTTGCCGAACTCCAGCGACTGGCTGGCGAGCGCGCTCGCCATCTCGCAAATAGGCGCCTACCTGGTGCCTTTGAATTGGCACCTGACGGCCGAAGAATTGGCCTACCTGTTGTCCAACAGCATGAGCCGCGTGCTGATTGCCGATCATCGCTTTGCCTCCACGGCCAGCCAGGCGGCCCGACAGGCGGCACTCCCCGAGCAAGGGCGCCTGGCGGTTGCGGGAGACATACCGGGTTTTCGCGATCTGCAATCCTTGCTGGACGCGCAGCCCGACGCCCCTCTTGGCGACCGGCTGGCAGGCAGCACCATGTTCTATTCCTCCGGCACCACGGGACGCCCCAAGGGAATTCGGCGGCCGCTGACAGGATTGCCCCCCGAAGGGGCATTGGCGCGCACCCTTCCGCTCTATTCGGGCATGTTCGGCCTGCGCGCGGGCAATGGGGCGCACCTGGTCTGCACGCCGCTCTACCACGCGGCTCCCGGCTCCCGCGCCATCCAGATGCTGCATCTCGGGCATCGGCTCGTGCTGCTGGAAAAATGGGACAGCGAACGCGTGCTCGCCCTGATCGAAAGCGAACGCATCGACAGCGTGCAGCTGGTGCCGATCCTGTTCCACCGCCTGCTGCAACTTCCGCAGGCTATCCGGCAGCGCTACGACCTTTCGAGCCTCAGAACCGTCATTCACGCGGCTGCCCCATGCCCGCCGGAGACCAAGCGCCGGATGATCGAGTGGCTTGGCCCTGTTCTGCACGAGTACTACGCGTGCAGCGAGGGAGGGGGCACCTATGTCGGCAGCGACGACTGGCTGCGGCGCCCCGGGACAGTGGGCCGCAGGTATCCGTTCAGCAAGCTCGCCATCCTGGATGAGGGCGGAGCCGAGCTTCCTGCCGGCGAGCCCGGGTTGATCTACATGAATGATGGCTTCGATTTCGAGTATTTCAACGATCCACAGAAGACCCGTTCCGTCAAGCGCGGTGACCTGTTCACCGCGGGAGACTATGGATACCTCGATGAGGAAGGCTGGCTCTACCTTTGCGACCGCCGCTCCGATCTCATTCTTTCCGGCGGCGTCAACATCTACCCTGCCGAGATTGAGGCCGTTCTCATGCAGCATCCTTCGGTATCCGACGCAGTCGTCGTGGGACTGCCGGATCCCGAATGGGGCCAGAGTGTCTGCGCATTGGTCCAACCCCGCGAGCCGGCCCCATCGCACGCGCTGGAGGCGTTGCGTGCCGAGCTGATGGCGTACTGCGGGCAGCACCTGGCTTCCTTCAAGCGGCCCAGGCACCTACTCCTCGCGCACGTCCCGCGCACCGATGCCGGCAAAGTCGGCCGCGCTGCAGTCCGGCAAGCGCTGCTGGCGGGAGAACTGCGTCCGCTGGCAGGTGCCGCTCCTGCCTGACCACCGGCTCAGCGCACCATCAGCGTCCCGCCATCGACGGCAAAGATCTGGCCGGTCATGAAACGCGCGCCGGGAGATGCCAGGAAGGCGAGCACCGGCACCAGATCCTGCGCCATGTCGCCCAGCTTGCCGCCCAGCGGGATCACCCTGGCCATCAGCGCATCGTGCGCGCTCAGTTGCTCCGGGCTCATTTCGGAACGGGTCTGGTCATACATGGGCGTCCAGATGGCCGGGGCGATCGCATTCACGCGGATGTTGTAGGGCCCCCATTCCTGGGCCACGGTGCGGGTCCAGGCCAGGACAGCCCCTTTGGCGGCCGAATAGGCAGACTTGTTGGGGAGCCCCAGCGCGCCGGCTGCGGAAGCGAAGTTGATGATGCTGCCGCCCTGCTCCCTCATATGGGGAAACACCGCCCGGTTCATCAGGAAGGTACCCGTGGCATTGACAGCAAAGACCTTTTCCCACAACGCCAGACTGGTCCCCTGCGCCGGCGAAGACGGCGCGATGCCCGCGGCATGGATCAGCACATCCAGGCCGCCCAGGCGGGTGCAGGCGGCATCGACCGCGCGCGCAACCGAGCCCTCGTCGGCCACATCGACCTCCATGAAGCCCCGTGCTCCCGCCGCCTTGGCAACGGCTTCGCCGCGTTCGCGGTTCAGGTCCATGGACACGACCAGCGCCCCCATGCCCGTCAGCGAGCGCACAAGGCCCTCGCCCATGCCACTGGCCCCTCCGGTGATGAGGATGCGGCGGCCGGCCAATTCTGAAACGGACATGGTGGTGCTCCTCTAGCGCTGCACTTTGATGGTGGAGGACTCGATGTCCCAGGTGGCAGGCGTCACCCCTTCATCGCGCAGCTGGTACTTCAGAATCCGCCCCTGCGGATTGACCGGCAGTTCGACCCGGAACTCGATGTAACGGGGCACGGCGTAATAAGGCACCCGATCCACCATCCAGCGGCACAGGGCCTCTTCGGTGAGTTGGGCACCCGCCACCCGCTTGGCGGTGACCTTCAGGTCGTCCTCGCCCAGATTCGACCGCACGGCATGAACCGCGACCTGCTCGATGTCGGGATGCTGCAGGATCGCCGATTCCATCTCGAAGCTGGAGATGTTCTCCCCCCGCCGGCGCAGATAGTCCTTCTTGCGGTCCACGAAGTAGAAGAACCCGGCCTCGTCGAACTTGCCAATGTCTCCCGTGTGGAACCACATGTTCCCCATCACCTTCTGCGTGTCCTCGGCCCGGCGCCAGTAGCCCTTGAACATGATGTCGGGATGCAGGGGCCGGCACACAACCTCGCCGGCCTGCCCGGGCGGCAGCGGATTGTCCTGGTCGTCGAAGATGCGCACGTCGAACTCGGGAGCGCACCGTCCCGACGAGCCTGGAGGAACCGGCTCGCCGGCTGGCACCGACGTGATCAGCGCCTCCGTCAGGCCGTAGGCGTTGGAGCCGATGTGGCGCGCGCCGAAGCGGGTGCGCCACATCGCCTTGATGTCTTCCGTGAACGGATTGCCCTTGACCGTGTGGATCTGGCCGAAGCAGCGCCTCATCGCGTCATTGTCCGGTGCCTGGGCCAGCAGCGTACCCAGGGCGCCCAGGATGGACACCACGGTGGCCCCGGATGCCTCCACGGCAGGCCAGAAGCCGCTGACCGAGAACCGTGGAGCGATCGAGATCGTTCCACCCACCAGCAGCGTGGACACCACGCCGGTCGCGATCGCGTTCATGTGGAACAGCGGCAACGGGGTCCACAGCACATCGTTCGGGCCGAACGGCGCAGCCCGCAGGAGCAGGCGCGCCACATGGCACATCTGGTTGCCGCTGATCATGCAGCCCTTAGAAGGCCCTGTTGTCCCGGACGTGTAGATCAGGGCGTTGAGCGCGGCCGGATCGGGCAGCTCGGCCAGGGGCGTGGTGTCGTGCCCCCGGTGATCGTCAAGGCTTTCGATGGCAAAACCAACGTCTGGACACCCATTTTCCACAACCCCGCGCACCAACAGGCGCCTAATGCCTTGAAGGTGCCCGGCCACCTCGAACAGGCGCGGAGCGTAGGCCGCATCGCACACCACGATCTCGGCCCCCGAGTCGGCCACCTGGTGGCGCAGGAACTCGCCCTTGAGCGCCGTGTTCAACGGAACGCTCACGGCGGACAGCTTGTTGAGCGCGATCCAGAGAACCACGGCGTCGAGGTGGTTGTCGAACAGCGAAGTGACGGTGGCGCCGGCCTTCACCCCCAATGCCTGCAGCGCATGGGCCATGCGGTTGCTGAGAGCGTCGAACTCGGCGTAGGTGGTTTTCTCGCCACTGAAATCGAACAGGATTTTGTCCGGATGCGCGAGAACCGCGCGGGCCAAGGCCGCCACGGGAGTGTCGCGCAGTCCTGGCGTCCAGCCAGGTGCGCTATCAATGTCTTTGCTCATTCGATGTGCCCTGCCGCGACCGGCGGCAGATTTTTTGCGTTGTGTGAAGGCGCCGATCGGAAGCATGCTGCATGCCACCGCGGCGACGGAACCAGGGCGCCCGCCCGTGGGTGGAGGACGCCCATCAAGGCTGCGTGATGCGCGTACGCAGCAGGCCGATGCCCTCCACCTCTAGTTCCACGACATCGTCAGGCTTGAGGTAGCGCATCTGCTCCAGGCCACAGCCATTGCCCACCGTTCCCGACCCGATGAACTCACCGGGATGCAGGGTTTCGGAGCGCGAGACATGCGCGATCACATCCTCGAACTTCCAATACATGTCGCGCGAATTGCCGCGCCCCCATTCCTCGCCATTGACACGGGCGACCATGTTCAGGTTGTAGGGATCGGGGAGCTCATCGGCAGTGACCAGGCAGGGCCCCATCACGTTGCTGGTATCGAAGTCTTTGCCCTTGGCCGGCCCCAGCATGCCGCCCATTTCCACGGCCTGGGCATCACGCGCGCTGATGTCATTGAAGATCGTGTAGCCAAAGATGTACTCGCGCGCCTTCTCTTTGGGCACGTCCTTGGCCCGCGCGCCTAGGTAGAAGCCGAACTCGAGCTCAAAATCGAGCGCCTTGCTGTAGCCGGGCCACACGACATCGTCGTCCACGCCGATGGTCGCAAAACGGTTGCATTTGTAGTAGATGGGCTGGCGCAGGAAGGTCTCGATCGCGCGCTCGTCTGAGCGGGTGTTCATGGCCTTCAGTGTGGCCTCCGGATCCGGTGTGCGCGCCGCGCGTGCCCGCCGTGCTGCCGCATAGCTCTGGCGCAGATGCAGCTCGAAGCAAGAGGCATCGCGCATTTGCGGTGGCGGTTGGATGGGCGCCAGGATTCTGACCGCGCTGCGCTCCCGGACGGCCGCACGGGGCGCGCGCGCGATCAGGTCGCGCGCAAGCTCGGAGGCAGCGGGCCCCGCTTCGATCAGCGCGAGGATGCTCGCCAGTGCGTCCGCGCTGCCGCCATGCACGGTCTGCGCCGCCTGCCGCAAGTCAAGCACCGCTTGGTCGCCCTCGATGAATGCGCCTGCGCGGGCGGCTTCGCCTGCAGCCTGAAATGTCACCAGTCTCATATTGATCGTTTCTCTTGTGGGGGGATTGAAAACCAGGGGCAAAGCGCCTCTAGCGGGAACGAAGACTCAGTTGGCCGGCGGCAGAGGCGGCGCGTCAGCGGGCTCCAGCCGGCGGCGAAGCACCACCGGCGCTCCACCATGGCTGCGCTTGACCAGCCATTGGGCAAGCGAAGCATCCATGTAATCAGCGTGTCCTGGGAACCAATTCGCGAGCGCATGGGCGAGATCGCGGGCTATCTGCCCTGGACCGCCATTGCGCAGAATCTCCTGCACCTCGTGCACGGAACGCAGAACCGCCGTATGTTCGTCCACATGGCACTGTGCGGCAGGAAACCCGGTGGAGTCCATCCAGCGCCGCTCCTGCTCGAAATGCTCGACGGCATGTGCTTCGAAAGCGGCAAGGCACCCCGCAAGATCGACATCTTTCGCTGTTTGAAGGGCCGCCACGCACGCGACAAATTCGCGATGGGTGCCATCCATGTCACCGTGCCCAAGCAAGTAGCGATCGGACCAAGCCATGGCATTGCCGCCGCCCTCTCCAACGGCCCCGGGTGACGAGTGCTCCTGGGACAAGCGCATGTCTTCCATGATCACACCCGACCGGCCACCGGAATGCACGCGCCTGTGACGGCGCTGGCATCGTCCGACAACAGAAACGCGATGACGGCGGCCAGCGAGCGCGGCGATACCCAGCGCGCGGTGTCGGCATCGGGCATATCGGCCCGGTTGGCAGGCGTGTCCAGAATGCTGGGGCACACAGCGTTCACACGCACGCCACGATCCTTGACCTCCTCGGCAAGCGCTTCGGTTAGCCGCGCGACGCCAGCCTTGGACGCCGCATAAGCCCCCATTCCCATTCCGGCCTTCTGTGCAACCAGCGCTCCCACGTTGACGATGCCTGAGCCATCGGCCGCCAACAGCCGTGGCAGAGCCTCCCGGCACGCCACCACGGTACTGCGCAGATTCATCGCATAGAGCGCATCCCACGACTCCAGGGTTCCGCTCTCCAGCGTTTCCCATCGGAACCCCCCGGCGGCGTTCACCAGGCCATCGAAGCCCTGGAGCCGCTCGCTTGCCTGCTGGAATGCGGACCGTGTGGCATCCGGGTCGGTCAGGTCAATGCCGCCGATCACCGCCGTGATCCCAGGCACATCCTGGGCCGCAACACGATCGAGCAGGACAACGCGGGCTCCCTGCTCGACCAGCACGGCCCCCACGGCACGGCCCAGCACGCCCAGGCCGCCGGTCACAACGATATGGCGGTTCGCCAAAGAATGTTCACTCATAGATGCAGATGGTTGGTAGAAACCATTAGTTAGACACATTGACGCAATTTGTTCAGATATTAAACTCTCTCAACCCGCCTGCGTCAATTCGTAGCGGCCCTGATTCAACCCACTGCCAGCCCGACATACCCCGCGTTCATGCCACGAAAACTGCCCCAGATCACCAGCGACTCATCGGCCTTTTGGCAGGGAGGGGAATCGGGCCGACTGATGATCCATCGCTGCAGCACCTGCCGGCGGTTCTTTCATCCACCCGCTCCGATCTGCCCATTCTGTGGTTCGCTGGATGTGGCGCCGCAGGCCACAAGCGGCCGCGGCCGCATCGCCACCTACACCATCAACCACCAGGCGTGGAAGCCCGAGCTGGCCACCCCCTACGTCGTGGCCATCGTCGAGCTCGACGATCAGCCCGGCCTGCGCCTGCTCAGCAACGTCGTGGAATTAGTGCCCGATCAGGTGCGAATCGGCATGCCGGTGCATGTCACTTTCGAGCAGCACGAAGACGTCTGGCTCCCTCTGTTCAAGAAAGCCGAATGATGTTCGACCATCTGTACGAAAAAAACGTGGCGATCGCCGGCGTAGGCCAATCCGAAGTGGCCCGCCCATCCGACAAGTCCGCCATGCGCCTGACCCTGGACGCATGTCTGGAAGCCATTGCCGATGCGGGTCTCACGCGAAAGGACATCGACGGCGTGGCTTGCTGGCCAGGCGACAACAACAATGGCAACAGCTTTTCCCCGGTGGGCCCCAATGCGCTGATCGGCACGATGGGGCTCCACGTCAACTGGTATGGCGGCGGCTACGAAGGGCCGGGGCCACTGGCCGGCGTGATCAACGGCGCGATGGCCATTGCCGCGGGCCTGTGCCGCCATGTGCTGGTGTTCCGCACGATCACCGAAGCGAGCGCGCGGCGGCTCGACAAGAATGCCAACGCCTTGAGCAACAAGACCGCCGGGCGCGACAGCAGCTTCTTCTGGCAGTGGTACACCCCCTATGAAGTGCACTCGGCCATCAACCTGATGGCCATGTACGCGCAGCGGCACTTCCACGAATACGGGACCACCCCCGATCAGTTGGCGCAAATCGCCCTGACCTGCCGTGCCAACGCCGAGCTCAATCCCAAGGCTGTGTACCGCACGCCCATGACCATGGACGACTACTTGGCCTCCCGCATGATCTCGACGCCCCTGCGCATGTTCGATTGCGACGTGCACTGCGACGGGGCGACGGCCATCGTGCTCTCGCGCATGGATGCGGCGCGCCATGGACCGAATCCCCCCATCCGCCTGGAGGCCATCGGTTCGGCATTGCACCAGCCCTGGTCCTGGGATCAGGTTTCCCTGACCGGCGGGGCCAGCATCGACGCGGCACGCATGATGTGGCAGCGAACCGATCTCAAGCCGGCTGATGTCCGCAGCGCCCAGTTGTACGACGGCTTTTCCATCCTGACCCTGCTCTGGCTGGAGGCCTTGGGCCTGTGCCCGGCGGGCGAAAGCGGCCGCTTCGTCGAAGGCGGCACGCGGATCGCCCGCGACGGCGCCCTGCCGGTGAACACCAATGGCGGCCAGCTCTCGGGGGGAAGAACCCACGGCCTTGGGTATGTGCACGAGGCTTGCACCCAACTCTGGGGGCGCGCCGGACAGCGCCAGATCGCGCCGCACCAGGTAGCGGTCGCGGCGGCCGGCGGAGGCCCGCTGGCCGGCTCGCTTCTGCTCGTGCGCGAGTGAACCGGCCCTGGCCCTACCTGCCCTTCCCTTCCCCTTTGCCGGCACCCTATGACACAACCTCTCCCCACCTCTTCACATACCGCGCATGGCCTGGGCATCGATCTGACCGAGTTCAAGAGCGCGTGGCGCATCGTGATTCTGGCCACGCTGGGACTGGCGATCAACTCCAACTCATCCATGCTGTATGCCTACGGCGCGATGATGGTTCCGCTGCAGCAGACCTTTGACTGGGCCCGCGCGGATCTTCAGTCGGCAGTGAGCTTCATGTTTCTGGGATCGGTGGTCGCATCCCAGATCGTGGGCTGGCTCAATCTGCGCTTTGGCATGAAGCGCGTCACGGTGATCTCGCTGTGCATGCTTTCCCTGGCCTTCATCGCCATGACGCGCTTGGGGCCTTCGATCGTGACGCTCTACCTGGGCTTTTTCCTGATGTCCATGGCCAGCATGGGCACCATGCACGTCACCTGGACCCATCTGGTGAACCTGTGGTTCGAGCGCAACCGCGGCCTGGCTCTCGCGCTGGTTCTTTCCGGCACCGGTCTGGCCGCCATGCTCATTCCCTCGGCGGTGAGCGCCGTGATCTCGCAATGGAACTGGCAGGCGGCCTTCTGGCTTCTGGCGGCCCTGCCAATGATCCTGGTGCTGCCCCTGGTGCTGGCCTGGATGAAAGAGCCTGCCCGCGCCCCGGCCCGCAAGCACAGCGAGTCAGCATCGTCAGCAGGTGCCGTGATCACGGGTGCCTCGCTGCGCGAAGGCCTGCGCAATCCCCGCTTCTGGCTTCTGAACATCGCCTTGTCCATGGTCGTGGCCTGCGTGGTGACGCTGGTCACGAATGGTGTCCCCCTGTTGCGCGACAAAGGCCTGGAGGCAGGGGATGCAGCGCGCATCTTCGGCAGCTTTGGCTTGTCGCTGATATTGGGGCGGGTCGTCGTGGGCTACCTGGTGGACCGCCTCTGGGCGCCTGGCGTGGCCGCCGTCGCCCTGGGGCTGCCGGCCCTGGGGTGCCTGCTCCTGGGTATCAGCGGCGCGAACGATACCGGCTGGCTCGTGCTGGGTGTCATGCTGGTGGGCATCGGCGCGGGTGCCGAGTTCGACCTGGCGGCCTTTCTCGTCTCGCGGTATTTCGGCATGCGCGACTACGGCCGCCTGTTCGGCATCCACCTCGGGCTGATCACGCTGGCTTCCACGCTGGCCCCATGGCTCTTCGGGCAACTCTACCGGAGCACCGGCTCGTACCAGGCGACGTTGTGGGTCTGCGGGCCCATGTTTCTCTTTGGTGGCCTCGCGTTGCTCTCGTTGGGCCGTTATCCGATCTTCGAGCGCAAGACCGCCCCTGACCAAACTCTTTGAAGCAGAACTCTATGTCCCACAATTCCATTGTCATCGTCGGTGCCGGCCAAGCCGGCTATCAGGTTGCAGCATCGCTGCGGCAGGAGGGATTTGAAGGCGCGATCACCCTCATTGGCGACGAACCTGGCGTTCCCTACCAGCGTCCACCACTGTCCAAGGCCTATCTGCTAGGAAAGGTTGGCGTGGCGGCGCTACGCTTTCGCCCCCCCGAGTACTTTGACGAGCACCGCATCACGCGCATACAGGGCAGTGCCACTGCCATCGACCGGGAACGCCGCGAGCTTGTCCTCGCCAGCGGCGAAAGACTCGCCTACGAGCACCTGGTGCTGGCAACCGGCGCGCGCAACCGTGTGCCGGCGGTCGCGGGCATCGAGCTCGGCGGCGTATTCGGCTTGCGCAACCTGGCAGATGCCGACGGGCTGTCACAGCGCCTGGGCAGCGCGAAGCGCGCAGTGGTCATTGGCGCGGGCTTCATCGGCCTGGAGTTCGCGGCCGTCGCAGCCGCACGCGGCATCGCGGTGGACGTGCTGGAGCTGGGCACGCGGCCAATGGCCCGAGCCCTCTCTGCGGTCACGTCCCAGGTATTCGATCACGCCCACGCCCGGTGGGGTGTGCGAATCCACTATGGCCAGAGCCTCGCCGCAATCCACGGCGATGGCGGCCAGGTGCGCAGCGTGGAGCTGGCCAGCGGCGAAGTCCTGCCGGCGGATCTGGTGGTCTATGGCATCGGCGTGCTGCCCAACGCGGAACTCGCTGCTCAGGCACAGTTGACCGTCAACAACGGCATCGTTGTCGACGCCCATCTGCTCACCAGCGACCCGGCCATTTCCGCCATCGGCGACGTGGTCAGCTTTCCCAGCCCCTGGTCACCACAGGCCATCCGGCTCGAGTCGGTTCAGAATGCCGTGGACCAGGCCAAGGCCGTGGCGGCCCGGCTCATGGGCAAGCCCGCCGGCTATGCCGCCCTGCCCTGGTTCTGGACCGACCAGGGAGAACTCAAGCTGCAAATCGCCGGCCTCGCCGACGGGCACGATGAAACCGTCGTGCTCGGCTCCGTCGAGCAGCACCAGATCAGCGTCCTTTGCTTCCGCGCCGGCCGTTTGGTGGCAGTGGAATCATGCAATCGGCCAGCCGACCACATGGCGGCGCGCAAGCTCATTGCACGCAACACGCCGCTCAGTCCTGCCGAGGCGGCCGCTCCAGGCTTCGATCTCAAGGCGTTCGAAGTCTCGACACGCGAGACCGCCTGAAAACGCGCCGATCCAGCGGCTTCCGCCGGGCTTTCAGCGGCCCTGCGCGGCGACCCCACCCCCACCCCCACCCACGCCCACGCCCGCCACTGCCAACTACCCCGCGCCATGAATCGCTTAAAAATCTCCACCCGGCTTGCCATTTCGTTCTCCACCATGGTGCTGCTGCTGGTCGCGCAGGGCGCAATGGTGCTGTTCCTGTCCGCCGCGCAGCGTGAGGCGATGGAAGACATCGTTCAAAGGAGCAACCCCATCACCAAGGCATTGAGTGCGGTGATCGACGGGTCGAACATGGAAACCATCCAGTTCCGCAATCTGGCCTTGTTCTCGTCCCCGGACATTCAGCAGGCGGCGCTGGCCCAGATCAAGGTCGAACGCGGCAACATCGCCGCACAGACGCAAATTCTGGATCAGCTCATCGAATCCGACGAAGGTAAGGCCTTGCACCAGAGCATCAAGCCTCTGCGCGCCAAGGACCTTGCATTGGGCAATCAGTTTCTTGAACTGTTTGCCAAGGAACAATGGGTGGAGGCGCTGGCCTTGCTGGAGAGCAAACAGCGCCCCGCGCAGATCGAATACCAGAACGCGATCCGCAAGCAAGCGGAACTCCAGGCGCAGGTCATGGCCGAAGCCGGCCATCGGGCCGAGTCGGCCACCCGCAATTTGACGCGGGGGCTCCTGGTCGCGAGCGCCGTGACCATTGCTCTGGCCCTGTTCCTCGCTATCACCATCATCCGCTCGATCACTCGCCCGCTGATGCAGGCCGTTTCAGTGGCCGACCGCGTCGCCAGCGGCGATCTGAGCGGGCACATCACCGTGCAGTCCCAGGACGAAATGGGCCACCTGCTGGAGACGCTGCAGCGCATGCAGCACAGCCTGGCGCAGACGGTCACGGCGGTGCGCAGCAATGCACAGGGCGTCGCCTCGGCCAGCACCGAGATCGCGGCGGGCAACCATGACCTGTCGGGCCGCACCGAAGAGCAGGCCAGCGCACTGCAGCAAACCGCCGCGTCGATGGAACAACTGGGCTCCACGGTGAAGCAGAACGCCGACAACGCGCGCCAGGCCAACCAGCTCGCCCTGAGTGCCTCCACCGTGGCCACCCAAGGCGGCGAAGTGGTCGCCGAAGTGGTCAAAACCATGAAGGGCATCGACGACAGCAGCCACAAGATTGCCGACATCATCAGTGTGATCGACGGCATCGCTTTCCAGACCAACATCCTGGCCCTGAACGCCGCAGTGGAAGCCGCCCGCGCGGGCGAGCAAGGCCGCGGCTTTGCTGTGGTAGCCAGCGAGGTGCGCAGCCTCGCAGGCCGCAGCGCCGAAGCAGCCAAGGAAATCAAGCGGCTTATCACCGACAGCGTGGAGCGCGTGGAGCAGGGGTCGCAGCTCGTGGGCAAGGCCGGTGCCACGATGACGGAGGTCGTCACCGCCATCCGCCGTGTAACGGACATCATGGGCGAAATCAGCGCCGCGAGCAGCGCACAGAGCCAGGACATGGGACAAATCGGAGAAGCGGTCGCGCAGATGGACCAGACCACGCAGCGAAATGCCGCGCTGGTCGAAGAAATGGCCGCGGCCGCCAGCAGCCTGAGCAGCCAGTCCCAGGCGCTGGTGGAAGCTGTGGCGGTATTCAAGCTGTCGGACGGAGAGGCCGTGCGCACCATCAGTGCCGTGCCCGTGCCTCGCACGCTCCACGCAAGCGCGCCGATAAAAGCCATCCTGCTCGCCAGCGAGCACTAGGCTGAATCGACATTCACTGTAGCCATAGCCAGATTGAAGCAGCCAAGACCGCTGCCATGAAGTTGGCTGGCTTGCGGTCGTAGCGGGTGGCCACACGCCGCCATTGTTTGAGCTTGGCAAAGCAGCGCTCGATTCGACTGCGCAGGCGGTAGCGAGCCTTGGCATAGGGGCGCGCGGCCGCTCGCAATTGCGAGGCGGGATCACGGCCTGCGCCCCTTGCTGCTCGATGGCCTGTATCAATTCCGGGCTGTCGTAGCCCTTGCCGGCCAGCACGTAGCTGGGCTTGAACCCATCCACCAGGGCGCGGGTCTGGGTGACCATCCTCCGAGCTTAGAGAATGAATATCGATTAAGCCTAGGGCCGCAAGCATCAGAGCGGCAAGGCCCAGCCGCCATGCCGCGCCCGTCTCACACGAAAGCGCGCCGCCCGCCATGGGCAGTGGGGGCGATTGGAAGCGCATCTGAGTTTCCGGCGGTCTGGACTCTTCGGCGGGAAATCAGCACGCGAATGAATGCCCCGTTCATTGGCGCGGGATCTGCCTGAGCGGTGAACACGTCCTCTATGAAGTTTTGATAGCTGCTTGCGCGTTCTGAATGGGCGCTTGAGGCCAATTTGGCCCGTATCTTCCGTGCACGCGTCCGGGCCCCTGCGAAAGTATTGCCCTGCACTGAAGATGAGATCAGCCCCGCCACAGCGCCAACCTGGACCGCTGGTGACGAACGTGCCACGCGCACTCGGAGCGCGTGGACATCCACCCGCAAAAAAACACCCCCTGGTACAAGCCGTGAAGGTCTGCCAGGGGGTTCAAAACCCCGGATTCCACGGGGTACTGTGTCAATCACCGGCCTTGCCTCCGGTACTTGCACCTTGGAGAACGTGTCCAGGTCCGGCCCGGTCAGGCCATGGCTCCCAGAAAGTCAGCCTTGCCCAGCTCCACGCCTGCCTGGCGGAGCAACGCATAGGCCGTGGTCACATGAAAGAAGAAATTCGGCAGCGACCACTGCTGTAAGAAGGTCTGCCCCGTGAAGTGCAGCGGATCGCCTTGCCGCTGCGGCACGACCAGGGGCCGCTCGGCGCTCCCGACCAATTGCCGCGGCGAAACGCCTTCCACGAAGCCGATGGCGTCCCGGACACGGACACGCAACCCTTCAAAGCTCTCGTCGGAGCCTTGAGCGGCAGGCAGTTCCACTGCCGCCAGGCGCGCGACGGCGAGCCGCGCCACCTCGCTGGCAATGGCAACTTGCTTGCCAAAGGTCAGCATGTCGGGCGACAGCTTCGTATTCAGGAAGGCCGCGCTGTCAAAACTTCTGGCCTGGGCATGGCCTTCGGCTTTGTCAAGCCAGGTCAGCAGGTTGCGCAGCATGCGGGCATAGATTTCCGCGCTGGCGGCATGCATGGATAAAGACATGGTCGGATATGGTTGGTTGGGTTCAGAGTTTGTTGGATCCCATGCGTGCGAAGAACTCGCGCATGGGCACCATGGACGGGGCGTGGCTGGTGAAGCCGCCATCCACTGGAATCACCGCCCCCGTGATGAATGAGGACTCGTCGCTGGCCAGGAAGCTCACCACGTCGGCAATCTGCTTTGGCGAACCGAGCTGAGGCGTCAGGTGCTGATCCAGGAGGATCTGCTTGATCTCCTGCGGAACGCCCTTCTGCGCGTGCTCGTTGAGCACAAAGCCAATCATGATGGCATTGGACCGGATACCCTCCTTGCCGTACTGAGCGGCCACGGAACGTGCCAGCGCCATCAGGGCCGCCTTGGAGGCGGCATAGGCGGTCAGCGTTGCATCACCCAGCAGCCCGAAGCCCGACGTCGCAAAGATGATCGATCCACCGCCGGCCTTGAGCATGTGCGGAATGGCGTGCTTGCAGCACAGCATGGCGCCGCGCGCATTGACGTTCATGGCCCTGTCCCATGCGGCGAGGTCCACGTTGCAGACATCGCGGTCACCGGCGCGCTGCGCCGGATCCAACGCGGCCGCATTGTTGTGCAGGACATCGATCCGCCCAAAGTGGTCGAGCACGGCGGAAACCATCGCCGCGACCCCCTCCTCGGAAGTCAGGTCGGTTTGGACGGCCAGAGCCTTGCCACCCCCCGCCTCGATTTCGGCGGCCACCGACTGGGCTCCCTCCAGGTTGATGTCCACCACCGCGACACGGGCTCCATGCCGGGCCAGCGAACGCGCACATTCAGCCCCAAGACCCGCCCCCGCACCGGTCACGATGGCGACCTTTCCATCCAGTTTGCGTTCGCTCATTGCATCTCCAGGAAAGCGATGTTTAGAAATTCATTCACCAGAAAAACAGGGTGCCCGTTTCTCGCGAAACGCCAGTGCGGCTTCCTTGACGTCGTTCATCGGAACCAGCATGGCGAACAGATCCAATTCCAGGTCCAGGCCGCTCTTGAGGTCAAGGTGGCAGGCCGCGCGTGCAGCCTGCTTGGCGAACAGCGTTGCCGTAGGCGGCCTCTGGGCAACGCGTTCGGCCAGGGCAGTGACCTCCGCGAGCAGCGAGTCCGCGCTGTCGGCCATGCGGGTGATCAGGCCGATGTCGAATGCCCGGCGTGCGTCGACGCGATCACCGGTCAGGAGCAGGTCCAGAGCACGCCCCGGGCCGACCACGGATCCAAGGCGCTGGGTTCCTCCCCCTCCGGGGATCAGGCCCAGCCCCGTTTCGGGAAGGGCAAACACGGTGTCCGGGGCCGCGAAACGCAGATCGCAAGCCAAGGCCAGTTCCATGCCCCCGCCCATGCAATAGCCATGAATGGCGGCGATCACAGGTTTCTCGGTGCGATCCAGCGCCTCGATCCAACGCGACTTCTGCATGCGCCGGCGCACCTGCACCGATGTTTCCGCAGCCCGCCGTTCCTTGATGTCGGCTCCGGCGCAAAACCCACGCGCGCCCGCGCCGCGTATCACGATCACCCGCACGGACGGATCGCTATCGAGCTCGGCCAGCGCCGCAGGTACACCACGGCGAATGTCGTCGTTGATCGCATTGATCTGGTCCGGGCGATTGAGCACGATCCAGCCAACGCCTCCCCGGCGCTCCACCTCGACGGCATTCCCGGGGTTCGCAGCTTCGTCACGCGTCGGGGTGGCCGGTTTGTGAAAGGAGGTTTCCATCATCGCTTCAATACTCCTCGAACTCAAACAGTTGCCCCCGCAGGTCGGCCGGATCGACCCGGATCAGCGGCTTCCCACCCACCGCCTCGCATTCGTCGATCCAGGTGAAACGGGTACCGCGTGCCTTGAGGTCCTCGGCCTTGGCCTGGAGACCGTTCACCGCGATGCGGATGTAGTAGGGGCCTGGCCCCCAGGAATTCAGGTAGACGCCGGCATCACCGTTCCAGCGGGTCGCCTCGATCACGTCCAGCGAAGCGCTGTGCGGTACCGTGAATTCCATGCGGGCGCGACGGTACCCCTCCTTGTCCAGAGACTCCACAGGGCCGCCAGGCTCCCAATCGAGATTGGCCGATACCGTGCGCAGGGTTTCGTCCAGATTGCGAACGATGTAACCGCGCGAGGTGACTCGCACCATATCGCCCGGTTTGGGATCGCGCGGCTCGGGCGGGGGCACGCTGAAGGTATCGGCTGGCATCTGCAGCGGCTCCAGGGGCATGACCTCGATGCAAAGACCGCCGTCCACCGATGGGTGGTAACGGGGATCCTCCGGCGTCGCGCCCAGCCAGAGCCGATCAAACGGCATGTCGGGGGTACGCTGCGCCATGCGGAACCGCAAGCGCCGACGCATGAGTTTCTCGACAAGCAGGTCGAACCTGTCGCCGCGCGCGGCCAGCACGATCGAGTGGGTCAGCATGGGCCGGTGCACCCCCTGGTAGGCCTTGAGACTCTCCAGGAAATCGTGGAACATCGGATCGCCCGGATTGGGTTGGTCCAGATGGCACTGCGGCTCAATGCGGGTGGGGGCAACGGCCAGCGATTTGTGAACCCGCAGGAAATGGGCAATGTAGGGATGGCCATCGAACGCTTGGCGCCAGTTGGGATGGCCATGGAGGCCCAGCTTCGTCACCAGCAGTTGCGCCATGCCGTCCGGGTCGGACAGCATCATGTCGGCACTCATCAACAGATCAAACACAGGCGTTGCTCCAAGAAAAGGGAAAGGTCAAAGAGAAAGTGCGCCATCCGCGGGCAGTGACGACTTGGTCTGCCGGGGATTGAGCAGGAAGTGGGACAAGGCGGGAATCAGCACCAAGGCACCCACCATGTTCCACAGGAACATGAAGGTCAGCAAAATGCCCATGTCCGCCTGGAACTTGATCGGCGAAAACGCCCAGGTGATCACGCCGGCGGCCATGGTCAGCCCCACCAGCGCCACCACGCGCCCCGTGAAATCGAGCGACCTGCGGTATGCCTCGGCGAGCGTCGCGCCACGACGCTGCATCGCAATCTGCACACTCAGCAGGTACAGGGCGTAGTCCACGCCGACACCGACGCCCACCGCGATCACCGGCAGCGTGGCCACCTTGAGCCCGATACCCATCCACACCATCAAGGCCTTGCAGATGATGGTGGTCATCACCAGAGGAACCATGGCCACGATGGTGGCGCGCAGGCTGCGGAAGGTCAGCAGGCACAGCAGCGCCGTGGCGCCATACACGGCCAGGTACATCAGCAAGATGCCGCGCTCGACCTCAATGTTGGTCGCCGCCTCGATTCCTGCGGAACCCGCCGCGAGCAAAAAGCGCGGCCCGCCGTCGGCAGAAGCACTGTTGTGCTCCGCGGCAAAGGCCTCGCTCACCTGAAGCACGCGCTTGAGCGTGTCCGCCTTATGATCGGCCAGGTAGGCAATCAGTGGCGAGACGGAACACGAGGTATTGGTAATGTCCGGACTCGCAATCATGGCGGCCCCCACCGCCGCATTCGTGATGCCCTGGTCCCGGCTGATGGTGAGCCACTTGCCACTGCCCTCATTCAAGGCCGCAGTGATGAAGCGCGTGGACTCCGCCAGCGAACTGGTAGCCTGCACGCCCTCGGTCTGGCGCAGTGCCTGGGCCAGTTGGTCCATCAACTGCAAGGTGCCGTACAGCCGGCAGCCATCGTCAGGATTGGTCATGATGACCACGAACTGATCATTCGACAGCCCATAGTGGGCCGTGATATAGGCACTGTCGCGGTTGTAGCGCGAGTCCTGCCTCAATTCGGGCGCCCCCGGATCCAGGTCGCCGATGCGCAGGTCGAACATCACGACCGTGCAGACCGCGGTCATCACGGCGGCAAGCGCCACCGTCACCGTGGCCGCGCGACGCTCCGTCAGGCGATCCAGCGCACTCCAGGTGCGTCCGAGCCATCCTTGCTTGCGCGTCGTGTCCTCGGCGAGGGCGCGGCGCGCCGCAGCCTCGCTCACGCCAATGTAGGACAAGGTCACCGGGATCAGCACGAGCTTGGTGAAGACCAGCACCGTGATCCCGATGCTGGTGGTCAGGGCCAGATCGCGAATGACGGGGATATCGATGATCACCAGCACGGCGAAGCCGACGATGTTCGTCAAAAGCGCCGTCAGGCCCGCCATGAAGAGGCGCCGGAAGGTGTAGCGCGCGGCAACGTATTTGTGCGTCCCACGGCCCACGTCCTGCAGGATGCCGTTCATCTTCTGGGCACCGTGCGAGAGCCCGATCGCGAAAATCAGGAATGGGACCAAGATCGAGTAGGGGTCCAACTCGTAGCCCAGCAGGTTCATCAACCCCAGCAGCCACACCACCCCGGCAACGGCCACGCTCACCAGCAGCACGGTGCTGCGGATGCACCGGGTATAGAGGTAGACAAACAGCGCGGCGACTGCCACCGAGAGTCCGAAAAAGAGCATCACCTCATGGAGCCCTGCGATCAGATCGCCGACGATCTTTGCAAACCCGACCATGTAAATGCCGGTGCTCTCGTCCTCGAACGACCGGATCTCCTTCTCCAGGATGCGGGAGAACTCGCCATAGTTCAACGGCTCGCCTGTCTTGGGATGCCGGTCCAGCAACGGCACGATGATCATCGTAGAGCGTGCGTCATTGGCCACCAAGCTTCCAACGATGCCTGACCGCCCAACGTTTTCCTTGAGCTTGCCGATCGATTCCTGGCTGCCGCTGTAGTCCGGCGGCATGACAGGCCCCCCCACCACGCCCTCCTCCGTCACCTGCCGCCAACGCACGATGGGCATCCAGAGCGATTTCATCCACGAGCGGTCGACCCCTGGAATCAGGTAGAGAGCGTCATTGACCTTGCGCAGCTTCTCCAGGTAGGCTGCGTCGTAGACATCACCGCTCTTGTTCTCCACGACGACCCGCACCGTGTTTCCCAACCCCGGGAGTTCCTCCCGATAGGCAAAGTAGGTCTGAATGTACGGGCTGGAGGATGGGATCATCCGCTCAAAGCTGGCATTGACTTCCAGCTTCAGGGCGAAGTAGCCCAGCACTGCGGTAGCCGCAAGGCACAGGAGCAACACCAACAGCCGGTTGTTGAACACCAACTGCTCCAGGCGGCTGCCTGACTTGCGGTCGAACAGCGCCGGATCGCGAACGACCGGCATGGCGGGTTGCTGGGAATGAGCAGACATCAAAACTTTCCGAGGCAGATCCAAGGGATCTGCGGCCTTCATTTACCTTGCGTGGGGAGTGCGATGACTCCGACACCGTTCAGGCGTGCCAGAGCCAGACGATGGGGGTCGGTCATCGCGGCGTCATAGACCTCTGCACCTGGTGCCTGGTCATATACCGTGGCGCGAGCGGCAGCGAAATCCACGGCGAGCACATTCCCATGCTGCGACACTAGAAAAGCGGAATCCTCAAGGGTGACCGCACTCACCAGGTTGGCATCAAGACCGGTCTCGATCTTTTTCCACGCATGCCCAGCGTCCTCGCTGACAAAGGCATTGCCACGCAGGCCGTAGGCCAGCAAGCGGGCACCGAACTGCGCGATCCCGAAGAAACTGCCGTTGTAAGGCGTCTGCACACGCTTGAAGCGTTGAGCCGTTGCATCGAGATGCATCACAAGGCCCTGCTCACCCGCGACGAAGACGCCCCCTTCCCCACCTGCCAGTGCATAGAGGTGGTACCGCTGGTCGTTGTCGGTTTTCCAGAGCCAGGGTTGCCACGTGTTGCCGGCATCGCTGGTTTTCAGGATCAAGCCGAAACCGCCCACGGCAAAGCCGGTGAGGCCATCGGTAGCGAACCAAATGTCGAGCAAGGGCGCGGGCCAGACGTCCGCCGTGGCCGATTGCCCCACTGTCCGCTGGATCTCTGCCTCCCTGTCTTCGGAGCCTTTGGCGGAATCGCGCAGCAGCGTCAATACCGCACGCCCGTCCAGCACCCGCGTCCACGAGGCACCGCCATCGGGCGACCGCAGGGCCACGGCATCGTGCCCCACGGCCCACGCCACGCCGGAACTGGCGAAGCGCACCGTGGTGAGGTCGGTGGAGACCGGGCTGGCGACTTGACGCCAGGATACGCCGCCATCTACAGAGAGCAGAATCAAGCCGCGCGGACCCACCGCAATGGTGCGCCCACCTTGGCTCGCCACCCCGATGACTGTCGCCCGCTGCGCCGCCACCAGAGTTCGTGATGGCACATCGATCAGATCCGGGCGGGCTGCGCCTTGCGCTGCGATCACCCATGGCACTGTCAGCAGCACACACCCGCCAGCGAGCGCGGCGCAAGCCCAACGCGAACGGAGGAAAGAACGCAGGAAAGTCATGGCCCAGGGATCCGATTGCGGTTGGTCATGCACGAGGCTCAGCGAGCCGATTCCCGTGACACGATGGCTTCAGGATTCATCTCGCGCTCGCTGCGCGCGGACGGAAGCACCTTGTAGCCTCCCACCATCACATCGTTGACATAGGCGTACATGCCCTTGTTGAAGTCATACACCACGTTCTTCGCAGCAAAGGGGATCTGCTTGTCGTACATCGGCGAAGCAGCCTGAAACAGGCTACGGTACAACTGACCATTCTGGTCAAAGGCATCGTAGTTGGCGGCGCCGGTCAAATCTTCATCAAAGTAGTAGATGCGCTTGGAATACGCATGACGCTGGCCCGACTTGAGCGTGGCTTCCACGGCCCAAACACGGTGCTTTTCCCAGCGCTCGCACTCCGGATTGACGTGGTTCGGCAGCAAAGCCTTTTCGGCCGTCGGGCAATCGTACAGATTCTTGTAGGCGTTGTACTGGATATACATCTCCTTCTTGCCGATGAGCTTGAAGTCGAAGCGATCCATGATGCCGGAGAATACAAACAGTTCGTCGAACAAAGTCACGCCGCCCATGCTGGCCACGGGCGTGTCATAGGCGAACTCAGGTGAGAGCTTCACACGGCGCAGGCCCGGGGTATAGCTCCAAGCCTTGCGCGGACGAGCCACCGGATCGAGATAGTCTGCCAAGCCTGTCATTTCGCCTGCACGCCGTGCCGGCACCTTGCTAATCGAATACACCCGCCACGCCATGTCGGGGTCGCGATCCGCCACGTCGGTCTGGTAGTACACAAAGTCCTGGAACGTCGCTTGCTCCGCCGTCACCACGGCCTTGCCCGAAGTATCAATCACCCAGGAGCGGGAGGCCGCAGTGGTGATCGCGGTCTCTCCCTGGTAACGCAGAATTTGGTTCCACATCACCTCGTATCCGGTCTTCGGAATGGGGAACGGCATGCCGCCGCGGCAAGCGTTTTCAATGGCAAGGCCCTCTTTAGTTGCCTTGCACGTGGTCGCATTGCGAACGGTCGCATCCAGAATCTTCTTGGGATAGGCTGCCGTTCTGTGCGTGGGATACACATTCAGGTAGTACGACGGGTACTTGGACAGCAGGTGCTTCTGCCCTTCACTCAGCAAGGCAGCGTGCTGCGCCATGTTCTTGCTATCGATACGCAGCACCGGCTTTTCGTCCTTGAACGGATCGGCCCAAAAGCCGCTGTCCGGCTTGAAGCCCTCGGGAGCCTTGGTCAACCCCCCGGTGTAGGCCGGGATGCTGCCGTCGGCATTGCCAGCCTTGACCGCTCCGAACGGGGTCAACGTTGTGCCCAGTTGCTTGGCCTCTTCCGCTGTCACGGCCGCGAAAGCTGGCGCGGCAAGGCCGATGGCAACCAGCGAAAGGATGTTGTGGAATTTCATGATTGCAGCTCCAGGGAATCAGAAAGATGTCTTATAGGTGAGAAACAGACGACCACGATCGGTTGCGCCCACGCTGCTGTTGAGTGCGTTGCCGCCAATGGCGGCCGTGCCGGCGGCGTTGTATTTGGTCGGCACGGACATGTCCGCATAGGTGAGGCTGAATTCGTGCTTGCTTGCATAGGTGGCAGCGATACCGATGGACCACTTGAAGAGGCCTTCGAACCCGCCACCGCCGGTGGCTGCCGAGCCCTTAATGCCGTAGCTCACTGTCATCGGGACGGACACATCCAGGGACGGCAGCACGCCCAAGTACTGGGGCGTGAAGCGCATGGCAAGCTCCCAATAGTTCTTGGTCGAGCAGGTATCGGTCACGTCCCCCGGCTGGGCAGTGGCACCGCTCGTTCCGAGCCTCACGCAACCGGCATACCCGACACCACGATACAACTGCTCGTTACCCGTAACCTTCAGCAGGCGGCTGTACGCGAGTTCGCCGATCAGCGTACCGGTATCCCAGAGGGGTGTCTTGGGCAGCCCGTAGGTGCCGTTCACCACGGCATGGAAAGTGTCTCCCGTCGCCCCCGTGCTGGTGGAGGTGTAGCTGGCAACGGAGTTGAGGTGCGCATTCTTGCGCCAGGACACTTCGGAGCCAACGCTCACCGGCCCCACAGACTTGGAAAGACTCAGCCCCCAGAGCTTGGTAGCGGCCGGGTAGACAAACCTGAAGGTACTCGGCAGCGCCGCCCCCAGGATAGCGTTGTATGGTGCCGACACCGGAGCGAAGCTGGTGAGTTGAATGCCCGTTTCCGGATTGGTATCGTTGAACTGCCGGTAATAGGCGCCCAGCGTGGAATCGATGGCATCCACATCCAGACGCGCGGAAAGTCCCCAATTCTTGTCGCCGGATGTCTTCGCCGCAGTGTTGGCCATGGCCAGGCAGGAATAAGGACCCAGAGCGGGATTGCAGGGTGTCAGGGCAAATCGATCCACGCCCGGCGCGTTGTCAGCCCCCATCAGGTAGGTGCCGGCATACGGCACGCGCGTTGATTTCCAGTCCAGCGCATATTGACCCGCAAGCGACAGCTTATCGGTGACCTGAGCCTTGAACGTCAACTGATTGATGGGCAGGAAAGTTTCCTTGGTTTCGATGCCCGGGCTGGACACAGCCTTCACACCATCCACAGGCGACTGCCCGTAGGAAATGGCATGCGCACCAATGAACATGCCTTCACCCCAAAGCACTGTGTGCCGACCCAACTTCACGTTGACAGGAACAGAACCCAGATCGAAGTTGGACCAGACGAAAGCATCCAGGATTTCACCGGAAGGGCCGTGGATAAAGCGGTTGACCCCGTCGTTGAACCGGTTGTTGTTGTACGACGTCGCCTGTCCCGCTGGCGATGACACCGACCTGTCGCGGTACGCATGGTCATACCAGCTCGCCGCACTGATCCGCGCACCAAAGATCCCCTTGTAGTTGAGATCGAGTTCCCCCAACAGATCGAGCCGGTTGGACACCACGTCTCCACGGCCGAACTTGGCGTTTCCTTCGTCGGTGGTGGCAAAATTCAACAGTCGCTGGTCTTGTGCCTCGGTACGGACCCCAAAGTTGTAGCGAACCGTCGCATCGGCACGCACCTTGAGGTCAGGATTGCCAGAGTCAAGCTCCAGTGCATGCGCGCCACTGGTTGCGACCAATGCCGCTGCTGCGGCAATCATGTGCACTGCGGCCCGGGAAGGGGCCGTCCTCGTTTGTCGGTTTTTCATGAGTTTGTCTCCATCAATTGGGGATTTACCTGTTACTTGGCACAAGCTTCAGTGAGCCCTCTCATGGATCCCCCCTGAGGTCTCAGGACTGACCAGCGCAGCTTGTCTTCATTCTGTATGCCGCTCGCAATTCTGCATTTAGAATTTTGTTCTCAATTCCGGGTTTTCACCTAATTTGAACAAATTTGTCTATACCGTCTAAAATTGGATGACCCTCAGTCCTGGAAGGTGCCGAGGTTGGCGCCACTTCGATCCGGGGTGAAAGGCGGCGCAGACGGCATCCATCGTGGCGGTCAGCCCGCCATCCAGCAGCATCGAAGATCAGAGGGGAATTCGCCGCGGTCGCCAGTACACGAAGAGCGTCCTTTGATGCAGAAACAAGATCAGCCACATCCACGGACGAAACTGCCGCAAGCACGGCGTGAAGAACTCATGAATGCCGCCCAGACCTTGTTCCTGAAAAAGGGCGTCGGCGCGACGGTGATCAGGGAGATCACCGATGGTGCGAAAGTAGCGAAGGGGTCGTTCTACCTGTACTTCTCATCCAAAGAAGACATCCATTTAGCATTGGCAGAGCGGTTCCATGCCCTGCATGCAGCCAGCTTGGATCGTGCGATAGCTCAATGGCCTGAGGCGGATTGGGGCTGTAAGCTCGCCGCTTGGGTCAAGGCTGCCGCGATAGGGTTTCTTGAGGATGGGTCGCTGGTCAGCATGCTTTTCGATGCTCTCCCGCACATTCCGGACAAAAGGCCAAACGCGATCGGCAAGCATCTCGAGGAATTGCTCGGGGCTGGCACAGAAGCGGGTGCCTGGTTCGTCGTCGATCCAGGAGTCACCGCCGACTTTCTGCTTGGAGGGCTCCGTGGTGTTGTCGGTGACGCCTTGACTGGCGAAACAAGCGCCAGCCGCATGCAAGTTGTCGAGCGCCTGCAGCAGCTCTTTTTCAGGATCGTAGGGTTGCCTGAAAACTGACAATCGGGCCGCTTCGTTCATTCAGCAGTCATCTCTTTCAGAGATGACTGCTGCGTCGTACTGAACCCAAAAGCCGCAGTGACCCCGAGCCCACAAACTGCCCACTGGGTGGCACGGGGCCGATGAGCAGCGCAATGCGGTCAGCAACATAGGGCAGCAACGTTGCCCCGGGGGGGCGATGCGCTTGCACTGCTCCGCATCAGAGCGCGCACGCATCAGGCCGCGCCGCTCTCGCGGTCAATCGACCTGGGCACCCGAAAGCCTGACGACACCGCCCCACTTCTCGAGTTCGCTTGCCGCGAAGCGCGCGAACTCCGGCTGTGTCATGACCAGAGGGTCAATGCCCACCGCTGCAAGCCTGGTCTGGAAATCTCCCGACTTGACGACTTTGTCGCCAGCTTGCACCAGCTTTTGCATGACCGCAGGTGGCAGGCTGGCCGGACCGGCAACGGCCCACCATCCGGTCAAGTCGAATCCTGGAAAGCCTTGCTCGTCCAGCGGCTTCACGCCTGGCGCCGCCGGTGATTTGGCAACGCTACTCAAACCCAGCGCGCGCAGCTTGCCAGCTTGAATCTGCGGCATCGCCACGGCCGGGTGGTAGAACATGAAATCGGTCTGCCCCCCGATAACTGACGTGACGGCCTGTGCTCCCTCCTTATATGGCACATGGACCATCTTCGCATTGCTCATGGCCTTGACGAGTTCTCCCGCCAAGTGACCGGTGGTGCCGTTGCCTGCGGATGCGTAGGTCACCTTGTCGGGGTTGTCCTTGGCGTATTGCACGAGTTCAGCCACGCTGTGCCACGGCGCGTTGGCCCGCACCAGCAGCAAGGTGGGCGTGTAGCCAATCATGGTCAGCGGCGTGAAGTCCTTGATGGGATCGAAATTAATCTTCTTGTAGAGGGCCTTGTTGATGGAGAACGGCCCAGTGTTGGTCAGGATCAAGGTGTAGCCGTCCGCAGGTGAGTTTGCGACCAACTCGTGCGCGATGTTGCCGCTAGCTCCAGTCTTGTTCTCCACCACCACGGGCTGACCAAGCTCACGCGCGAGACCTTCGCCCATCAGGCGTGCCACGATGTCGGTGGACGTACCAGCACCCGCAGGCACGATGAGCTTTAGAGGCTTGTTTGGATAGTCTTGTGCCAGTGCCTGGGTGGCGGAAAGGACGGCTGCGAGGCCGCAGGCCAGCGCGAGGGCCGCCCGTGCGAGAAGTCGATGGGTGTACGTGAACATGTTGTCTCCTTTGTTGTTTGACTAGTACTTGAGCCCCGCGAGCAACTCGCTGCGATGCTCGTCCAGCTCCGGCGGCGGTACGAGTCTCGCGGGCGGCGAGCGGTCGTAGATCACCGGATTTCTCACGGCTGTAAAGATCCCGCGTCCAGGTCGTTCTGCGGCCTGTCGGAGCTGCATGTGCAGCGCCTGCGGATCATTGAGTGCCTCACTCGCGTCGTAGACCGGCGAATGTGGCACGTCCTGTTCCTTCAGACGGATGCACCACTCGGATCGGTCGTACTCCTTGAAGTAGCCATCCAGCACGCGAATTACTTCGCCGTGATTACGTATGCGCTCGCCGCGCTGCTTGAAGCGCGGATCGTCCAGCAGCTCCATATGGCCGGTGGCGCGCACCAGGTTCTCCCAGAACTTGAGCGGTGAGGACATGTGCAGTGACCTTGCCCCTGTTTCGTGTAGTTCTTAACCCACGATTCACGCGGCCTTTTTGCGCTGTGCCTCGTACCAGCGTTGTTCGTACTGCATCGGGCTGAGGTAGCCCAGC
>Ga0307998_1000015_pt1 | contig 99601 bp, 98 predicted proteins | sample Davwhametageno37_FD_203147 | JGI IMG/M metagenome (GOLD analysis project Ga0307998, IMG submission 203147) | Marine microbial communities from Davis Island wharf, Antarctic Ocean - #37 | ecosystem: Environmental > Aquatic > Marine > Unclassified | place: Antarctic Ocean: Davis Island wharf... | reverse complement strand
GTTAGGCCTGCCGCCAGCGTTCAATCTGAGCCATGATCAAACTCTTCAGTTTAATCTTTAACCTCACCGTTAGGAGAGGGAATGGTTACGCAAAACTTGCTTTACCATTCAAAATCTCAGTTTCATATTTTCGTGCTTGCCACACCAGTAAACTAGTATGACGAGTACTTACTATGATATTTAATAATCCAATATCAACTAGCAAGTGCCCACACTCATTGCTTGATTATATTTTTAAAGAACATTCGCTCCTCAGAGCGGGACGCGTATTCTATAGATCGCAGCCCCTTTGTCAACAGTGGAGAGTGAATTAAATAACTTATTTTCACTCTCTAAATTTGACGCTTATTTCGTGTCTCAACATTGCTGTTGGGAGCGCGCATTCTAGCGTCAAAAATACTCCTGTCAACTACTAAGTGAAAATAACTAAACTTGCTGTTTTCACCCGCTATTGCTGACCATTTCGTGTCAGCTCACCTTTGCAGGAGCGCGCATTCTACAGATAGGCGGTGCCCTGTCAACTACTAATTGGCGTTTATTTAAATAGAGGGTAAAAAGAGCGGAAATAAAGGCTTTTAGACCGGTATTGCAGAGCCCTTAACCGCGCTCGAAGATGTGGTATTTCTTTTTACCTAAACGAACCAGAAAGAAACGACCATATAAAGACTGCTCGGAGGCAAAAATAAATGCTGTATTCATATTATCTTGGGCACCTTTAGACTGCCCATTAACAAAAACAGAATCCCTAGCCAGGGCATCTTTTACTTCACGCCCGGCTTTCGCCATCCCAGATTCAGTTAATAACTGAGTGAGAGGGATATCCTGTAAGCCTTTATCGTCTACTAATCGAGAAGAAGGCAGCCCATCTTGTCGGAGCTGCTGGAAATCCTGTTCAGATAATGCATTAGGATCCCCGCTAAAGAGTGCCTCGGTAATGCGGAGTGCCCCATTAAGGCCCTCTTCACCATGAACTAGCTTAGTAGCCTCTCTTGCAAGAATAGCCTGAGCTTTGGGGCGGCCTTCCGCCGAGGCATCAGCTGCCTCTATAGCCGCGACCTCCTCAAGGGAGAGAAAGGTAAAGTAATGTAGGAATTTGTACACATCCGCATCGGCCACATTGAGCCAAAACTGGTAAAAGCTATAAGGAGAGGTCTTGCTGGCATCGAGCCACACGGCTCCAGCCTCGGTTTTACCGAACTTAGTGCCGTCCGCCTTGGTAATAAGCGGAACAGTGAGCGCAAAACATTGTGATTTATTCTGCCTGCGACTGAGATCAATGCCGCTGACAATATTGCCCCACTGATCACTACCCCCCACCTGCAAGGTACAATCATGACGCCGATTGAGTTCAGCGAAGTCCAAGCCCTGTAATAGAGAGTAGGAGAACTCAGTAAACGAGATACCTGACCCCTCTCTATCTATACGTTGCTTTACTGACTCTTTAGCAATCATGTTATTAACAGAAAAGTGCTTACCCACATCACGAAGAAAATCTAGTGCGCTCATCTGCGCAGTCCAATCCAGGTTATTGGCAACAAGGGCCGAATTATCCCCGCAATCGAAATCGATAAACTGGCTAACCTGCCCCTTAATCTTGTCCGCCCAACCCGCAATGACATCTGGCGTATTAAGTTTGCGCTCATCAGCCTTAAAGCTTGGATCGCCAATCATGCCAGTCGCGCCGCCAACCAGCGCTATAGGTGTGTGCCCAGCCTCTTGGAAACGCTTCAAGACTAATAGTGGCACTAGGTGCCCCAGGTGCAAACTATCCGCCGTGGGGTCAAAGCCGCAATAAAGTGTGCGGGGCTGATCAAGATGCTCTGCTAGCTCACTGTCACCAGAGATCTGGGCAATAAGCCCCCGCTGACGCAATTGTTCAATTAACTGACTGCCACTTTGATTCATGTTTACTGTGTTCACTGGATGATTATAAGGTCGCCAACTCTACAGAATGGGACGCCAAATACAAGAATTTCTAATCTGCGCTTACCTATAATAAGTCCGGCATAAGAGTCGGATATCCAGGCCTCCTATCAAAAAGCATGAGGTTATCGTTGTAACTTATTAATTAAGCAGGCTAAAATTGCCTCAAGCTCAACTAGTTGGTGTTTTAGTACAATGAAATCAATGCAGAAATTAAGCCGTTTTTTGCTATCAATGGCACGGGAATTCCCTCGGCGACATCTTATGCTCGCGGCCGCCGCGACCGGCTGCCTGCTCGCACTACTTATATATCCCGACAGTAATGCCGACAGCAAGCGTCAAACCAGCGAGTCCATCCCCATCATTGTTAGCGACGCAATCCCCGAAGCCGCAATAACAACCCCGCAGGATTTCGACTTATTCTGGAAAGAACAGACCGTGGCACGTGGCGACAGCCTGTCATTGATCTTTCAGCGTGCCAACCTAAGCCCCAAAGAGGTATATCGACTGTCCTCCGCGAAAGACGGCAAGGCACTGCGCAATCTGTATCCTGGGGAGAAATTTCGCTTTGGTATAGATAGTAAGGGCGGACTCGTTGAGCTGCACTATATTAAGTCAGCACTGGAAAGCCTGATCTTCACCCATGATAACGGCAGCTATAGCGCAGAACAGCGCCTGCGCGAACCGGATGTATTAATGAGCTACAGAGAGGGCGTTATTGCCGACTCACTGTATTTGTCTGCTAAGAAAGCCAAGCTACCCGACAAGCTTATTATGGAGCTGGCCAACATTTTTGGCTGGGACATCGACTTTGTGTTTGATATTCGCCCAGGCGATTCCTTCTCTCTGTTATTTGAAGATAGATATATAGAGGGCGAGAAACTTTCACCGGGCAATATTATTGCGGCTTCATTTACCAACCGCGGTAAGACCTACAATGCTGTTCGCTACAAGAACAGCAAAGGGTTTAGCAACTACTACACTCCTGCGGGCCTAAGTATGCGCAAAACCTTTCTGCGTACACCTCTGGATATTTTTCGTATTAGCTCGGGCTTCAATCTCAAGCGCAAGCATCCGATCCACAAAAAGATTAAGGCCCACCGCGGCGTCGACTATGCAGCCCCTAGAGGCACACCGGTCTACGCAGCCGGCGATGGTAAGGTAACAGCCACTGGCTACAGCAAAGCTAATGGTAACTACGTGTTCATTCAGCACGGCCAGACCTATGTGACCAAATACTTACACCTTAATAACAAGAAGGTCCGCAAGGGTCAGAATGTTCGACAACGACAGCTTATTGGTACGGTTGGTTCGACAGGCTATGCCACAGGCCCTCATCTACATTATGAATTTCTGGTTAATGGCGTTCACCGTAATCCGCGAACGGTTAAGTTACCTCAGGCCCGACCTATAGCCAAAGCTGAGAAACAGGCCTTCGCTAGAAGCACAGGTCCAGTGCTTGCCGAACTCTCGGAATATCAGGAAGCCACTCAGCTAGCCTCTGCACAGAGCGATAGCGCCAGTGCCAACTAGCCCCGCGCCGCCAAATGGCGCTAATATTTATATCGGGTTAATGTCGGGTACCAGTATTGATAGTGTTGATGCAGCAGCCGTTGACTTTATCGATGGCAGGCTCCACCTTATTGGCAGTCATAGCCACCCCATCTCTGATCAATTGCGGCAAGATATTTTAAACCTCTGCCAACCCGGAATAGATAAGGTACAGCTATACGCTGAAACTGATCGCGCCCTCGGTGAGCTTTTTGCCGATGCGGCCTTAGCGTTAATGCACAAACTAGACCTAAGCCCCGAAACAATAATGGCAATAGGGTCCCACGGACAAACCATACGACATGCTCCACCCAGCCGCACAGAAAATGGTTTCAGTCAGCAGATCGGCGACGCCAACATTATTGCCGCCCGCACCGGATGCCCTGTTGTCGCAGACTTTAGGCGCAAAGATATAGCTCTGGGTGGCCATGGCGCACCTTTGGTACCAGCGTTTCATCGCCAACTTTTCTTCAACCCACTAAAAAATAGAGTCATCGCCAACATAGGCGGCATTGCCAATATTACGATTCTGAAAGCCAATGGCGATTGCAGTGGATTGGATACGGGACCCGGTAATATGCTGCTGGACGCCTGGTGCCAAAAACATAACGGCAAGGCCTATGATGACAACGGTCAATGGGGCGCGAGCGGAACGGCTGATAACGCACTCTTAGTACAACTCAAATCTCATCCGTTTTTTGGCCTCCCAGCGCCCAAAAGTACTGGGCGGGAAGACTTTAACTTGCTTTGGTTAGAGCGGCAGTTAGAGGGGTTCAACCTACCCCCTGAGGATGTTCAAGCCACATTGGTATTATTTACAGCGCAGACGCTTGCTGACTGCATTACTAAGATAGACACCTCTACTGAAGAGGTTTTTGTCTGTGGTGGTGGCGCTTTTAATGGCCAGCTTATGGCGCAGTTGAAAAGCAGCCTAGTGGATAGCGAGGTAAATTCTACGGCTCAATTAGAGCTAGACCCAAACTGGGTGGAGGCCTGCGCCTTTGCTTGGCTGGCGAGACAGCGCATAGAAAATAAAACTGGCAATTTACCCGCAGTAACGGGCGCGCAGAGAGCAACAATTTTAGGTGGGGTTTATCTACCCTAAGAGCCAAAAGTCGCTAGAAATAACTGTAGTCTTCATCTTCGATTAAACGTGTCAACTCATCAGGCCCAAACGGCACCGTACTGACAAACGGCAGCAAATTCTCGCCATCCAAACCCGCTTTGATATAGCTGAATTGACAGACTTTTACATCGATTACTTTCAACGCCGTTAATTTGGCGGCGAGATCGACGACTTTTTGATTTTTTTGATAGTTCTCTTTAAAAAAAATCGACACCGGTGGACCAAAGATAACGAAGGCTACCGGAGGATGACTAAGGTTGAGGCCTTCTTGTTGGTAGTAGGCCTCAGCTCGTTCTAGCGCACCAAGGAGTTGATCCGCCTGTTCAAAATCTACTCGAGCTACTAAGCCAACTGCCTCAGCTTCTAAAACCTCGGCAGCTGTAGGCACGATCTCCAACTCTAGGGAGTAGGATAGCACTGAGAAGGATAGCGCTGAGAATGACAGCAGTAACAGGAAGAAAATCTTTTTCATGATCGAACGTCCTTTTTAAATCGAGAAAGAAGCGCCACAGCCGCAAGTCGTTGATGCATTGGGATTGGTGATTATAAATCTAGAGCCCATAAGACCCTCTTCATAGTCCACAGTAGATCCTGCGAGATATTGAAAGCTCAGAGAATCAATTAACACGGTCACGCCCTCTCGCGACACAGGCGTGTCGTCTTCGGCCATAAGGTCTTCAAAGGAAAATCCATATTGGAAACCCGAGCAGCCACCCCCGGTGACATAGACACGAAGTTTTAGCTCGTCGTTATCTTCCTCGGTTTTAAGGCTCTGTACTTTGGCAACCGCGCGATCAGTCACGTCCAGCGCGGTGGGTGTAAATGTTTGAATTCCTGACATATTATCTCCATGTCCTACAACGAATTACGATTGCTTATCAGCCTTCTTGGCCGATTCAGAAGAGTCTTCAGCACGACCCTCTTTAGGGAAAGCCGTTACATTGGTTTGTGGTTGCTCATGTACAAAGCTACCCACTACCTCTGCGCCTTTCTCAATTTCAATCAAATTATAATGCACATTGCCTTCGACAACGGCTTGAGATGCCAGTTTAGCCTGTTTGCTCGCATAAATGTCACCAGTGACACGACCATTAATCAATACGGTCGCAACCCAGACATCACCCTTAACAGAGCCACCCTTCAAAATTCTAATTCGGGCATCATCATCTTCGGACAGAATGTTGCCCGTAATGGAGCCCTCTACTTCTAGGCTACCTTTAAAATTTAAATCCCCTTCCAGCTCAGTTCCCTCGGCAATCAACGTTGTTGACCCCAATGAGAATGGACCGTGGCTATCACCACTTTTTATCCCAAACATTTTTTATTCCTCAATTTTCCAATCAAACTTCTGATCAGATTGTGCTTCTTTCATCCAAGTGTATCTCAATGTAATTCTTACCTTCTCAGGCTCAAAGCCTTCAGGCAGCTGTATAATTCCCTGATTAATCGAAAAGTATTTAAACTCAAGTTTAATCGGTAACTTTTTAACCTGATCATCCAGCGTATCCACACTCAGGCTAACCGCTTCTCCATTCTGCGTGCCAAGTATCCACATATCGGAATAGACGCTCAGGGTTTGCATTTTTACTGTTTTCTGCCGAGCAACCCAACGATACTTAAATCGTCCATCATCCATCGCCACCATATTCAAGTCACTCACAGACAACCCTTTAGGCTGATTGTTGTCCTGCAATAGATCTTGATAAAGCTTTAACTCTTCGCCACGCCGATAGATCTGGCGCTGCAATACAATCATCTCTTGCCGGGTATTCTCCAACGCCACAGCATCCACTTCCGCACTAAGCTTAATAAGCCCCAGATTGCGATTACTCTCTAATACCTGCGCTTCAAGATCTACTGTTCTGACTTCCAGCTGTACTTTCTCAATCATTTCCTTGTCGAAAACTTTGCTGCCCCAGTACCGCCCTAAAAACAGCGCTGTAATAATAATTACCAGAATTGCTCCCAGCACCCAGTAAGCCTGTCCCGGCCTGTAGGTAATAACAATCGGCTTGCGCTCTTCCATCAGGGCATTAATCCTGGCAGCTGTAGACCAGCCATCTCGGGCAGGTCAAACATAAGGTTCATGCATTGTATGGCCTGGCCTGAAGCGCCCTTTGTGAGATTATCCTCAACCACTAGCACCACGACTTTTTTACCACCGCCTGGGCGATGCACCGCAATACGACAAAAATTGGAACCACGCACAGTGCGGGTTTCAGGATGACTGCCCGCAGGCAATACATCGACAAAGGGCTCATTGGCATAACGCTGTTCAAACAGCGCCTGCACATCAACCTCTGTATCTATTAAGTTGGCATAGATAGTGGAATGAATTCCTCTATTTATTGGCAGTAAATGGGGCACAAACGTAAGGCTTACCGCGGTTCCCGAAATATCTGTTAGGCCCTGTTCAATCTCTGGCAAATGTCTGTGGCCCGATGCACCATAGGCCTTAAAGCTGTCACTTACCTCAGACAGTAAATTGGCCACACTGGCCTGCCTGCCTGCCCCGCTGACCCCAGAGGCTGAATTGGCAATCAGGTCATTCACATCAATACAGCCCGCTTCCAACAATGGCATCAAGCCAAGCTGGACGCTAGTTGGGTAGCAACCTGGGCAAGCCACTAAATCGGCTGCTGCAATTGCCTCGCGATTGAACTCGGGAAGGCCATACACCGCCTTAGCCACTAATTCTGGCGCGGCATGACTCTGGCCATACCACTGCTCCCACAGTGCAATATCTCTAATACGAAAATCGGCGGATAGATCAATTACTTTAGCGCCTGAGGCAAGAATCGCCGGAACCGTGCTCTGGGCGACACCATGAGGCGTGGCAAAAAACACCACATCGCACTGGCCAAGCAGATCCATATCAGGCTCACTAAAAGGCAGATCGACGATGCCTCTAAGGTTTGGGTATAGCTGCGAAACGGGCACACCCTTTTCGCTGCGAGAGGTAATAGTCACTAGATCAGCATTGGGATGCCCAGCCAACAGTCGCAGAAGTTCTGCCCCTGTGTAGCCTGTTCCGCCTACTATGCCAATTTTAATCACCTGTGCCTCCCTTTTGAATATCCAGATACGTTCAAGGCGCTTATAATACCCGAAACTATTACAGCCAGATACGCTATCCACAACAGTATCGGTACTTCCAAGGGTCAAACGAGGCATTAAATGTATAAATGGGTTCTAGCCTTTCATGTTATTTCAGTCATCTGCTGGTTTGCGGCGTTATTCTATCTGCCAAGGCTATTTGTCTACCACGCTATGTCTGAAGACCAAATCAGTATCGAGCGTTTTAAAGTGATGCAGCGCAAACTGTATCGCGGCATTGCCAACCCCTCAATGATAGCCACAGTTGCGCTTGGCGTCTGGCTGGTCTCTATGGCGCCAGAGGCTTATCTGCCGCAGACATGGTTTCAGATTAAAGCCGCATTAGTAGTAGCATTGATTGGCTATCACTATATGTGTCTCGGCCATATGAAAAAACTCGCCAACGACACCAGCGACAAATCGCATGTTTACTTTCGACTATTCAATGAGGTGCCAGTGGTATTCCTGGTGGCAATTGTCATATTGGTTATTGTTCAGCCCTTTTAATCCGGCCACAAACAGCCCCCGTATCTTTGGTCCAATAGAGCATTAACTTTATCGACCAGTAACACTTAATCAGGACATTTTAATGACAGATTCAAACCTTCGCTCTCAAGAGCTTTTTAAAGCCGCGCAGAAACATATTCCCGGAGGCGTTAACTCCCCCGTTCGTGCCTTTGGCGCAGTGGGCGGCACGCCGCTATTTTTTGACCGTGCCAGCGGGCCCTATATGTTTGATGCCGATGGCAAACGTTACATCGACTACGTACTTTCATGGGGGCCTATGCTGCTTGGCCATGGCCACAAAGATGTATTAGACGCTATTCGTACTCAGTTAGAAAAAGCCATGACCTTTGGTACGCCCACAGAGCTCGAGATTCAGCTAGCCGACAAAATCTGCTCTATTGTCCCCGGCATGGAGATGATCCGCATGGTCAACTCCGGCACCGAAGCGACCATGAGCGCAATCCGTCTTGCCCGTGGCTATACCGGACGAGATAAAATCATCAAGTTTGAAGGCTGCTACCACGGCCATTCTGATTCACTACTAGTTAAAGCAGGATCTGGCGCCCTAACGCTTGGCGTGCCCAGCTCACCTGGCGTCCCTAAATGTCTGGCGGACCATACAGTAACGCTTTCATACAACGACATTGATCAGGTGAAACAGGCCTTTGCTGAAATTGGCGATCAGGTCGCCTGTGTCATTGTTGAGCCCGTGGTTGGCAACATGAACTGCGTACCGCCGATTCCAGGATTTTTAGAAGCCCTGCGGGAATGCTGTACAGCCAGTGGCGCGCTATTAATTATCGATGAGGTTATGACTGGCTTTCGCATCAGCCAGCAGGGTGCCATTGGTTACTACGACATTGATGCCGACCTTATTTGTTTGGGCAAAGTTATTGGCGGCGGTATGCCGGTGGGTGCCTTTGGTGGCAAGCGGGAAATTATGGAGCATATTGCACCACTAGGGCCTGTCTATCAGGCGGGCACATTGTCGGGTAATCCCGTCGCCATGGCCTCAGGTCTGGCCACCCTCAACTTAATTTCACAGCCGGGCTTCCTCGAGCCGGTCTCTGCGCGCACCACCAGATTGGTTGAAGGACTCTGTGAACGTGCCGCTGCCGCTGGTATACCGTTAACCAGCAATCACGTGGGCACCATGTGGGGAATCTTTTTTAGTGAAGAAGAAAAAATCATTAACTACTCACAGGTAATGAAGTGCGACACCGAACGCTTTGGTAAATTTTTCCATGGCATGTTGAAAGAGGGTGTGTATTTGGCACCGGCTTCTTTTGAAGCTGGGTTTATGTCCGCGGCTCATAGCGACCAAGATATTCAGGATACGCTGAATGCTGCAGAGCGGGTTTTTGCAACACTATAATCCTGAGCAGTTGAGGCTGAGCTATTAAGCCAGCCTCATAAATTGTAGAATCACCCACTGGCAGACACTTTAAATCGGAATACCTATGAGCTTTTCAACAAGTCGGGCGCCCTACCCCTATACCCGCATGCGCCGCAACCGCGCCACCCCTTTTTCTCGTCGCCTAACTAGAGAAAATGCGCTGTCTGTCAACGACCTTATTATGCCGCTATTTGTGATCGAAGGAACAGGACAGTCCGAAGCTGTGGCATCAATGCCCGGCGTTAATCGTCTGTCCATCGATCTACTAGTCGAAGAGGCCATTGAAATAGCCGCCCTCGGTATTCCCGCCATTGCACTTTTCCCTGTGGTCCCCGAGGAGAAGAAATCTTTACTGGCAGAAGAAGCCTACAACCCTGAAGGATTGGCCCAGCGCGCTATCAGGGCAATCAAAAAAGCAGTTCCAGAGCTGGGAATCATTATTGACGTCGCCCTGGACCCATTCACCAGCCATGGCCAAGACGGCATTGTTGACGAAGACACAGGCTACGTATTAAACGATATTACGATCGAAGTATTGGCAAAGCAGGCGCTTTCTCAGGCTGAAGCCGGTGCCGACATTGTTGCACCCTCGGATATGATGGATGGTCGCATTGCTCTCATCCGCGAAGAGCTAGAGGAAAATGATTTCGTCAATACTCAGATCATGGCCTACTCCGCCAAATATGCCTCTAGCTACTACGGCCCGTTCCGTGACGCCGTTGGCTCCGCCAGTAACATTAAGGGCGGCGACAAAAAAACCTATCAGATGGACCCAGGCAATTCCGATGAGGCCCTCCATGAATGCGCGCTGGATTTAGACGAAGGCGCAGACATGATTATGGTGAAGCCAGGCATGCCCTATTTAGATATTGTGCGTCGCGTTAAAGATGAGCTTAAGGCGCCGACATTTGTCTACCAGGTAAGTGGTGAATACGCCATGCACTGTGCCGCATTTGATAATGGCTGGCTCAGTCGCGAGGCAGTTATTTTAGAATCACTGTTGGCATTTAAGCGCGCAGGCGCCGATGGCATATTGACCTACTTTGCCAAAGAAGCTGCGGTAATCTTAGCGACGGGTGGCGAATAATGTTGCGCCTCGATAAATATATTAGCAACGCCACAGACCTGTCACGCACCGACGCCAAACGCATGATTAAAAATGGCGTGGTCTGTATTGATAACGAAGTCGCCAGCAACCCCGCACAAAAAATTAGCGACGACCAAGATGTCACTATAGAAGGCTCAACCATCAGTAAGGCCAGCAAACGCTACTTTATGCTGCATAAGCCAGCCGGTGTTGTGTCCGTAACCAAAGACAACCACAACCCCACAGCGATTAGCCTGATGTACGAACACCGCAGCGACGAACTGCAAATTGCAGGCCGCCTAGATATCGATACCACGGGGTTACTATTGATTACTGATGACGGCCAGTGGAATCATCGACTGACATCGCCCCGTGCTGACTGCGCTAAAATTTATCAGGTGGAACTGGCGGAAGCTATTACCTCTGAGTATCCACAGCTACTCGCCGACGGCGTTATGCTAGAGGGTGAAAAACATCGCTGCATGCCCGCGACCATGGAAATAGTAGACGACCACAACATTAACCTGACCATTGCCGAAGGCAAATATCATCAGGTGAAACGCATGTTCGCAGCCCTGGGCAACCATGTGGTGAGCCTGCATAGATTTAAGGTCGGCGGTATTGTTCTGGATCCAGAACTGCAACCCGGAGAATATCGCCCTCTCACTGCTTTAGAAGTTGCCTCTATTTTATGAATCAAATTCTGACCGATAGAAGCGTTGCACTGCTATTGCAGCAGCTGCAAAATATAAGTGGCAACTGCCTGATTGTGGCCGACGAAAACTGGGCCAATGTAAATTGGGAAATGGCGCGAAGTTCCGACAAACGTACTGTTCATGTTTTTAGCAACCGCTATGACATTAACCAAAGTGCAGCCGCTGCCGAACTAAACAGCACCTTTAATGATTTTGATTTTTCAGCATTAGAGCCTCACAGTTTTGATACGGTGCTATTTCGTGTATCCAAAGAACGCGCCAGCAGCCATCATATTATCAATCAAGCAGCGAAGCTCCTTAAGCCAAATGGCCAGCTATTATTGACCGGCGAAAAAAATGACGGCCTTAAAACCTATGTAAAGCAGGCCTGCAAACTCTTTAGCGACAAAATCACCGCCGATAAACATGGCTCTCATTATTCAGCCCGGGTGGAGTTACATCAAACAGAGCAGCCCGAGCTTGATAGTAAAAATTATTCACAGACCCGTCCGATTAAAGGTCTATCTTTAGAGAGCAAACCCGGTATTTTTGGCTGGGAAAAAATTGATCGTGGCAGCGCCTTTTTGACCGAGCACCTGTCGCAGTTTTTAGCGCGGCATAAAACCACGCCGGAAACATTACTGGATCTGGGTTGCGGTTATGGCTACCTTTCTGTTGAAGCCAGTTATCATGGTTTCAAACAGATAACAGCAACGGACAACAATGCCGCAGCATTGGCAGCAACCGCCTTCAATTTCAAGGGGCTAGACATAGACACTCAGGTAATTGCCGGAGATGCCGGTGACCAGATCGATCAGCGTTTCGATACGGTGCTATGCAACCCTCCCTTTCATCAGGGCTTTGCCATTGATGGGGATATGAGCGTTAAATTTCTCAGTGCGACCAAGCGTTTAGTGGCAAGTACTGGGCAGGCCCTTTTTGTGGTGAACACTTTTATTCCCCTTGAACAAAAAGCTAAGGCTTATTTCAGGTATATTGAAGTGCTAGCCAACAACGGCTCTTTTAAATTGGTTGCGCTCAGTCAACACGAGCCAAAACGAGGATAAATGAAAAGCCCTAAACGACTGCAGCCCCTACTAGACGACGGTGTGATTGATGAAATCATCGGTCAGTTGATGAGCGGTAAAGAAGCGACCGTCTACACCGTTCGCTGTGGGTCAGAGGTACGCTGCGCGAAAGTATATAAAGAAGCCGCTAAACGTAGCTTTAAAAAAGCAGTGCAGTATCAAGAGGGACGTAAGGTTCGCAACACCCGCCGGGCCCGCGCCATGGACAAGGGTTCGAAATATGGTCGCAAGCAGCAGGAAGAAACCTGGCAAAATGCCGAGGTCGACGCACTGTATTTATTAGCTAACGCTGGTGTGCGAGTCCCCAAACCCTACGGCTGTTTTGATGGTGTTTTACTCATGGAACTGGTTAGCGATGAAGCGGGTAATGTGGCGCCGCGTCTTGGCGACGTTTCCATGGATGAAGAACAGGCCTTAGAAGATCATGCCATTGTTATGCAATATGTTGTGATGATGCTTTGCGCAGGTATTGTTCACGGCGATCTCTCTGAATTTAATGTACTGGTCGATGACTACGGTCCAGTGATTATCGACCTACCTCAGGCGGTAGACGCCTCGGCCAACAATAATGCCGAAGTGATGCTGGCCCGGGACATTGCCAATATGACCACCTACTACGGTCAATTTGCACCCCAGCTACTAGGCAGCAATTACGCCAAAGAAATTTGGGCCCTGTATGAAGATGGCGCACTTAAACCAGACACCGTGCTCAGCGGTTACTTCGCAGAACCCGAAGATGAATCCGATGTTGATAGTGTGTTGGACGAAATTAAGGCCGTACTCAAAGAAGAAGAAAAACGCTTAGAGCGGCTACAGGAAAATGCAGAAGAAGAATAAAATCTACTGCACTCTTACTATGACTTTACCGACGACCTTACAGGCCCATGGCTTTTTTAATAATGGTGTTTTTAACCGCGGGTAACGCATTCAGCTGCGACATTCCCATATTCCGCACCAAACGCAAGCCCAGCTGATCAGCCCCAAACAAACGTTTAAAGCCCTCCATCGCTGCCATGGTAGCCAGATTATCTGGCTTGCGACGGCGCTGATAGCGGGACAATGTGCTTAGGGCACCTATATCATTGCCGCGGCTAACCGCACGTTCAATTTCATCTGTCAGAGCAACAACATCTGCAAAACCAAGATTGGCTCCCTGCCCTGCCAGGGGATGAATGGAATGTGCAGCATCACCTAATAGGGCGACACGATGAACCACATAGTCGGCCGCATGACGCTGACGCAATGGAATAGCAAAACGCTTTTCAACGGACAGCACCTTACCCAAACATTGTTCGCTCGCAGTCGAAAGCTCGGTACAAAATTGTGAGTCGTCCAGGGCCATTAATCGTTCAGCAACCTCAGTTTCCTGAGACCAAACGATAGAGCAACGATTGAGGTCACCCTCATTATTAAGAGGCAACAAAGCGAGGGGGCCGCTGGGCATGAAGCGCTGCCAAGCAGTCTGTTGGTTTGGCAGCTCGGTTTGAATCGTACTGACAATGGCTCGATGACCGTAGTCCCACTCTTTGGTGGCGAAATCAAAATGCTGGCGAACACTCGAATTAGCACCGTCAGCAGCAATCAGAAGTCTAGTTTGCAGGTAACGTCCGTCGTCCAATTCAATACCAAGTTCATCGTCTGTCTGCTGATAATCAACTATTTTTGCTGGACATATAAAATCGATATTATTAAGTGCGGCAACCTCCGCTAACAATGACTCCACCATCAATGAGTTTTCGATAATATGACCGAGATTTGGTTGATCTATCTCTGACGCGTTAAATTGAATTCTACCTGTGCCCTCGGCATCCCAAACCTCCATGGCCTGGAAAGGACTTACGCGCGTTTCGGCAATGGCAGACCAAACACCGCAGCGATCAAGTAGCTGACGCGACTTTTCGGTAACGGCCGCAACCCTCGGATCAAAGTGACTGGCATCAAATGGACTGGCGGGGTTCGCTTCAATCAGAGCAATGCTAAGCGGCCCCGTTTTGTAATTCTGGCTTGATCGCGCCAATAGGCAGGCCGCTGCTGCACCAATCATGCCTGCACCGACGATAACAATATCGTAATGGCTGTTGCTTTTGGAATGCGTCGACATAGATTACCCCGCCATCAGCTGTTCAATTTGATCTCGCGCCTTGGGCACCCCTGAGGTCAAATCTTCGCAACCGGTTTTAGTAACAAGAATATCGTCTTCAATACGCACAGCAATGCCACGCCACTTAGGGGCAACATTTTGATTGTCGGGGGAAATATAAATTCCCGGTTCCACGGTCAAGACCATACCCGGCTCATAGACGCGCCACTTATTATCAATTTTATAATCACCCACATCATGCACATCCATACCCAACCAATGGCCGGCGCTATGCATATAGAAATCTCGGTAAGCGCCCTGCACAATTAATGCATCAACATCGCCCTGTAGAATTTTCAAATCTACCAAACCCTGAGTAATCACCCGAATGGTCGCATCGTTGGCAAGATGGTATGCAAGGCCAGGGGCAATCTGCTCGATAGCCGCTGCCTGCGCCGCCAATACAATGTCATAAATAGCGGCTTGCTGCTTGGTGAATTTTCCATTAACAGGAAAGGTTCGAGTAATGTCCGAGGCGTAATTTTCATATTCGCAGCCGGCATCGATCAATACCAGATCACCGGACTTAAGCTTATCGCGGTTTTCAATATAATGAAGAATACAGCCATTTTTGCCGCCACCCACAATGCTGGTATAAGCCGGTGCCGAGGCACCGCTAGACATAAACTCATGTTCTATCTCAGCCTGAAGCTGATACTCATATAACCCAGGCTTACTTAGTTTCATGGCGCGGCAATGGGCTTGGGCTGCAATCTCACCAGCTCTGCGCATCAATTTAATTTCACCGGCAGTTTTGATCAAGCGCATTTCATTAACCAGATGATCAAGATCAACAAACTCGCTGGGAGGCATGGCATCACCGCCACGAAGGCTGCGGACATTATCTACCCAATCCATAAGATGCTTATCAAAGTCTGGGTCTTTGCCAATAGCGTAATAGACTCGATCTTTACCTTCCAGCATGCCCGGCAAAATATCGTCTATATCATCGATAGGAAATGCATCATCGGCAGCATAATGATTCACTGCGCCTTCAGGACCTTCACGGTAGCCATCCCAGGTTTCTCTGAGTAGATCTTTGTCACGACAAAACAAAACGAACTCACCCTGTTCTCGGCCAGGAATAATCACCATCGCAGATTCCGGCTCGGGAAATCCACAGAGATAGCTGAGGCTGGTATTTTGTTTGTAGGGATAATGGGTGTCTTTGGAGCGGATTTTTTCTGGTGCGGCGGCGATCACGGCGATGCTATTTGATGGCATCATGGCCATCAACTCTCTGCGTCTAGCTGCGTACTCTTTTTTAGAAATCATAATTTAGTGGATAGTTGGCTCGGCCTCGGCATCCAGCTCTGGATGCAAGTCTGCAAACACCAGCTGTACGGCAATACGAATGTATTCAATGAGTTCTGCGTAATCCCGCTCGCCGTCTTCGTCTGTTTCAAAATCCACTGAGATCTGGCCAATGGCAGAAATATCTTCCAGGGCCTCTTTGCCGTCTACAGAGACATCGAACTCGTCCCCCATACCTTCACCAACCCCAGAAATATAGTTGCTGCACCATTCGCCAACGGCTACTAGGCGCTCTGTTAGAGGCAATTCATCATCGGGCAGTACGGGCTGAAAAAGAAAGCTGATATCTTCTAGATCATTAAGCGAGTTTTGATAAAACGTTTCGAAGGAACCTTCCGCCGCTTCAGCCTGCTCCTGGGATAGGGCCAGCCAGCTTGTTGATGCATCGACTAGCTGCTTTAAATCCACAGCACCACAACTTAATCGCCCACAGAGGAACCCATGAAAACCCGACGGGCTGGCATTAATTTTATGGGAAAAAAATAGCTCTTCTAGCTGTTCAAATGTCACGGTGTCACCTCTTTCTGTCATACCGCATCCTAACACCCTTAATATGTCGCTGCACTCTCATTAAGTGCTCAATAAGAGTTCATTAAGAGCTCATTAACCGCTCAATAAGGTCTAATTAAAGTCCCGTTAAGGGGCGCAATGAGCACATCTTATAATTGACCAAACTCTAGACAATGCCTATAGTTATGCGAAGTAGACTTCACCCTTTTGGCACAATAGCACTGATGACTGATTCCGAACTGTTTGAACAAAAACTCGACCGCCTGATTGATCTCTGTCAGGTACTGAAACGCGAAAACCAGGCACTGCGAGAGCGGGAAGCCGGTTTGGTGGGCGAGCGCGGTGAGCTATTGGAAAAAAATGAAATGGCCAGACAGAAGATTGAAACGATGATCAGCCGTCTACGCAACCTGAGTGCAGAGCAATAATGGCCGCAATTTCCCTAAAAATTCGCATTCTTGATAAAGAGTACCAGGTTAACTGTAAACCCGATGAGCGCGAGGCATTAGAACGTTCCGCGGAGCTTTTAAATGACAAGATGGAAGAAATTCGTCAGGGCTCACATATTATTGGTCTCGAGCGTATAGCGGTGATGGCCGCACTCAATCTGAGTCATGATTTGATTCGCATAGAAAACAGCGCCAAACAGGATGCAGAGGCGTCCGATGTCCTACAATCTATGGATTCAAAACTCGATTCTGTCCTCGCTGACCTCAGCCGTTAATTCTGCCGTCGTATTGCTACTAATATCTAGTGTAAGTCGCTGTTTATTTACTCTGCATTTGGTTTTCGCCCTGCTATAATAGTTTCTCCTGGGGTGTTAGCCAGCCAAGAAGTCCCTGAGCCGATAATTTATACCCGGCCTCTCTCCGCCAACATTGTTGTGCAATTCCGTGCGTCGGAAAGCCTGATTTGTTGCGAGGGTCGCCACCTTGAACTTCTCGGTTCAAGGCCACATTGGCAGCGGCACTCTGGGGTTTATAATTCAAATTGGTTCAAATCCATGAATAGCGGTGATACTCGACAGCAACTGCGCGCTAAAAGGCGGTCTCTCTCGACTGTTGAACAGCACAGTGCCAGTCAGCATCTGGTGTCGAGTCTGCGTAGAGAAACCTTTTTCATGCGCGCTAAGCGTGTTGCGCTGTATTTGGCCAATGACGGCGAAATTGATCCCGGCCAGCTTTTAGAGACCGCGCTCAAATCAGGAAAGCAGTGCTTTCTGCCTGTGTTACATCCCATGAAGAAGAACAGCCTGTGTTTTATCGAATACAGCCCCAAAACTCAGCTCGTCGGCAATAAATTTGGCATTCTGGAGCCGGTGTTTAACACTGCACAGATAGCACCAGCCTGGAGTTTGGATATTATTTTTATGCCTTTGGTAGGATTTGACCGACAGGGCAATCGCATGGGCATGGGTGGCGGTTACTATGACCGCACTCTGGCCTTTATGAGCGTGCAAAAGAAACTCAAACCCAAGCTTGTTGGCCTTGCTCACAGCTGCCAGGAAGTTGACCTTATATCTCAGCAGAGCTGGGATATTCCCTTACATTTAATAGCGACTGACCGCGAGATAATATGCGCAAAACCAAAATAATCTGCACCATTGGCCCCGCCACCGAATCTATAGAGATGCTCGAGAAACTGGCCAATGCCGGCATGAACGTAGCTCGATTGAATATGTCCCATGGTGACCATGAATCCCATGCGAAAATTATTCAGGCCATTCAAAGCCTGAATAAAAAGCTCGACCACCCTATTGCTATTTTGTTGGATACTCAGGGACCTGAGATTCGCACCGGTGACATGGCCAACGACCTGCATCTCACCGAAGGGGATACTATTTCTATCGTGGCTCGCGGAGCCGAAGATGTAGAGTCCTCCTCTATTCATGTTAACTATGACGACTTAATCAATGACGTAGATGTCGGCGATATGATCACCGTCGACAATGGTTTGATCAATCTCGAGGTGCTCAGTAAACAAGAGCGCGTTATGCAGGTTAAGGTCATCGATGGCGGACTGCTAAAAAGCAAACGCCACGTCAATCTTCCGGGCATTCGTGTGAATCTTCCTGCGATTACTGACAAAGACCGCCGCGATATTGAGTTTGGTATGAGCCAGGGTGTGGATTTTATTGCCCTGTCATTTGTGCGCCAAGCTGCAGATGTTCATGAACTCAGAGAATTGCTCGGCGACAAGGCAGACAAAATTAAGATCGTGGCCAAGCTTGAAGATCAGGAAGCCATCACCAATATGGTAGAAATTATCGCTGCTGCGGATGGCATTATGGTTGCCCGTGGTGACCTAGGTGTAGAAATTCCTCTAGAAGTATTGCCTCGTGTGCAGCGCCGCATTATTCGCACCTGCGCAGAGATGGGTAAGCGGGTTATTGTTGCCACGCATATGCTTGAGTCGATGATCGAAAATCCAATACCAACCCGCGCCGAAGTGACAGATGTTGCCAATGCGGTCTATGAAGAAGCTGACGCCATTATGCTGTCGGGTGAAACAACGGTAGGCAAATATCCAGTCAAATGTGTTGAAATTCTCGACCGAATTTCTCGTTCAACTGAGAGTAGTCGTGGTCTGCGCTTTACAGACAATCTAGAGCTAGACGGCGATAAGCAGCAGATTGCTATGGCGGCAGTTAATCTGGCCGAGTCTATTTCAGCCAAAGCTATTATCGTACCGACACGCCGTGGACGCATGGCTAATCGAGTGACCAACTGCCACCCTCAGGAGTCGATTATCTGTGCCTTTACCAATGACAGCGTCACGCGCCGTCAGCTGGTAATGAACCGCAATGTACTGAGTTATCAAATTGAATTTAGTGAAGACTCTGAGAAAACGCTGGCTACAGCCGCTGCCATTATGATTCAGCGCAATGAGTTTTCACCCGACGATCGCGTGGTCGTAATTTCAGATGCCCTTGCGGGCTCTGGTTTTGAAGCCATTCAAATTCGTCAGATTTCCGACCTACTCTAAGCGTCGAAACTGAAAGTGTCGAAACTGGGTTACTCGCTGCCGAGAAAAAACCGATAGGCCTCATTGTCGGTTTCATTTTCATATCGGTAGCCCAGCTCATCTAAGAATTTCTTTAATGCTCGCTGATCTTTCTTCGACGCCTGAAATCCTACCAATACTCTGCCAAAGGCCGAGCCATGGTTGCGATAATGGAACATGGAGATATTAAAACGCCCCCCCAGATGAACCAGAAAATTCAACATGGCACCTGGACGTTCCGGAAACTCAAAACGATAGACCTGCTCTTCACCCACCTGAGGTGATCGGCCGCCAACCATATGGCGAATGTGTAGCTTGGCCATCTCGTTGTCTGTCATATCCGACACGGTGTAACCCTTAGCGATAAGATCAGCGACAAGTTGATGGCGATCTTCATCCGAGGTCACTTTCATGCCAGCAAAAACTTGGGCACGATTTGCATCGTTATAGCGATAATTGAATTCGGAGATATTGCGCTTGCCCAGTAGCTTACAGAAAGTCTGAAAGCTTCCAGGCTTCTCATCAAGAGTGACCGCTAAAACAGCTTCGCGTTTTTCACCCACTTCGGTACGCTCAGAAATATAGCGCAGACGATCAAAATCGATATTGGCACCGCACTGAATAGACAGTAACGTCTGCCCTTCTATGCCATGTTTCTCGACATATTTTTTCAAACCAGCCACACCCATAGCCCCTGAAGGCTCACAGATTGCTCGGGTATCGTTGTAGACATCTTTAAGGGCAGCACAGATTTCGTCCGTACTGACTGTGATCACTTCATCCACCAAATCTTTGAGTATGCGGAAGGTTTCTTTACCTACTTGCGCCACGGCGGTGCCGTCAGCGAAAATACCCACTTCTTTTAGGCGCACTCGACGGCCTGCTTTCATGGCCGCATCAAGACAGGCCGCATCATCAGATTCCACCGCAATAATCTTGACCCCTGGGCGCACATATTTCACGTAGGCAGCCACACCCGCACAGAGGCCTCCGCCGCCTACGGCGATAAAGATTGCATCCAAATCACCGGGATGCTGACGTAGGATTTCCATTCCCACAGTACCCTGACCCGCAATAATATCTGGATCATCAAAGGGGTGAATGTAAGTCAGGCCCTGCTCTTCAACTAGCTTGTCGGCGTGAGCCGCAGCAGTGTCATAGCTATCACCCACCAAAACTACCTTGGCGCCTCGGGCGCGCACAGCATCCACTTTAATTAGCGGGGTGGTCTTGGGCATAACAATCGTCGCCTTAACCCCCATCTTTTTAGCCGCCATGGCCAGGCCCTGAGCATGATTGCCCGCCGAAGCAGCAATCACACCAGCAGCTAGCTGCTCTTTTGAGAGCTGACGTAATTTGTTATAGGCACCACGAAGTTTGAATGAAAATACTGGCTGTAAATCTTCACGCTTCAGTAAGATCTTGTTATTCAATCGCTGGGAAAGTAATGGGGCCGCATCAATCGGCGTCTCTATGGCGAGATCATAGATACGTGCATCGAGAATTTTTTTAACGTACTTTTGTGGCATGGGTCTTCCAGCGTTATTCAGGTGTGGGGTAATGGTAATTTGATCTAGACGTTTACGCCAGTCTATTAATCCAATTAATGGTCGAACTAGGCACCTTAGCCACTGTGTTTTATGCGCAAGATCACCGTATAATCACCGCCATAATTTGCACATCTAACCTGTTGAGGCTATCCATGGACCAAAACCAACTTAAGCAAGCAGTGGCTCAGGCAGCCGTGGATTACAGCTTAACTAGAATTGATGATGACAGCATTATTGGTATTGGTACGGGTTCGACGGCCAACTGCTTTATTGATCTTATCGCAAAGCATAAACATAAATTTCAAGGCACAGTGGCTAGCTCTGAGGGCTCCGCTGAAAGACTCCGTGGCCATGGCGTTCAGGTGTTTGAATTAAACGCGGTGTCAGAAGTGACTATTTATATTGATGGTGCCGACGAAGCCAACGCCCGTCTTGAGTTAATCAAAGGCGGCGGCGCAGCACTTACCCGCGAAAAAATTGTTACTGCAGTAGCTAACGAATTTGTCTGTATAGCCGATGAGAGCAAGTGGGTAGACTATTTGGGTACGTTCCCATTGCCAGTTGAGGTGATACCGATGGCTCGCAGCTATGTGGCCCGTGAGCTGGTGAAACTTGGTGGCGATCCGGTGTGGCGCGACGGCGTTATAACCGATAATGGTAATCTTATTTTGGATGTTCATGGTCTCTACCCTATGGGATCTGCCTGCGCTCTTGAAGAGCAGATTAATCAAATTACCGGCGTGGTCACCAACGGTCTCTTCGCTATTAAGCCAGCAGATATATTATTTTTGGCGACTCAGCAGGGTATTGTTACCCACACCGCCAAGGCTTAAAAATGAAAAAATACCATATCTTCGGTTTGGGTAATGCCCTCGTCGACACTGAAATTCAAGTCTCAGATCAAGACCTAACACGCCTAGAAATTGAAAAGGGCCTAATGACATTGGTAGATCAGGATCGCCAAAATTTTCTTATTGAAAATCTGAAGGATCACCTGACATTGTCCAATCGAGCTTGCGGCGGCTCTGGGGCTAACACAGTAATTTCCCTGACCCAGTTTGGTGGCAAGGGCTACATGGCCTGCAAAGTAGCAGACGATGAAAATGGCCATTTTTACTTACAGGATCTGATCGATAATGGCGTTGATCATAGCTCTAATAACCAGGACGGGAATGATAAGCTAGATTCAGGAATTACCGGCAAGTGCCTAGTGATGGTGACACCAGATGCCGAGCGCACCATGAACTCCTTTTTAGGGATTGGAGAAACTCTGAGCCCCGATGATATCGATACCGCAGCCATCGCTGATTCTGACTATGTTTACATAGAAGGTTATTTGGTCACTAGTGATACTGGCCGAGCAGCAGCCATTAAGGCCCGCGAAGCAGCCCAGACCGCGGGTACAAAAGTAGCCATGAGTCTGTCTGATCCAGGTATTGTTGAATATTTTAAAGCTGGCCTTGAAGAAATGGTCGGCGATGGCATTGACCTGCTGTTCTGTAACAAACAGGAAGCTCTCAGCTGGTGTGGTACAGACAGTCTTGATGAAGCCATTGAGCGCCTGCAGAAAACAACCAAACAGTTTGCTATTACCCTTGGCGGTGAAGGGGCAGTCATATTTGATGGCTTTAGCGTGCACCGTGCAGAAGCTCAGCCAATTACGGCAGTAGACACCAATGGTGCTGGTGATATGTTTGCCGGCGCCTATCTGTATGGCATAACCCATGGCCAGTCATGCTTGGAAGCGGCTACCTTCGCTAATCGAGCCGCTAGCGCAGTTGTAGGCAAGTATGGTCCGCGCTTACACAGTGCTGAATACAATGGTCTAAAACTGCTTTAGAGCTTAGTTAGAGTAGTAACAAATTATCTAGGGGTTCTGGACGTTTTATCAAGAATCCCTGGATATAATCAACGCCAATTTTCTTCAACAACTCCAGCTGCTTTTTATTCTCCACCCCCTCGGCAACAGTAGTAATACCCATAATATGTCCAAGGTGATTGATGGTACTCACTACCGAGTAGTCCACCTCACTGTTATCCATGGTCTGAATAAAGCTTGAGTCAATCTTCAGGCAGTCGATAGGCAGCTCTTTTAAGTAGGCGAAAGACGACAGGCCACTGCCGAAGTCATCTAGCGCAAAAGACACCCCCACAGACCTTAATGTAGCGATTAACCGCTTGGCTTCCTGCAGATGTTTAACGGCAGCAGTTTCAGTAATCTCAAACTGAATATGCTTTGGAGATATACCGCTGTCGCTAAAGCCAGCCAAAATGTAGTCAATCGCATTTTCATCACCGACAGTACTGCCCGATAAATTAACCGACAGAGTCGGCAGTGGTAGACCCTGACCTTTCAATTTAAGTAGAAATTTGAGTGCGTTTTTAAACACCCATTTATCCAAATCATCAATCAGCGAGAAATGTTCAGCCACGGGAATAAATTCCGAGGGCGGTAAGATGGTGCCATCGCTATCGCGCATACGCACTAGAATTTCATAATACTTTGGCAGCGCGATGCTTCGGTTGAGTGCCGTAATAGGCTGGGCAAAAAGCGTAAAGCGATCTTCGTCTAGGGCCGAAACAATTTTTGGCATACTTCTAGCGAGAGTCCGACGCTTGGCGACCTCTTCGTTAAATGATTGGAAATGAATTTTATTGCGGCCTTTGTCGCGAGCAGCCGCGCAGGAGGAGCCTGCGGATATCATGAGGTCAATATCTGATAGAGCTTCATTATCAATCATGATGCCACCAATACTGGCACCGACCTTTAACACCTCACCTTCCCAGGGAATACTAAACTCTCTGATCACATCCAGTATCTGCTCCGCCAGAGCCATAGCCTTATCGTAGTTAACGCAGTGCAGCAACAAGGCAAATTCGTCGTTGCCGATACGGGCCACAAAGTCACTGGGGCCTGTTACCTCCAACAGCAAACGAGCAAACTGTTTGAGTAATTCATCACCGGCCATATGACCACTGGTGTCGTTGATCACCGAAAAGTTATACAGGTCGATATAGAGCAGCGCATGAACTGCACCGTCTCGCTTTGCGCTCTCAATGGCACGCTGTATTTTTTCGGCGAGAGAATTTCTGTTGGGCAATCCGGTTAGGCTGTCATGCTTGGACTGCCATTTGAGGCGACTGGATACTCGCCGCGCCTCACTTAATGGACGAAAGATCACCAGGCATTTTTTAACCCGACCCAATGCATCCCGCAATGGAAAGGCTGACACGGCAACGGACGTAGGTTCGCTACCCCGCACTTTTAGCAACAGTGACTGAGTCACCTCAACATTGGTGGCCTTGTTAAGGGCATCCTGGATGGGCGTAACGCTAATGCCCGTTTCTTCATTGGCTAGAGGCATAACCGCTTGAATTTGCACGGCCTTGGAGGTATCAAGTTCAAAGCCCAGCAACTGTTCCGCGATTGGGTTCATCTCCGTGACAAAGCCTTCGCTATCCACCATGAGCACGGCGTCGGCAACACTGGAAAATGTTAGATCAAAAAGATTGCCGCGGTTGGCTAGCTCCTCAGCTTCTCGGCTCGCATCGGTGCGGTCGCGACAGAGTAAGATAAACTCATCGCCCTCGTCAGCGCAGTTAAATAGCTGAATATCTAGGGCCTTAGTGTCGCCCTCTGAGGTGGCTGCGAGGATATAGCCCTGACTGTGCTGGGCGCATAATATCTGTATGGCCTCTGAAATATTCATGCCTTCGAGACCATCGAGTCCGGGCAATAAAACACGGGCGGAACTGCCCTTTAATAAGTCTTCACTGTAACCAAATAACGCCTGAGCAGACTTGCTAATTCCAGAGATAAAACCGTAACAGTCGGTAACGATCAGTACCGCATCATCTGCGAGAGACAGACTACGTCCCTGACTAGTATCCTCGACGCCCCGTGGTTCCGAATTAGCCGGTACCGGCGTCTGTAATTTAAGCTGGATAAGCCCGTAGGTCGTACCGTCTTCTGTGTAGGCGCGCATGGAAATACCAAACAGCACCGAATAGGCCTCAAGAGTGTGACTAAAGGCACTGGCAAATTGATCGAGCAATTCGTTGTCGGTGGGTCGCGAGCAGCGCCTGGCGCTCATGAGCGTTACGACTTCATGGAGCTCTGTAGCAAACAGGCTGCCGAGTAATGGGGGAAATACCGAATAGAAGCGTTTGCCCTGTGACTGCCCCGGAGAAAGACCACAGAAACTGGCGGCTTTGCGATCGATCATCACAATTTTAAAATTGTGATCGACAACCATTACGCCACCCTTGAGGCGAGCAGCAATCAGGGCGCGACTCAGTTCGCTATCTGACTGACTATCAATATTTAACTCCGCCCCCGAACCAATTCCATCTGTGTTCAAGACATCCGTCATTTCATCTAACCTTGGGAGAGCAACTCCCGCAAATCAATAATCGCCGCATTGGCGCGACTTATATAAGAGGCCATCACCAGAGAGTGATTCGCCAACATTCCAAAACCTTCGCCGTTCACAATCATCGGCGTACTAACCGACTGCTGCGTCATCTCTAACTCACGAATAATCTGCTGTACGCTGATAATGGCATTTTTCTTGGCCAGTACATCAGCAAAATCTACCTCAACAGCTTTCAAAAAATGCAGCAACGCCCAAGAGGTGCCTCGGGCTTCATAAAAAACATTATCAATTTTCAGCCAATTTGTTTTTATCATTAGCTCATTGGGTGACTTAGTGGATTGTCTGGCGCCACTGGCACCGGCTAAATCGGTGTTAATTCGACGTTGGCCGACACTGGCTGATAGCCGCTGGGAAAGACTACCCAGCCTTGTCTCCACGGTACCCAACCAGTAACGAAGATTATCGGCACGGGCATAGAACTGGGCATCAAAGGCTTTGTCGTCACTAAGACGTAGTAAATAATTGTTCAGATATTGTCGGCCGTCAGCGTATTCACTCTCGGGCCAAGGAACTGCCCAACTAGTATGATCGACATTAAACCGTGACTCCGCCAATGCCAGATCAGGGTCTTCGGTGGACTGGGACTGGGAGCGACTAAAGGATTCGCGCATGGCTTTACTTAGATCGCGAACCTGAACAATGACGCCAAACTCCCAGCTGGGAATATTGTCTAGCCAAATTCCCGGAGGGGTTACATCATTGCTTAAATAGCCACCGCGTTTATTCAGTAGCAGGTCGATAACATTAATAAGGGTGGCGGTCGTGGCAGTGCCGATCACAGGCTCAGTGCCATTTGCAGATGAATCTACAGGCTGCACATCAAACTGAGTTGGCTCTTCAGTCCAGTACCAGCCCAGTATTACCAAGAGCACAAAGACAATCAGCGCACCCAGCAGGCTATAACGCAAACCCTTCGGTGCGCGCTCACCTATATAGTCATCAGACAATGTTTCACTCATATCTCTATAAGAGCTATTCCAGCGAGATTTTATGCGGGTCATCCAACTCATTAGTGATGCATCCCCTCCATCTTCTTAGGCTTAGCCAGTAGGCTGCGTACTTCTGCGTCAAAGCTTATTGATCCACATTGATCCGTGATTAGCTGCATCTGCGTAAACTCTCCTGCCTTCAGCTCAGTATCAATATTGAACAGCATAATGTGCAGAGCCCCTGGCTCAAAGACGACGGTTTCACCGGCAGGAACAACCACGGTAGTTACGGGTCTCATTTTCATCATGCCCTGTGTATGCTGGTGCTCATGAAATTCGAGTCGATTAGAGAGAGTAGACATAGCCCCAGTCAGCTCACAGCTTTGATCGCTATTATTGGCAATAGTGAGAAAGCCAGCCGTTGTGGTTCGTCCGGGGGGCATGGTTCTAATGTAAGCATTGGTCACCTGCACATCGGCTGTTGGAGCAGCGGCTTGGGCAAGTGCAGGAGTGGCAAACAATAGAACAAGAATTAATAATTTTTTCATAAGATACCTCATAGAAACTATAGCACGGGCTTGGCATTGGGGCCGACTAAGGGTGGAACTTTTAGCGTCAGCTATTGCCCTGAAATGTTACAGTACCGAGCATATACGGTGGCAAACACCATTTACGATTACAGCAGGATGTTTAACCATTATGAAAAAACGCCTTCACATCGCACTACTGGCCATATTATGCATTATGGGGTCCCAAGGGTGGGCACAAAACTTTACTGCTGACAGCCAGCTCTCTCTATCTAGCTCCGAACTCAGCAGCTCTTCTATTCTAGACTCCTCTGCAGTCAGCTTTGTGCCAGTGGAGCAGGCCTATCAGGTAGCCGTGTCAGTAGAAGAAGATCAAATTATTTTTAACTGGTCCATTCGTGAAGGCTACTACCTGTATCGTGATCGCTTTAACTTTAATGCGGTAGATGCCAGCAGTCAGCTGCGCACCCCAGTGTTTGAAACAGGCAAAGTTAAGTGGGACGACTATTTTGAGGCTGATGTAGAGGTTTATTATCAGCAGACTACTGTTGCCGTCCCCTTCCAGTCCACCGCTGAACAGATTGAAATCCAGATCGAATCTCAAGGCTGTGCCGATGCGGGCCTCTGTTATCCACCCTATAAACAGTGGATAACTATTGACCTTGCCAGCGGCACTGTTGAAATTAGTACCAGCCCTAGCGCATCCGTCCAGAGCCGACAGCCTGCATCAATAGAAGGCACAGAGAACTTCTCTCTCGGCCTAATCCTACTGTTTGCTCTGGCCGGTGGCATGATTCTTAACCTGATGCCCTGTGTTTTTCCGGTTCTGTCGATTAAAGCGCTGAGCTTTACCATGACTCATCAAACCGATAAAAGTAAGCAGGCCCATGGCCTTGCCTATACCGCCGGCGTGGTCTCAAGCTTTGTGGCTATCGCAGTGGTTATGTTGGCTCTGCGCGCGGCCGGTGAGGCTATTGGCTGGGGCTTCCAGCTGCAGTCGCCACTGTTTGTGATTTTTCTGATCTACCTATTCTTTGTTATGGGGCTGGCATTTGCTGGCTACCTGGAGATTGGCAGCGGCCTAATGTCGATGGGCCAGTCGTCCGGCAATGAAGAAGGTTTAGGCTCATCCTTTATGACCGGCGTATTGGCCACCACCGTTGCAAGCCCCTGCACTGCACCCTTTATGGGCCCCGCCCTGGGTTTTGCTATCTCGCAGCCGCCCTATGTGGCACTGCTCGTGTTTGCCTGTTTGGGCCTGGGTATGGCGTTACCGTTTATTCTACTTACCTGGATTCCTGGCCTCAGCCAAAAGCTGCCGCGCCCCGGACAGTGGATGGATACCTTTAAGCAGTTCCTCGCCTTTCCTCTGTTCATCACCGCTGTATGGCTACTTTGGGTCGCCGGCCGTCAAACCAATATAGATGTCGCCGCCACCGTGGTTACTGGCATGGTATTAATTGCTATGGCTATTTGGCTATGGAAGCTTAATAAGGCCCCTGGGGTAAGCCGCAGCAAAGTGCTTGCCGCAGCCTGCCTAATCGGCGCACTGGTATTTCCAGTCCTTTCGGTATCTGAATCTCGCGAAGTCCCTCTATGGCAAACCTATTCCCCACAGCTACTTAGCGAGCTGCGCAAAGAGGGTAAGCCGGTCTTTATCAATCTTACTGCTGACTGGTGCATTACCTGCTTAGTTAACGAGAAGGTTGCCCTGGGTTCAGATGATTTTTATAAGGCTATGGCAGACAATAACATCAGCTACCTAAAAGGTGACTGGACCAACAATGATCCGGCCATCACTAAACTGCTGAATCAATATCAGCGTAGTGGTGTTCCTCTCTATTTGATGTATCCAACTGGACAGGGCAAACCTGAAATACTGCCGCAGATTTTGTTAGCCCCCTTGGTTCTTGAAGCTATAAGCCGCACAAAATAGCCACTTATCCGGTTTTTGAAGATTTTAGGCGAAATTAGGCTGACTTTTACGGAAGTTAGGCTATCTTCGCTATTCTAGCGCCAAATTGGTGCGAAAATGCCTCTAAATGAGTAGATCTTCGCTTTTACAATCTATATTTTTCATGCAACGCCGCACAACGTGCGCAAAAATAGCTTTAAATTCGGCCAAGTTCGCCGAAAAATGCCATTTTTGGGCAATTCCTAGACAGCTCTTCTGATTTAGTGCAGACTGCCAACTTATGCATTAACTCGTTGAGACAGCCCATGGCGACCATTCTGCTACTGCACGGCCCTAATCTTAATCTTCTCGGCACTCGTGAGCCGGCGCTTTATGGCGCTCAGACGTTAGAGCAAATTAACCAGCAGCTCACTGATTTGACGATTTCTGCGGGCCATCATTTACTCGCCCTGCAAAGTAATGCCGAGTACGAGCTGATTCAGCGTATTCACGATGCCAGGCAGGAAGGGGTGAATTTTATTATTTTCAATCCCGGTGCCTTTACCCATACCAGTGTGGCGCTGCGCGATGCATTGCTAGGTGTTGAGATTCCCTTTATTGAGGTGCATCTGTCTAATGTGCATGCTCGGGAAGAATTTCGTCACCACTCCTACTTTTCAGATATTGCTGAAGGCGTTATTTGCGGCTTTGGCCCTAAAAGCTACGAACTTGCCCTGCACGCTGTGCTGGACAAGCTTGACCACTAAAGAACTATTGAGAGACTAAAATGGACATTCGTAAAGTTAAGAAGCTAATTGAGCTACTTGAAGAATCCAATATTAATGAGCTGGAAATTACTGAAGGGGAAGAGTCCGTGCGCATCAGCCGCGGCATGCCCATCGCTGCTTATGCACAACCGGCGCCAGCCCCTCTAGCGGCGGCACCTGTTGCTGCAGCGCCATTAGCAGCACCAGTTGCCATGGCGGCAGCACCTGCCCCTGAAGCCTTAGTTGGCCATGTGGTGCGTTCACCTATGGTAGGCAGCTTTTATGGCTCACCTGCTCCAGGCTCGCCAGCCTTTGTTACAGTTGGCCAAAAGGTAGCTCAGGGTGACGTTCTCTGCATTATCGAAGCCATGAAAATGATGAACCAGATTGAAGCTGACAAGGCAGGCACCGTCGGTGCTATTTTGGTCGAAGACGGCGAGCCCGTTGAGTTTGACCAGCCTATGTTCACCATTATCTAGGAGCTAAATCATGCTCGACAAAGTGCTTATCGCCAATCGCGGCGAAATTGCCTTACGAATACTTCGCGCCTGTAAAGAGCTCGATATCAAGACGGTTGCCGTGCACTCGAAAATTGATGCCGACCTCAAACATGTGAAGCTCGCCGATGAGGCCGTCTGTATTGGTCCCAATCCATCGCCGCAAAGCTACCTCAATGTTCCAGCCATTATTAGCGCCATGGAAATTACCGGCGCCCAGGCTGTGCATCCAGGTTACGGATTTTTAGCTGAGAATGCTGACTTTGCCGAACAGGTAGAGAACAGCGGCTTCGTCTTTATTGGTCCCACGGCAGATGTAATCCGCGTGATGGGTGACAAGGTTGCCGCTATCAGAGCAATGAAGGCTGCTGGCGTACCTACAGTGCCAGGCTCCGACGGCCCGCTATCCACAGATCCCGCAGAACTTAAAGCCACGGCATTAAGAATTGGTTATCCGGTTATTATCAAGGCGGCTTCCGGCGGCGGTGGTCGCGGTATGCGCGTTGTTGAGAGCGAGCAAACATTAATTAATTCAGTCGCTATTACTAAAACCGAAGCCGCTGCAGCCTTTGGCGACGGCACTGTGTATATGGAAAAATTCCTGCAGAATCCACGTCATGTGGAAGTGCAGATTTTATCTGACGGCCAGGGCCATGCGATTCATCTGGGTGACCGCGACTGCTCATTGCAACGCCGCCACCAGAAAGTTATTGAAGAAGCACCAGCACCTGGCATTCCAGAAGATGCACGACAGGCTGTATTTGAAAGCTGCGTTAATGCCTGCATTCAAATTAACTATCGCGGCGCTGGTACCTTTGAGTTTCTCTATGAAGACGGCCACTATTACTTTATTGAGATGAACACCCGTGTTCAGGTAGAGCATCCTGTGTCAGAAATGATTACCGGTGTCGATATTGTTAAGGAACAGCTGTTAATTGCCAGCGGTCGCGAACTGAGTTTTACTCAGGAACAGATTATCTTCCGCGGTCATTCTTTTGAATGCCGAATCAATGCCGAAGATCCCGTGACCTTTATGCCCCAGCCCGGCACCATCAATGCTTATCATGCTCCTGGCGGCAATGGCGTGCGCGTGGATTCGCATATCTACAATGGCTATCGCGTTCCACCTAACTACGACTCCCTGATCGGCAAGATTATTACCTATGGTCGCGATAGAGAGTCGGCGCTGTCGAGAATGCGTAACGCCCTCGACGAGATGGTGATTGACGGCATTAAAACCAACATTGACCTGCATGCCAAGCTGGTTAGAGATGAAGCATTCAAAAAAGGTGGCGTAAATATCCATTATCTTGAGAAAAAGCTCGGACTATAAGCTTATCAGATTGAGCCCTTTGGGTTGAATACACTGGGCTAAGGGCTCTACAAGCCCTTAGCCCAAAGCGCTTAATCTAATAGCCCTCAACCTATAGCCCTTAACCTTTTAGCCCCGCAAATCAAAAGCCCCAAAAGGCTGAGTGTCCCTATGCAATGGCTCCAATTACTGATTGACGTTCCCCGTGAGCGCAGCGAAATCCTTGAGGATGCCATTATTGAATGCGGCGCCGCCTCTGTCACCCTAGAAGACGCGGCAGATCAGCCCATTTTTGCACCGGGCGTGGGTGAGCGCCCACTCTGGGATAACTGCACTGTTAAAGCACTGTTTCCGGCAACAACCGACACCGACCAGATAATTCTCCAGCTCGCTAATTCCATTCAACCCGCAGTAACAGCTCGCTGGGAATTACTCGAAGACAAAGACTGGACTCAGGAATGGAAAAAATATTTCCAACCGCTTAAGTGTGGTGATCGCCTGTGGATCTGTCCGAGTTGGATTGAGGCGCCAGAACCTGATGCCATTAACCTGAGCCTCGACCCCGGCATGGCATTTGGCACCGGCAGCCATCCTACAACCCATCTCTGCTTACGCTGGCTCGACAAACAGGACCTCGTCGGTAAAACCATTATTGATTATGGCTGCGGCTCTGGAATCTTAGGTATTGCCGCCCTATTACTAGGTGCTGAAAAAGTGATCGCCGTGGATATTGATCCTCAGGCATTGCTGGCCAGTCGCGATAATGCTCAGCGCAACAATATTAGTGATGAAAAATTAGTTACCTATCTGCCGGATGACGTCCCCACTGAGTTGCGGGCGGATGTGATGTTGGCAAATATTTTGGCCGCGCCACTCATACAGCTAGCACCGGCTATTAGCGACCTAACCGCTCAGGGCGGAACACTTTGTTTGTCTGGCCTTCTAGAAAGTCAGATCGATTATGTCTGTGCGCCCTATCTCCAATATTTTGATTTCTCAGCCCCAGCGATCGAGTCTGATTGGACGCAACTTAGCGCCCAGAAAGTTCGCTAGCGCTGCTGAGTACTAACTAGCACTAAGCAGGCATTAATCCTGCTAAACTCAATGTGAATGAGTCAATAGCGTAACCAGATGCCCGACATTGTCACCAGCTGCCCAGACTGTAATATTGCCTTTCGCGCACTGCCTAGCCAGCTTTCTGCTGCGGGTGGACTGGTGCGTTGCGGCACCTGCCTGTTAGTGTTTAAAGCTCAGGATCATCTTCAGCAACCTGGAGAAGATCCGAACAATATTGAATATATGCCCTATGTGCTGGATGGCTTTAGCGACCTTCCGGAAGATGCCGAATACGAGATAGAGGGTGAACTGAGCCGAGATTTGGATCAGCATATAGGGGATGAACTCGAGTCATTGACCGCCGAAGATGTGCCGGTGCAATCTACGGATCAATCTCCCAGCATGTTGTTCGATGATGAATTGAACGCCAATAATGGCCAGAAAAAAACCAAGTCAAAACTACTCTCCCTATTTGGCTCTGCAGTCATACTGGCTGTAGGCTCAGTGTTTTTGGCCGCTCAGGCAGTACATTTTAATAGTGCCGATCTCAGCCTCGATCCAGAATACCGTCGCCTAGTGCAAAAATTCTGTGCCTATACGGACTGCCCTATTACCGAATACCGAGATCTCAGTAAAATTGAGATTTCCCAGTTCATCGTCCAGGATCATCCGCAACATTATGGCGCCCTGAGTATCAATCTACTGATCAGTAATAAAGCTGGCTACGAGCAGCGCTTTCCCAGCCTAGTTATCCGCTTTAACGACCTCAATGATGCCCCCGTCGCGCAGCGAATATTCTCTTCCGACGAATATCTTCAGGGTCGCCTGGCCAACGCCATTATCATGCCCCGTAACCAGCAGATTCATATCAATCTAGAGCTAATCGATCCCGGCGACAATGCCACCAGCTATGCCATTGAGCTTACCGACTAGTCTTAGCGCAAAAAACTACGGTTTTTTTGATTGATCACTTTTTAATCAGTTGGCCAGAGGTTATTATGGCTTCCCTTTTTTCGTAGCCCAATATTCGAGACTCTTTTGTTTAATATCGGCCCCTATCAGATCGAACATAAAACCATTCTAGCCCCCATGGCTGGCGTGACCGACCTGCCATTTCGGCGGCTTTGCCGTGAAATGGGTGCCGGACTTGTGGTCTCCGAAATGGTCGCTGCTGATCCCAGTACCTGGGGCACAAGAAAATCTCGCTTACGCATTCAGTTTGGCGATGAGCCAGCACCGCGGTCTGTACAGATTGCCGGCTATGATCCACAGATGATGGCCGACGCTGCACAGTTCAATGTAGCTCAGGGCGCGCAAATTATTGATATCAATATGGGCTGCCCCGCTAAAAAAGTCTGCAAGCGGGCCGCCGGATCAGCGCTGTTGCAAAACCCAGAACTAGTCAGTGACATATTGCAGGCTGTTGTCGCCGCAGTCGATGTACCCGTTACCTTAAAGATCCGCACTGGTTGGGATCGACAAAATCGCAATGCCGTAACCATTGCTAAAATTGCCGAAGAAGCGGGCATTGCCGCACTGGCCGTTCATGGTCGCACTCGAGCCTGTCGCTTTGTCGGCGAAGTGGAATACGACACCATTGCGCAGGTGGTCGAGGCCGTCTCCATACCGGTGTTGGCCAACGGTGATATCAGTACTCCGGAAAAAGCGGTGTCTGTACTCGAACACACTGGTGCTGCTGCTGTAATGATTGGCCGGGCTGCTCAAGGCAATCCCTGGATTTTCCAGCAGATAAATCACTATTTAGAGCAGGGTCAATTTTTAGCGGCACCCAGCAATGCAGAGGCGGGTTTGGTAATGCGTAGTCACCTGCAGGCACTGCATGAATTTTATGGTGAAGTGGGCGGCGTGCGTATTTCAAGAAAACATATCGGCTGGTATATAAATCCTCTTGCCGGCGGCAAAGACTTTACCCAACAATTCAATAAACTCGACAGTACGATTGAGCAGCGCGCATTACTGCAGCAGTTTTTTGAAAGTGCTCAGGAACAGGCCGCATGACTACCATCGAAAAACTGTCTGATGACAGGACTGAAGAAGTTGCCGAGCACACCCCAGCAGCGCCAGTAATGAACAGCGTTATGCAGTCACAACAATCTTTGCGTTACAGTGTGGCCGAAGCCATGCAGCGCTATTTCGAAGATCTCGACGGCCAAGATGCCACCGATCTCTATGAGCTAGTCATGAATGAAGTAGAACCGCCACTACTTGCTGCGGTGATGAATTACACCCGCCAGAACCAAAGTAGAACTGCTGAGATGCTCGGGCTTAACCGTGGCACTCTGCGAAAAAAATTAAAACAATACAACCTTCTGTAATCACTTTTTCCACTCGAGGAATTCATGAGCGACCTAAGAAAAGTCTCCCGCGCACTTATCAGCGTTTCTGATAAAACTGGCATTGTCGAATTTGCCCAAGCCCTTACCAATCAGGGTGTTGAACTACTCTCTACGGGAGGCACCTTTCGCCTTCTGAGTGAAAACAATATTCCAGTGACAGAGGTCTCTGATTACACAGGCTTTCCAGAGATGATGGATGGCCGCGTAAAGACATTACACCCAAAGGTTCACGGTGGAATTCTAGGTCGTCGCGGCAAAGATGACGGCGTAATGGCTGAGCATGGTATTAAGCCTATCGACATGGTCGTGGTTAATTTATACCCCTTTGCAGCAACAGTAGCCGACCCAAACTGTGACCTGCCAACAGCCATCGAAAATATTGATATCGGCGGTCCAACCATGGTTCGCTCCGCCGCCAAAAACCACAAAGATGTCGCCATTGTGGTTAATGCCGGAGACTATAAAACTGTTCTGGATGAGATGCAGGCCAACGATGCGCAACTAGATTACAGCACTCGATATCAGCTGATGGTCAAAGCGTTTGAACACACCGCTGGTTACGACGGCATGATCGCCAATCACTTTGGTGCTAGAAACACCGACAACGTGAAACGTGATTTTTCTGATACGTTTAATGTGCAATATTTTAAAACTCAGGAAATGCGTTACGGTGAAAACCCTCACCAGAAAGCTGCCTTTTATACCGAAGCTAATCCAACGGAAGCCAGTGTAGCAACAGCGGTTCAGCTGCAGGGTAAAGAGCTGTCGTTTAATAATATTGCCGACACCGATGCTGCATTAGAATGCGTCAAACAATTTGATCAACCGGCCTGCGTTATTGTTAAACACGCTAACCCCTGTGGTGTATCTGTCGCGGTAGATATAAGCACAGCCTACGACCTAGCCTTTGCCACTGATCCAGAATCTGCCTTCGGCGGCATTATCGCCTTTAACCGCGAACTGGATGCAGTCACCGCCGCTAAAATTTGTGAGAAGCAATTTGTCGAAGTCATTATTGCCCCTTCAGTAGCTGCCGATGCCGTAGCCGTTATTGCCGCTAAAAAGAATGTGCGTTTGCTGGAATGTGGCACCTGGGGCGATGAGCGACCACAGGATTTCGATTACAAACGTGTTAACGGTGGTCTGCTAATTCAGGACCGCGACAATGGCATGATTACAGAACAAGATCTAAAAGTCGTGACGGCGCGAGTGCCCACTGAACTTGAAATGGGCGATATGATGTTTGCCTGGAAAGTTGCCAAGATGGTTAAATCCAACGCCATTATCTATGCCAAAAATAATCAGACTGTGGGTGTGGGCGCAGGCCAGATGAGCCGTATAAATTCCGCACGTATTGCGGGTATTAAAGCGGAGCATGCAGGACTAGAGGTTGTGGGTGCAGTGATGGCCTCAGACGCTTTCTTCCCATTCCGCGATGGCATCGACAATGCTGGCGCGGCTGGAATCAGCTGTATTATTCAGCCCGGCGGATCCATGCGTGATGAAGAAGTTATTGCCGCTGCCAACGAACATGGCATGGCAATGGTATTTACTGGCATGCGTCACTTTAGACATTGATGTTTAAAGGCTGGTAGTAAATAGCACAATTTAAAAAGCCCGCTCAGATAGCGGGCTTTTTAATATCTGGATTAGACCTATTTCTTTGTCAGTGCAAACGCTGCCAATGCTCTCTCACGCGACTCTTTGATATCCATCACCGGCTCCGGATAATTAACGCCAATTTCTACGCCAGCAGCGGCGAGAATTTCAGCGGGAGCCAACCAGGGTGCATGAATATATTTGGCCGGCATGTCTGCCAACTCCGGAACATAGCGACGGATGTATTCTCCCTGCTTATCGAACTTCTCGCTCTGGGTGATGGGATTAAAGATGCGGAAGAAGGGTGCGGCATCGGCACCACAACCGGCGATCCACTGCCAGCCCGCGCTATTACTCGCGAGATCTGCATCCACGAGGCAGTCCCAAAACCACCGTTCCCCCTCATGCCAATGAACTAATAAATTCTTCACTAGGAATGAGCCAACCACCATGCGCACGCGATTGTGCATATAGCCAGTGCTGTAGAGTTCGCGCATTCCTGCATCCACTAAGGGATACCCCGTTTTACCCTGCTGCCATGCCTTGAGGTCTTTCTCGGTATTACTCGCCCAAGGGAAGACATTAAAGCGTACCTGTAAATTCTTGGTGGGGAGTTGCGGGAAGTGATAGAGCAGATAGTAAGAAAACTCACGCCAGCCCAGCTCACTTAAAAAGGTATCTAGGCTGTCTTCATTATTGATAATGGCGGCTGCATCTGCCGCTCGGTGCCAGGCCGTATTAGAGGAAATTTGCCCAAAATGTAGGTAGGGCGACAGTCGTGACACATTGGCTTTGTCTGGGAAATTACGGCCTTCGCGGTAGTCTTCAAGTTCGGCCATAACAAATTCATCGAGGCGATCCTGAGCTGCAGTTTCACTGATATCCCAGCGGGCTTGCATCTGGGCATCCCATTTTATGGTCGGCAGTAAACCTAAGTCGCCCAGTGAAAGTGAGTCTTTACTTACATTTAGAGCGCTTATTTTACTGGGCACGGCAAGGGGCTTTCTTGGAGCCACCTTAGACAAACAGCCTCTGCGATAATAAGGCGTGAATACCTTATAGGGTGTTTGGTCTTTTTTAAGTACCTGCCATGGCTCCCAGAGTAGCGAACCATTAAAACTTTCCACCTCAATATCTGCGTCCTTTAGAGCCACCTTAATGTCTCCATCTCGGGCGATTCTCCAGGGTTCGTAACAGCGATTCCACACTACCGTCTGTGCCGAGGTTTCCTCGACCAGCTTGGACAAAATAGCCTGAGGTTCACCCTGAAAAATATTGAGCTTACCGTTCAACGTTTTGTTGAGCGACTCTAGGGCATGGTGCAGCCACCATCTGCTGGCACCCCCCATAGCCCAGTCACCGGCGTTTTTATCATCGAGAATGTACACCGGAATAATGTCGCCTTTTGCACAGGCAGCACTTAGGGCGGGATTATCGGCTAGTCGTAAATCTTGGCGGAACCAGACAATTGCAGGGCTTTTAGAAACTGAGATGGGTAGATCCTTATTATTATTTTAGCTGGACAAGAGTACGGCTTATTATTTGATTTAGATTTGCCACCAAGAAGGTTAGCATTTTACAGGCCCAGTAGACTAGCGCCTGCTAGTTGCTTTTTTTACTGCGCAAAATCGTTACTCTGCTACAATTCCCTCCTAAATTTTTCAGGTGGAACACAAGCAATGAATGTACTGGTTATTGGCTCCGGGGGTCGCGAACATGCACTGGCTTGGAAGGCAGCACAGAGTGACGATGTAGGCACAGTCTTTGTAGCACCTGGCAATGCGGGTACGGCCATCGAGCCCAATCTTGAGAACCTTGCCATCGCCGTTAACGATTTTGCCGCTCTAGCTGATTTTGCGCAGGCCAATGAAGTAGGTCTAACCATTGTCGGCCCAGAGCAGCCTTTAGTCGATGGGGTTGTGGATTATTTCCAGGCCCTTGACCTACCCATATTTGGCCCCTCGAAAAATGCAGCCCAATTAGAGGGTTCCAAAGCATTCACCAAAGACTTCTTGGAACGCCAGAAAATACCAACGGCCAACTATGGCAACTTTACAGATCTAGACGAGGCTTTGGCTTATTTGCAGGAAGTCGGCGCGCCTATTGTGATTAAGGCCGACGGCCTGGCTGCGGGCAAAGGTGTGATTGTCGCCATGACCTTGGCTGAAGCTGAAGAAGCCGTGCGCGATATGCTAGCGGGCAATGCCTTTGGTGAAGCCGGCCACCGCGTGGTGATCGAAGAATTTCTTGATGGTGAAGAAGCCAGCTTTATTGTCATGGTTGATGGAAAAAATGTACTGCCCATGGCCACCAGTCAAGACCACAAACGCGCGGGTAATGGCGACACTGGCCCTAACACCGGCGGCATGGGTGCTTACTCGCCAGCGCCTGTGGTCGATGACAAAATATATAAGCGCATTATGGATGAGGTTATTTACCCTACGGTTAATGGTATGGCCGCAGAGGGCAATGATTACAGCGGTTTTCTGTATGCAGGCCTAATGATCATGGCCGATGGTACACCCAAGGTAATAGAATTTAACTGCCGCTTTGGTGACCCTGAAACTCAGCCAATTTTACTGCGCCTGCAATCGGATTTAGTGAGTCATTGCCTTGCCGCACTGACTGGTGACCTAGACAAGCAGGTAGCTCATTGGGATCCAAGGCCAGCAGTGGGTGTAGTGCTGGCGGCGGGAGGCTATCCCGGTGCCTATAAAGGTGGCGATGTGATTACTGGCCTCCGCTCTGCTTCAGCCGATGCGCAGGACCAGAAAGTATTCCATGCAGGTACGGCCCAGCAAGAGGGTAATGTTGTAACCAGCGGTGGTCGCGTACTCTGCGCCACGGCAATGGGTCGTTCTGTGGCAGACGCTCAGAAAAAGGCTTATGCCCTCGCCAGCGAGATTCACTGGAATGATCTGTATATTAGAAATGATATTGCTTGGCGTGCTATTGAACGTGAACAGGCCGACTAGCTTCTATTAATTGCTGAACGACAGCTGCTAGATATATCTAATAATAAGCTAGGGCGCTAGTAGAGAGCGCTAATGTTGAGTACGAATAATGAATGATCAGGCGTTCTTCAGTGTCGATATCCCTTTTGAGTCGTTTGGTCGGACTCACAGCCTGACCCTATTGGTCTTCGCGCTCTTGCTAGGGGTTCTAATAGTCGCCAGTAAAAGGCTGTCGAATAGACAGAATCTTCTGCTCGGTAGGCTTCTCTCAGTATTTATGTCCGTATCAGTTATGGTTTGGGCTGGATTACACATTTTTTTTGAGCGCTTTAATACAGCCATCGATCTACCTCTCTCCATCTGCAATCTGTTTGCCCTGCTAGCACCCCTGCTATTTTGGAACCCAAGTCACAGGCGCCTTGAAATTATCTACTTCATGGTGATGTGCGGTACCTTGCAGGCCATTGTCACGCCTGATCTTTATGTTGGCTTTCCCGGCTATGGATTTTTCAAATACTGGATTGTGCATATTGGCTTGGTGTTGATGGTCATACACCACCTACTATCATTTAAGCTGTACCCTCGGCCCAAAGCGATGATTGCGGCCTTTGTTTGGTTAAATATCTATCTGCTGAGTCTAGTGCCAATAAATTTCTGGCTTGATGCGAACTATTTTTACCTGATGGAAAAACCTGTGAACCCATCAATCCTCGACTATTTTGGACCCTGGCCCTGGTATATTTTGGTGACCGAAGGGCTAGCGTTCGTCTTTTTTGCGATTGCATACGTACCTATAGGCATTGCTAGGAAATACTTTATAAATCCGGCTACAATTCATACTGCCCAAACAACTGAATAAGTGCATTTAAAGATTATGTCTAATCGTCGATTATCAGCCGTAGACCAACTGCTAACCCAGCTAGATCAGGGGTTACGTACCGCCTTTGGCAGTGCTCCTATGCCTCAGCGTGCCTCACCTGCCGTTGCGATAGAAGACGTTGAATTGTCGGATCAGGAACGCAAACATGCCATTGGATTGATGCGTGTCAATCATGCGGGCGAAGTCTGCGCCCAGGCGCTTTATCAGGGACAGGCACTAACGGCTAAGTTGCCCGAAGTTGGCGCTCAGATGGAACATGCTGCTGAGGAAGAGATTGACCATCTGGCCTGGTGCGAAGAGCGTATTACTGAACTTGGAGGTACCACCAGCCACCTCAATCCAATCTGGTACGCCATGTCTTTTGGCATTGGCGCCGGTGCTGGATTAATCAGCGATAAGTTAAGCTTGGGGTTTGTTGCCGCCACTGAAGATCAGGTCTGTGCACACCTTAAAATCCATCTCGATCAGCTGCCTGCTCATGATCGCAAGAGCCGCGCTATTGTTGAGGAAATGCTGGTCGATGAAGAACGTCATGCCCAGAGTGCTCTGGATGCGGGTGGTCATCGTTTTCCAAAGCCGGTTAAACAGCTCATGACACTTGTTTCTGCGGCTATGACTGGCAGTAGCTACCGAATCTGAATCTAAAGCCTGGCGCTGTCAGCTGCTAAGTCTTTATCCCAAGCCTGCATCAACCCAACAATCTTATCCGCAAGCCAGCGATGAATCGGTGAGCCCGAGGTTCTTTTGTGCTGCAACAGCACCAGTGAAATTGTCCCTTCGTGGGGTAGTTCTGCCGGATAGCGCTTGCGAACAATACGGTCCATTCCACGCTCCATGGTCAACCCATACTTGGCCGCCACCATCAGACAGTCCGTATCACAAACCGTTTCCATGGCTGTTAGAAGCTGGTTGGTCACTAGGGCTTTTTTACGCTTGCGACCAAGATCACGTAGTACTTTATCAAAGCGAGCATCGGTTCTAGCGCTTACCCGCTTGGAAATAAGCAGGTAGTACTGCACAAAGGGAAACTCAAGAATTTCATCTAAGGTAACCCGGGACTTTTTCGCCAGCGGGTGGCCTTCTCGCATCCAGATTGATGGGGTAAAAATTGCTAGATTACGGGCACTAATGTCTTCAGTAATACCCTTTTCGATATCGATCGCAAAATCCAGAATACCATCTGCTAATTCCCGCTCAACAGAGTCGGTTTCACTGGAGATCGATAAAATAACCCCTGGGGCATACTGAGTAACAACCTTGGTTAGCTCTGACACCAGTGATATAGCAACAAACTCTGGGACTGCAATGGTAATTTCTCCCACATAGGCAGCGGGATCAAACTCCCCTTCACTAACCATCTCTAGAATGTTTTCCAGCAGTCTGGGCAGACGCATCTGCAAATCTCGGGCCTTGGGGGTCGGCACCAACTCATTACCTGTTCGAGTAAACAATGGGTCATCCAATTGATGTCGCAACCGTTGTAGTACTCGACTCATCGCAGGCTGAGTAATAAATAGTCGATGGGCCGCCCGAGTTACGCTCTTTTCTTCGAGCAATGCCTGAAGGGAAACCAGCAAATTGAGATCTAGACGGGAAAGTTTTTGAAGATTCATTATTGAAACCCTAGGTCATTACCAAAACGCATATAGTTGATGCAAACAATGCATTTGGATTATGACATGGAAGCGCCTATATTTACACCCATAGAGCAAGGGCTCTTAAATTTAACCAAGGAGATACACCATGACACTCGTATATATATTGATCGGCTTTACTGGTCTAGCGGGTGCTGCAATTGCGAAAGATGATTTCGTCAAGTTGGAAGCACCTAAAATGGAAGCTTCTGATAAGTAAGGCCACCAGTCACAGCACACCGTGACCCAGCTAAATTTACAGATGTACCAAATTCGTAACAAGTTAGTAGTAAATTGTTAGTACCCCGTATTACCCCTCTTAATCCTTGCTATAGGATTCTTTTATAGGGACCCACATAGGGTCCCTTTTTTTTGCTTTGCTTTTACATCTCTACTTTTAAGCGCAATCATGCGGTATTACAAAAATGCATGACATGGATGCACATAATGCATTGGAATTATGGGCTCGAGGTTTCTAATATGGGGACCAGTTAGGAAGTAACAGATTAAGAAAACGCGCCAACCAGCGAGTTTTCATTGTTTTACCCCATTCCCCCTTCTTTGCGATTCATCCAAAGATTTTTTAGGAGCCTTTATTAGGCTCCTTTTTTTTGCCTGATGCTTTCTCACCTAACCCGTTACTTTCTCACCCAACCGGCTACTTGCTGACCTAAGAAGCTTGATGAATAACATAGCTATGGCTTATTTCGACACCACCGGCTTCCAGCATAATTGAGGCTGAGCAGTACTTTTCTGCTGAGAGTTCAACGGCTCTTTTAACCTGACTCTCTTTGAGATCGGTTCCAGTGACGATAAAGTGAAGGTGAATCTTACTAAATACCGCGGGCACAGCATCCACACGTTCGGCTTCTAGCTCAGTCTTACAGTCTGTTACCTGTTGGCGACCCTTCTCCAGCATTGTCATCACATCAAACGACGCGCAGCCACCTAGACCCATTAATACCATCTCCATAGGCCGCACACCCATGTTTCTGCCACCCTGATCTGGCGCGCCATCCATCACTACTGAATGTCCACTTCCGGACTCTGCCAGAAACATAACGCCATCTACCCACTTAATTGTCGCTTTCATAATTTACCTCATTTTTAAGGGAGCAGAGATTAGCATAGACTTACCTGCAATATTTACGCGCCAACAGAGTTTTTTTACTACAATAAATCACATGGGTCGCGAAATAACTGTTGTCTGTAGTGGTAATTAGCAGCGGCTTAGAAAACCACACTAAGGAGAAACACATTGGCGCCTGCACCTCTTACCCCACACATAGACAATGTAGAAGAATTTTTATCCCATTGTCACCGTCGTCGATATCCCGCAAAAAGCACTATTATCTATGCGGGAGATCAGGGTGATACGCTGTATTATATTATTAAAGGATCCGTCACAGTCGTCATCGAAGACGATAGTGATGGCAAAGAGATGATTCTCGCCTACCTAAATCCAGGAGATTTCGTCGGAGAAATGGGTCTTTTCGACCAGGAACACCGAAGTGCATGGATTCGTACCAAAACAGAATGCGAAGTGGGTGAAATTAGCTACGCAAAGTTTGTCGAGCTAGGCCATCAACATCCAGAATTTCTATTCGCGATCAGTAAACAGATAGCCCAGCGCCTACGAGACACCACCCGCAAGGTTAGCGACTTGGCGTTTCTGGATGTCACGGGACGTGTTGCGCGCACCCTGTTAGATTTATGCAAAGAACCTGATGCCATGACCCATCCAGACGGTATGCAGATTAAGATCACCCGTCAGGAAATAGGCCGAATTGTCGGCTGTTCTCGAGAGATGGTAGGTCGCGTACTAAAAGATCTAGAAGAACGTGAGCTGGTTTCTGTAACCGGTAAGACCATGGTGGTGTTTGGTACTCGCTAAGGTGTCTCATACCCATGCTCGAACTTAAATCACACTGCGAACGCTGCGACGCCTTATTGGCCCCTGATTCCAATAAGGCGGTGATCTGCTCATTCGAATGTACTTTCTGCGTTGATTGTAACCGTGACGATCTTAAGGGTATTTGCCCAAACTGTGGTGGGGACTTGCAACAACGGCCTGCTCGACAAATCTCTCAGCAATAAGCCCTGGGCAGAAAATCATGACAAAGATTAAATTCAAGAAAGAAGAAAAGGCCCTTATTGTTCAAAAGATACAGCGATATTTTAATGACGAGCTTGACCAGACATTAGGTCAATTTGATGCTGGTTTTTTACTCGATTTCTTTTCGAAGGAGGTAGGTGGATTTTATTATAACCGCGGGCTTCTGGATGCTCAGGCTATTTTGCATGAGAAAGCAGAGCATATCGCTGAGGCTATTTCTGAGCTTGAAAAGCCAACTTCATTTATAAAATAGACCCGTCAAGGTTTTAACTAAACATCTCGCTAAGTTTCTCGCCCGGCTTATCATGGCGCATAAACGCCTCTCCCACTAAAAATGCGTGAACGTTTTGCGCTCGCATGGCAGCAACATCTTCTCGTGCATGAATTCCGCTTTCGGTGATAACAATTTTATTAGCGGGGATTTTATTTAGCAGCTTATAAGTATTTTCTAACGACACTTCAAATGTGTGTAGGTTGCGGTTATTAATACCGACCATTGGATTATCAAACGTTAGCGCTATATCTAATTCAGCTTCATCATGCACTTCAATCAGCACATCCATTCCCAACGACAAAGCAACTTCATGTAGCTGGGTAAGCTGTTCTTTTTTTAGTGCAGAGACAATAAGTAAAATACAATCTGCGCCCATGGCCCTAGCTTCATAGATTTGATATTCGTCGACAATAAAATCTTTACGAATAACGGGTAAGCTACTGGCGTTGCGTGCCAGCTGCAAATACTCATCGGCGCCCTGAAAGAAGTCAACGTCGGTTAATACTGATAGGCAGGCTGCACCACCCTGTTCATAACTTGTAGCAATGGCCGCTGGGTCAAAGTTTTCGCGAATGACCCCTTTGCTCGGCGAAGCTTTTTTAATTTCTGCGATAACCGCAGACTCGCCCCGCGCAATTTTATCTGCCATAGCCTTGGCAAAACCACGAGGCGCAGAAGCTGAGGCCGCTTTTTCTATTAGCTGGGGGATTGATACCAGTGCGCTGCGCTCGGCAATTTCTTCCTGCTTACGGGCGAGAATATTTTTTAGTATTGTCGGGGTATCTGAACTCATTATGACTCTCTTCTATTTTTCTTAGGCGTCTTGCTGAACCTGCGTAAAGGTTGCTAAGTCGGTAATTTTGGCGCGGGCTAAACCGGCGCCGATTGCGTCCTGGGCCATGGCCACGCCCTCTTTTATGTTCTTGGCACAGCCAGCAACGTAGAGTGCAGCTCCAGCATTTAGCGCAATTAGGTCAGCGGCTTTACTGGCATTGGCCCCTGCACGTTTTCCTAGAGCATCAATAATTAGCGCCAGTGATTGTTTGGCATTTTCCACTGCTAAACCGTCAAGACTCTGGCGCTCTGGTAAAAAATCTTCCGGTTTAATAGTATATTCAGTGACAGCATTATTTTTAAATTCGGCGACATGGGTCTCTGCCGCTATACTAATTTCGTCTAGCCCGTCAGCGGAGTGGACGACCATAATATGCTCGGCACCCAACCGGCCCAGTACTTCTGCCATAGGTTTACACAGTGCCTGATCATAGACGCCGATAAGCTGCCTCGTGACGCCAGCAGGGTTTGTCATGGGTCCTAGGATATTAAAGATTGTCCGTAGGCCTAACTCTCGTCTTGGGCCGATGGCATGCTTCATTGCGCTGTGATGGGCTGGCGCAAACATAAAGCCTACGCCTAGCTCCTGCACACAGAGCGCTACCTGATCTGGTGTTAAATTTAAATTCACTCCAGCGGCTTCCAATAAATCAGCTGCGCCACTGTTGCTGCTAACGGAACGATTGCCATGTTTGGCGACCTGACCACCGGCTGCGGCGACAACAAAGGTGGCTGCAGTGGAGACATTAAACAAATTGGATTCGTCACCGCCTGTGCCAACAATGTCTACAAGGCCGTCACCTGAAACTTTGACACCGGTTGCCAGTTCGCGCATGACTTCTACTGCACCGGTGATTTCGTCGATGTTTTCACCTTTCATACGCAGTGCAATTAGGAATGCGCCTATTTGCGCTTCACTGGCATTGCCGGTCATTATTTGACGCATCACATCACGCATTTCTGTGCGACTCAGATGTGTGCCATTAACGACTATTTCTAATGCTTGCTTAATATCCACCGGCTGTTCCTTTTTAGCACTCGCTATTAAAGTACCTGCTATTTTTTCCCAAAAGTAGAGTACCTGCTATTTTTCTTGAAGAAAATTATCTAACAGATCATGACCATGCTGAGTGAGTATTGATTCGGGGTGGAATTGAACACCCTCTATCGCTAACTCCTTATGTCGAATACCCATAATTTCGTCGAGGCTGCCGTCTTCATTTTCAGTCCATGCCGTGATTTCCAAGCAGTCTGGTAGCGTAGCCTGTTCAATGACTAATGAGTGATAGCGAGTGGCTTCAAACGGATTACTCAGGTCTTTAAAAACACCCGTATTGTTATGATGCATCATCGAGGTTTTGCCATGCATCACCTGTTTGGCGCGGACGATTTTTCCGCCAAAGGCTTGGCCGATGCTCTGATGCCCAAGACAGATCCCAAGAATTGGAATTCTACCCTTAAAGGTTTTTATAACATCGACTGACACACCAGCTTCATTAGGTGTGCAGGGACCCGGAGAAATTACAATTTTTTCTGGGGCCATTTTTTCTATATCGGCAATAGTAATTTCATCGTTACGACAAACTTTTACATCGGCTTTTAGCTCGGCCAGATACTGGACAATATTGTAGGTAAATGAGTCGTAGTTATCGATCATTAGTATCATTTTGACACTCCACATACCATTGCTGCTGCACGCATTAATGCACGGGCTTTATTGTTAGTTTCTTTCCATTCTAACTCGGGTACCGAATCGGCGACCACACCTGCACCAGCCTGTACGTGGAGCATGCCGTCTTTGATCACTGCGGTGCGAATAGCAATGGCTGTATCCATGGTTCCATTCCAGCCAATGTAACCAACCGCCCCGCCATAGATGCCGCGTTTTACAGGCTCTAATTCATCGATGATTTCCATGGCGCGAATTTTTGGTGCGCCACTCAATGTACCAGCGGGTAATGTTGCCTTAAGAACTTCTAGGGCTCCCATGCCGTCAACGACTTCGCCCACCACGTTGGATGTTATGTGCATCACATGAGAGTAACGTTCTACGCGCATTTTTTCGGTCAATTTAACTGTGCCGGTTTTACTGATACGGCCAACATCGTTGCGCCCTAAATCGATGAGCATTAGATGCTCGGCAATTTCTTTTGGATCGGCGAGCATCTCGTCTTCCATCGCCTGATCTTCTTCCGGCGTTTCTCCGCGCTTGCGGGTTCCGGCTATAGGTCGCACCGTGACTAGACCATCCTCTAAACGTGCCAGTACTTCTGGTGACGAGCCTACGATATGAAAGTCGGCGAGATCTAGGAAGTACATATAGGGCGATGGATTAAGGCGGCGCAATGCGCGGTAGAGATTAATTGGTGAGGCATCAAAGGGGGCTGACAGTCGCTGGGAGGGCACTACCTGCATTACATCGCCAGCCATCACATAATCTTTAATTTTATTCACTGCGGCTTTGAAGTCCTGCTCTCCAAAGCTAGACACAAAGTCTTTCTCTGAAATGCCGTCGGCCTGCATGTTCATGGGCGGCAGTTCTGGTGTTGGCTGGGCGAGCTTATGCTCTAACTCATCGAGTCTGGCTTCGGCTTTTTCTAATGCGCCCACTTCTTTGGCGTCCACATGGACCACTAACATAATGGTGCCAGACAAATTATCGAAAACGGCCACTTCATCGGAGGCCATCAATAATATATCGGGAGTACCCAGCTCATCGGCCGGCGCACTGTCTGCTAATCGTGACTCTACAAAGCGCACGGTGTCGTATCCAAAGTAACCTACAAGGCCACCGGTAAATCTTGGCAGATCAGGGATATCGGGCATGCTGAATAATTTCCGAAAGCGATCAACTTCCCCCAATGGATCGCTGGTAGTGCGATTAACCATGGGCTTGCCGTCACGAACTATTTCCAGGCGGTTGCCAAAGACTTTTAATACGGTGGAGGTCTGCAGACCAATCAGCGAGTAACGACCCCACTTTTCTCCGCCCTGAACTGATTCGAACAGGTAGGAATTGGGTCCGTAAGCTAGTTTTAGATAGACGCTGAGGGGGGTTTCAAGATCGGCCAGTACTTCACGCGTAACGGGAATGCGGTTAAAGCTTTGGCTTGCCAATGTGGCAAATTTTTCCGGGGTCATAGCAGTTTCCTTGTTCGATAACAGTTTGATTTATGCAGGCGTTCGCAACGCCCAAGTAGCACTAGTTGCGCCATCGCCACCACTGGCAGCTAAAATCAAACTGTATAGAACTGTTACTGTTCACAACCCATCTCCTGTTGAGTGTCGCTATTATAATCAATAACGCTCAGACAAGGAACCGCGAGACTTTTATGTTTTCTAGCCTGCGTTTGCCAATTCTGTGCGTAACTTACCGATAACCTCAGCATAGTCTGGCTGACTAAAAATTGCTGAGCCTGCAACAAAGGTATCTGCTCCGGCGGCGGCTATCTCTCCGATATTATTAACCCCAACACCGCCATCAACTTCCAGGCGAATATCATAACCGCTGGCATCGATCAGTTTGCGTGCTTCGCGGAGTTTGTCGAGCGTTGCGGGGATAAACTTCTGCCCGCCAAATCCTGGGTTAACTGACATCAGCAGCAGCATATCCATTTTGTCCATTACCCAGCGCGTCGCTTCCAAGCTAGTGCCCGGATTTAAAACCAGACCAGCTTTACAGCCCAGTTCGCGCACTAACTGCAGCGATCGGTCTATGTGACCTGAGGCTTCTGGATGAAAAGTAATATAAGTCGCGCCGGCATCGGCAAACATACGAATCAGGTCGTCTACTGGCTGTACCATTAGATGTACATCAATCGGAGCGGTAACGCCATGATCGCGAAGGGCTTTACAGACCATGGGCCCGATAGTCAGATTGGGAACATAATGATTGTCCATAACGTCGAAATGCACAATGTCGGCACCCGCTTCGAGCACGTTATCTACCTCTTCTCCCAGTCGGGCGAAGTTAGCAGCAAGTATGGAGGGAGCAATCAGAAAATCAGTCATAAAACACCATGGATTAGTTCAGGCGCAATGATGCGCGACTTCCATTGTGGGTGCAAATTATTTGCCCTTTTTATAACATCAAAAATGGGTACATAAAAAAGGCCACTAACTGGAAGCTAGCGGCCCTTTAATTTACGACTGTGTGTGTTGGGCCTATTCATCCGCCTCTTTGTGCATATGTTTGCTATGCATTTCTTTGCGTTGGGCTTTAGCCTCTTCCATTGTTACTGCGCCGTCGCCATCAGCATCCATTTTATTAAATTTTTTGCGCCTTTTGTCGGCCATTTTCTGTATTGCCGCTTCATGTTCCTCTAGGGAAATACTGCCGTTCTTATCGAGATCGGCGTGCTTGAACATGCCACCTTTGTCGTGACCTCCGCCATGATGGCCCGCTAGACTCCAAACTGGCACTAGGGCCAACGCTGTAAATATAATCCAATGTCTCATAATCTATTGCTCCTATTTCTGTGTCAGCTTAAAAACGTCACGGGCTCGCTTTCGTTGACCTGGGTTAGTAGGAGTAATCTTTAAAGGTATCGCGAAGATCCTTTTTACTAATTTTGCCTGTAGCTGTATGAGGTATTTCTTCAACAAACACGCAGTCACCTGGAATCCACCACTTGGCAATCTTGCCTTCCAGAGAGGCCAAGATGGCATCTTTATCGGGGGTGGCTCCCTCAACAGGAATAACAATTAGCAGAGGGCGCTCAGTCCACTTGGGATCAGAAACACCAATCACCGCAGCTTCCTGGACATCTGGATGACCCATTGCAGCATTTTCCACGTCAATGGAGCTAATCCACTCACCCCCAGACTTAATAACGTCTTTCACGCGATCGGTAATAGTGACATAGCCATATTCATCAATAGCGGCCATGTCGCCCGTATCGAACCAGCCATCGGCATCCAGGGCTGGTTTCTCATCTAGGCGGTAGTAGCCGCTGATAACCCAGGGGCCTTTAACCAGTAATAAACCTGAGGCAATTCCGTCCCAGGGGAGCTCGTTGTGATTTTCATCGACGATTCTCATCTCTACGCCATACACCATACGACCAGCGCGAACACGGTAAACGTCCTGCTCTTCCTGAGTACTGTCTTTCATCCAATTCATGGGTCGATTGTAAGAACCCAGTGGACTCATCTCGGTCATACCCCAGCCCATATGGACCATAACGCCATGTCTCTCCATTTCTTGGATAAGGGACAGTGGGCAGGCAGAACCGCCACAGACGACCGACTTGAGAGTTTCTATAGTCTTACCTGTGGCATTGAGGTAGCCAACAAGTGCCAACCAAACCGTGGGCACACCCAGAGAATAGTTAACGTTTTCTTCATTGATAAGCTTGGTCAGTGTCTCACCGTCAGCCATTTTTGGCCCCGGGAATACTAGCTTGGCGCCAGTCATAGGGGCATTGTAAGCAGTTCCCCATGCATTCACGTGAAACATAGGCACGATGGGCATAACTACGTCGTTTGATGAAAGGTTCATCAAATCTGGCATGGAACCAACAATGGAGTGCAATACGGTGCTGCGGTGACTGTAAAGCACGCCTTTAGGATTGCCGGTGGTGCCGGAGGTATAGCACATTGAGCTGGCAGTATTTTCCTCAAGATCGGGCCAGTTAAAGCTGTCCGGCTGATCGCCAATAAATGTTTCGTAGCAATAGGTGTTGGCCAGACTCGTCTCTGGCATATGGGCTTCGTCGGTCATAATAACGTAGCCGCGCACTGTGGGCAGCTTGTCTTTGAGCGATTCAAGAAGGGGCACAAACATGGGGTCAGTGAAGACCCACTGATCTTCCGCATGATTGATAATAAAGTCTATTTGCTCAGGGAATAGGCGCGGGTTAACCGTGTGGCAAACCTGGCCTGAGCAAGAAATGGCGTAATAGAGCTCAAAGTGGCGATAGTCATTCCAAGCCAGTGTCGCTATTCGGTCGCCGGGCTCGAAACCCACGCCCTGCAGGGCATTTGCGAGCTTGCGAACACGTTGGAATGCATCTTTATAGGTGTACTTATGGTGTGGATTATCACCGGTGACTGAAACAATTTCGCTCTTGCCATTAATTCTATCTGCATGCTTCATTATTGACGTAATAGTGAGCTGCGAATCCATCATCAAACCGTTCATACCTACCCCTTTTATTTCTTATTAAATTTATGGGGTAAGACTACCACCTGCCGCAGACTGTTCAACACTTAAATCTGCGGACAGGCAGTCATAGGTTCTAGCCTGAGATGTCAGTAGTAGAGCGGGATCTTTTTCAGGTAGGTCTCGATTTGACTAAAGTCTGGTAACAGCAGCTTCTCACTGTCTACCTGCAAATCAATTTTAATACAGTTGCCATTCTCAGTAGCGCTCTGGGTTGTCATTTCACAGTCTGCCTCGACACGCAATGTGTGGGGGAATCCTCTGGTCATGATGGCGTAGTAATGATGGCTGTGGCCCTCACCAAAGCTATTGAGCACCAATATTCTGGTGCTAGCGCCGAAATCAGAGGCCGTGCCACCGCTCTGTAATGCGCCGAAGTCGATTAGTGGGATATTGAGATGTCGCCATGGAATCCACCCGGCAACCCATGATGGTAGCTGATCTCCCTGCTCTGGGGCCTGATTAAGAATGATTTCGGCGACGGCAGGCATTGGAACAAGCAATTGCGACCGGCCAATATTTACCGCCAGGCAATCGATTGTTTCAATCGACTCTTGTTGATCAAGAAAGAATAAACTCATTGGCTACATGCCTCCATTTGTTCCATTTCCATGCACATTTTTTGTGCTAGCTGGCCTGCAGTACCCACAAAATCAGCACTCTTACGCTGTATCACTGATTCGGGCATTGCAGGCGCGGTGCAGTTAGTGGGGTCTTGCACCCAGACTTTGCCACCGCGGTCCTTGATTGTTTGACAACCTTTTGCGCCATCGTCTCCCATACCGGTGAAAATAATTGCACCACAATCACGCTTGTATACAAGTGCCAATCGCGCTGCCATCTGATCAATGGAGGGGGCGTAATGGCCCTGCCATCTCGAGCTAAAGCACAGCATCCAACCCTGCTTACTTAGCCTTGTTTCAAACTCTGGGGAAATCACAGTCACGGTCCCCGGCTTAATAAGCTGTCCTGTTGCAGCCTGATGGGCTGGCCATCCTGTCTGTTTTTCGATCATGCGCAACAATGTGTCTATTTGCTGCTCTGCAATATGCTGCACATAAACAAATGCGATGTCCTTGCTGACTGGCACCTTGGAAAGAAATTCTTTTACCGCCTGCAGCCCCCCTGTGGAGGCTCCCAGTAGCCAAACCATTTTCCGTTGCCCCATGGTTATTTAAGTGCTCCTGCTGGCTAAAAGCTCGTTAATGGTGCCCAGCAATTCATCTTCCTGATAGGGTTTGCCCATGTAACGATCAACGCCAAGCTCCATGGCGCGCTGCCGGTGCTTGTCCCCTGTTCTTGAGGTAATCATCAGAATCGGTATATTTTTTAAGGTCTCACTGGCACGCACTCTGGTGGCTACTTCAAATCCATCCATACGTGGCATCTCGATATCTAACAACATGACGGCTGGAATTTCTTCCTGCATGGCCTTTAGGGCTTCAATGCCGTCTTTTGCCGTGGCAACTCTATAGCCCTGCCGCTTAAGAATTCGGCTGGTGACTTTTCGTACCGTGACAGAATCATCTACAACTAACACATAGGTCGCTTCGTCTGCGGCGTGATCTACCTTGGAAGTCTCCTGTGTCAGTGCCTTTTCTGCCGCTGTCTCAGCATCCTGTGATATCAGTGATCCTTCACTAATGGCCACTCGCGCAAGTTCATTAAGGTCAATAATAACCACGACACGACCATCACTGAGAATGGTAGCACCACCCAAACCCGGCACTGTCGAGAATTGCGCACCTAGATTTTTTACGACGATTTCCTGAGTGCCGACAATTTCATCGACCTGAGCGGCGAAGTATCGATTGTCAGAATGAAACAATACGATCGGCACAGCTTCTGTCAGTGACGCTATTGGAGTAACAATATCTATATTTGCTTCCACGCTTAACAGCGCCCCCAGATGCTGCAGAGCATAATCCCTGCCGGCATAATTAATGATGCCGCCTCCGGCAACCACATCAGCCAATTTCTCTGGCGATATAAAATGTACGCCATCGATAGAATTGAGAGACAGCGCATAATGATCACCGGTAACATTGATCATCAGGGCGCGGTTTACCGACAAGGTAAACGGTAATGTAACCGTGAACTGGGTACCGCGACCGGGGGATGACTCAATGTCTACGGATCCTCCCAGTTGGCGAACCTCACTGCTCACCACATCTAGGCCTACACCACGACCTGAGATTTCAGATACTGCATCAGAGGTTGAAAATCCAGGATGAAAAATAAACTTAGCAACCTCGTGATCTGATAGCGGGGCATCCTTTTGCATCAATTCTTTTTCGATAGCAAGATCGCGGATACGTGACATATCCAAACCTGCACCGTCGTCGGCAAGATGGATCACTATGTCACCACCTTGGCGATAGGTCGTCACCGCAATAGTTCCAGTCGCTGACTTATGGGCTTTCTTACGTTGAGCCTGAGTTTCTATGCCGTGATCTACTGCGTTGCGAATAAGATGCTCAAGTGGTGCCACAATACGGTCAAGTACTGTGCGGTCCATTTCACCATGGATATTCTCCATTTTTAACTGCACTTCTTTGCCCACTTCCTGACTTACCTGACGAACAATACGGCGCAGTCGCGGTACGATTCGCGAGAACGGCACCATCCTTGTTTGCATCAGACCTTCTTGCAAATCTGTGTTTATACGGGACTGATGTACTAGCAGAGATTCGGTGCCCACTAACTTGTCTACTAGGGTTTCTTTGAGGTCATATAGATCGGAGGCAGACTCTACGAGGGAGCCCGAAAGTTGCTGCAAGTGGGAATAGCGATCCATCTCTAGGGGGTCAAAATTGGCTGACTCACCGGAGGCCTCTATCTGCTCACGACGATAATCAATTTGCGCTTCGGTCTCTGTTCCCAAACGACGCACCTGTTCTTGAAGCCGCAAAATAGTGGCGTCCATTTCGTCAAGGGAGTGATTGAAGTCACTCACCTGCTCTTCCACTCGACCGCGGAAAATTATATTTTCCCCCGACAAATTAACTAAGGTGTCTAGGGTTTCAGCGCCAATCCGAACAACTTCTTTGATTTCTCCCTGGGTACCGAAGGGTCTGTCTGAAGGTGGCGCATGACGAGATAAGTTTTCTAAATCTGCAGAAAAATCCCTTTTCTCAATCAATACCGGCGGCTGGGCTGACGGCCCTCTATTGCTGGTTTTAAGATCTGATGATTCGGGCTCTAGTTCTCCCTGTAGCGCTTTATCCTGCTCTTCAGTAGCCATTGCCTCAATGTCGACCATGGGCTGCGGCTGGTGGATAAATGCTTCTAGGTCAAAAATCTGCTGCTGCACATCGGTCGCTGTATCACCGGCAGCGATTCTGCGGGCAATGTCATAGCTTCGACTGAGCCATTCCTGACTAGTGGCAAGGCGATTAAAAAAGGCGTCGTTATATTCATTGGTCCCATCGATGGTGGACTCAAAATCATGGGTGTACTGTCCTAAGGCATTAAATCCTGCCATCCGCGCGCCGCCTTTTAAGGTGTGCAGATCACGCTTGAGTTGATCGCCAAACTCTGCCTGCTTGGGGCTGTTCTGCCATGCATGTAATGTCTCTTCGAGGTTACTGATAATATCTTCAGCCTCTTCAACAAAGATACCCACGATCTCCTGGTCGAGATCATCTTCCATCCAGGATTTTATAGCTGCTGGCTGTGCTTTGTTTGCGGCGGGCTCTTTACTCGCTGAGGCTTCTTCTTGTGCTAAGGGCTCTTCTAGCGAGGACTCTAGCTCCAGCAAGGGCCCTTCTTGCGCTAAGAACTCTTCTTCTGCTGAAGGCTCATCTTCTGCTGAAGACTCTTCTTGTGCCGTAGGCTCCTCTTGCACTAAGGGCTCTTGGAGAACAGAAGACTCATCGACAGGTACCGGGGTATCTTCAACAGCCGGTTCAGGAAGTTGGCTAATCAGGTTTTTTAGCTGTTGGATATGCGCTTCGGCGAGAGGTGATAAATCCTGATCCGCGGCAAACATATCGAACAAGTTAAGTAAGATTTCATGGCTGTATTCAAGAAGCTCAAGGGTATCCTTGCTGGCCTTGTTACTGTCAACCTGTGATCGTCGGTAAACTTCAGCCATCAGCCCGGCGAGTTCTGTAATGGCTGGTAGGTCGACTGTCGTCGTCTGTATTTCTTCAAGTTCGTCGATAAACTGCTGGTAAACCGCCTCTGTTGAACCTGTATCACTGCGCACCTGCTGTAGCAGTACCCCATAATCCTGAATGGCTCTTAAACCATAGGCCATAAGTTTTTTAACCGCCACGAAGCTAGGTCCATTGTCGCGACCCTCTTCGGCGCGCAATATGGCTCCAACAAACTTTTCTCGCAACTCTGCTAAACGGGCAAAAAATAACCCTAGACCTTCAACTTCCGTATCTTGGTTGTCGCTGTCATCCTCTGTAACCATTTTCTCTAGCAGGCTACGAACAAAAGTGACGCCATCGTTGATCAGGTACATAATGTCTTCATCGACACTGATCTGATGGTTATGTAGCTCTTTTACAAATTCATCAAGGGGCGAGACTAGCTGGCTGAGAGCCTTAAAATCCGCCATCTCTGCGGTGCCCTTCAAGGTATGTAGTGCTCTCTGTAGATCTGAGGTTGGCGGCTGATGCATCGGCGCTAACGCACGAGTCTGAATCAGGTAATGATCAATGGTCCTGAGGTGGCCTTTGGCTTCGTTGACAAAAATATCTAACAGAATTTCTTCCTCAGACTCTTCCTGAGAAAGCTCCTCTATCAGTGGGGTCTGGGGCTCTGTGACAGGCTGTGAATCCAGTTCCTCAACCAAGTCGCTAACATCAATAGGCTCTAACTGTTCAGCCAGCAATTTATCTGACGGTGTCTCATTCGGTTTAGTCAGTGGCTGATCTTCGCTGCCATCTAAGAGCGCCTCCTCCACCTGTTGCGATAAATCTGTATTAGGGAGTTCGTTAATGGACTCGCCCTTGGCAAGCTGTTCTGCCGCATCAATGATTTGCTGACTGATTTGCGGGTTTGGCTGAGGCTGTTTAGCAGTAAAGGCTTCGACTAAGATCGGCATCCGTTCAATGCTAAGCTCGACGACACCTTGGGCACTACTACCACCGGAAATTCGACCATCAAGAATGCGGTTAAGCATGCTCTCAACTGACCAGCCAAGATCTCCTATATCTGTGGCACCGACCATCCGACCACTACCTTTTAAGGTATGAAAACAGCGGCGAATAACCGTTAAGGCTTCCGTAGAGTCTGGGTGCTTTTGCCATTCTGGAAGTTTTGAACGTAGCGCCGCTAAAACCTCTGCGGCTTCTTCTACAAATATTTCAACTATTTCCGCATCGAACTCTTCGTCTTCTGCTGTCTTCGCCACAGGCTCTGTTGGAATCTGCTCAGGTACATTAGCTGGCACCGCATCTGGCTCAGGGCTATCTTCCGGCTCAAGGCTATCTCCCAGCTCAAGGCTATTTGATGGCTCTGAACTATTTACAAGCTCTGGACTGGCAGCTGAAAGGCCGTTAATAGGGTCAAGACTCTTAATAGGTTCAAGACTACCCAATAGGGAAAGATCTTCTTTTGCCTCATCGGCAATGAATCCCTCAAGCAGAGATTCGATACTTTCCTCGGCAGCTTTTAGAATACTGTCTTGGTCTAAATCTTCAATAGAGCCTGTTTGTTCCAGATAATATTCAACAATGGTGATGGCATCAGCAAAGGTGTCTAATGCGTGCCATTCAATCTGTGGTTGTTCACTGATTAAGGTTTTTTGTACGTAGATTTCACAGCCTTGAATCACTGCAGCAGCACGGTCTAACTGAATCATTTTAAGTGCGCCAGACAGCTCTTTAAACATTTCTGGCACAGGGCGTAACAAGTCTAGGTCCCACTGTGAATTGATGAATTCAACAACGGCTTCCTTAATTCTTTCGATACCAGTGCGCGCTTCTGATAATAAAATCGCACTGGCATTATCAAACTCATAATTGTTTTCAGCGCAATCTACATCAATGACACCAGAAAACTTTGCTGGGCTTGCTGCCCAGGCATTGAGCGTTACTTCAACCTCTGTCAGCTTCTGCACCGCTGCTATAACCTGTTCGTCATCAACGCCAAGGCTACCGCTAAAGGTATCGTCAAGATTTTGTCTAATGTCTTTTATGGCATCACGCAGTTTTCCCTGCCCCACCAGTGCTAGAGAATCTGCCATGTTGGTAAGAATAGGTAATGTTTTACACACATCCTCTGAGGACATACCGCCCTCTATTGAAAAGCGCTCAAGAGCCGATCGCACATTGGCCAGCTCGCCCTGAATAGCACTGACAAGTGCGCGCACGACAAGAGGGTCATAGCGAGGGGTTAAACGATTAGATTCTGGATTTACAACACCTGCAGGCAAGGCATTAGCTAGCGCATATTTTTCCCATTGCTCCTGCTGCTTTTTATTGCCCGGCTTAACGGTCATAAGATAGTAGAGAAGATTTTTAATCAGGCCCGTATCTATCTCCGATGCTTTGTCGGTTTCAACGTCTGAAATAACAACTTTTATCTGGGTGTCCAGTACTCGGAAGAGTTTCTTTAGAGCCATAGTAAAGTCTATTTGGCGGTCAGAAACGAGATCTAGAATTTCTTGAGAAATAGACCATAGCTCTTCTCGCCAAGTGTCCACACAGACTTCTTGCATGCGTTGAAAAACTTTTTTGAGATTTAAATAATGCTTAGGAAGATCATCTTCTTTAATTATTTTAATCAGTGATATTTGATAGATTTGACGCAGGCGCTTAATTAGATCTATTAGTGCTTTGGGATTTGCATTAACACGTAATTGACGATCTTTTTTATTTTCTATGGTACTGAGATCTGGGGTAAATAATATACCCTCAGAAAGTAAGCTTCTTCCCTGAGCGGCACGCAGATCATTCAATAATAGAATCAGTGCTTCTGGACGGTCTTCGCGAGTGGCAAGTACCTGACGCAGATAAATGGGCAGGCGGATAATGGCCTGAACAAGAATCTCGCAGGCCTCATGGATATTGGATACTTTTCTATCAATGATCGACTGAGTGAGCGCTTCCATTTCTTCTGCAAGCAGCATTGAACCCTGGCATTCCAAAATTTTGAATGGCCCACTTATTTGATGCAGGTGACTGAGACAAAATCTAATTTTCGTTTCGTCATCAGTATCCTGAGTAAAAGCTTCTAACTCACTAAATGCTGAGGTTAGACTTCTTTCAATTTCATCGATTAACCATTCAAGTCCCTTAAAAGCCTGAGTCTGGCTATTCTGAGAATCTTGCATCTGAATGTCACTCATCCAGCATCTCCTTGTTGCCCATACCTACTCATGACGTAAGCTTGCACCGTTCGCGGTACAACTCGAGCTAGTCCTGGCGGAATCCAATTTCCAAGTTCGCCCAATCCCAAGATTAGACGACCATCAGTTTCAAGATGTTCTATAAGTTGATTAACAATTTCGCGCCGCTTCCACCGACGAAAATAGATCAACATATTCTGACAATATATTAGGTGCATTTTACGCCTGACCATAGGTGATTGGTCTGTTAGCACGTTGCTATTAACAAAGCAGACGCGACGGCGCACACTGTCTTTAACCCGCCATAAGCCCTTACCCACCTGATCGAAATAGCTCTCCTGAAGGGACCCGCTTACATGAGTCATTTTGCTCTGTCGATACACCCCGCGACGGGCCTGAGCAATACAATCGCGGCTGATATCGGTTCCGATAATACCGTAGCGAGGCACCACGCCTGCCGCGTCCATCGCCTGCTCTATTAACATGGCGAGGGAATAGGCTTCTTCACCGGTAGAGCAACCTAGACTCCAGACCCAGAGCGGCTCAGTCAATTGACCCCCACTGATTTTTTCGGCCACCCAGTCGGTTACAAAATCCATTGAGGGTTGATGACGGAAAAAGCTGGTTTCTTTAATCAGCAGGCTATCAATGATTCCGCTCCATTCCTGAGCGCCCTTGGCGTCGTCAAGGGAGTCTTCAAAGTACTGATTAATATCAGCACATTGGAGCTCTTTCATACGACGATCGAGCAGCGTAGAAAGCGCTTTTTCACGGTCTGGGGTAATCTTTACCCCAGTTCTCTGCTCGATGGCCTCTTTCCAGAGGCCCACTGAATTTTTCTCAGTGTCTGAGATAGCGGCGTTCCTTGGCACAGTGACCACTGTTTATGTCCCTAATATGATGTCGCTAAAGGCTATTGTTTCTTGTCGTTGTCGGATAATAACGCCTCAATTTCTGCTTCAAATTTTTCAAGGTGAAAGGGATCTTCATCCTCGTCGAATTCACTTTCGCCAAGCCGTTTTTTGTCTGAGTTGATATCGGTTTTATCAATGCCATTAACGGCAAAGTCGGTTGCTTCGCTATCGAATTCATGGCCCTCTTCGATCTCATGATCATCTTCATCTACGAGACTAAATTCTGCGATCTGCTCTGGGCTGGCGTCTATTCCACTGGCGCCATTTGGTTCATCATTCTCGTTACTGCTTTCCCCATCAGTCTCATCATAGTTTTCCTGATAGCCCTCTATTTCATCGCTCTCTTCGGGAGTAATAGGTTGACTGGTGTCCGGGAGGATGAAGCCACTAACCGACTCACGCATTTCGATAGCCATTTCGGCTAGGTCACCAATAGAGGTTGCAGTGTCGTTTGTACCAGACAACGTCTGAGAGGTAATTTCTTGAATGATATTCATGGTGTTGGAGATATGTGAGGAGGTAGTGGCCTGGTGTTTGGCCGCCTCGGATATATCCTGAATCAATTCTGCTAGGTTGGTAGATACTGTTTCGATTTCTTCCAGTGCCGTACCGGCGCTGTTAGCAAGCTCTGCACCCTTTACAACTTCTGCAGTAGTTTGCTCCATCGAAGCAACCGCTTCATGAGTATCTGTTTGAATTGTCTTAACTAAGCCGGCAATCTGCTTGGTCGCTGTTGCGGAACGTTCTGCCAGTCGCTGTACCTCATCGGCAACTACCGCGAAACCTCGCCCAGCTTCACCAGCCATCGCTGCCTGAATGGCGGCGTTAAGTGCCAAAATGTTAGTTTGATCGGCGATCTCATTAATCAGCGATACGATATCGCCAATTTCCTGAGAGCTTTCACCCAGCCGTTTAATCCGCTTGGAGGTGTCTTGGATCTGTTCACGAATGGTGTCCATACCTTCAATAGTGTTACGTACAACCTGGGCACCATTTTTGGCGATAGATACTGAGCGCTCTGCTACCGCTGAAGATTCCGCAGAGTTGGACGAAACCTGATCAATGGTAATGGCCATTTCATTAATCGCCGCCGACACGCCAGCTATCTCTTGAGCTTGATGTTCAGCACTGTCTGCCAACTGTAATGATACCGACCGAGTAGCGGCGGTTGAGCTCGCCACTTTTTCGGAGCTACTGGCTACGTTCTGTACCAGACTACGAAGTTCAGCGATGGCGAAGTTTATCGAGTCGGCAATGGTACCGGTAAAGTCTTCCGTTACTGTGGCCTCAACGGTCAAATCACCATCAGCTAAATCAGAGATGTCATCTAGCAGCTGCAAGATTGCCTGCTGATTTTTATCTTTAACTTTCTCTGCTTCAATCAGATTACGTCTTGTTGAGGTATAAATAATTAAGCCCAATAAAACTAACGAGGCCAAAAAGCCAGCAACTGCCATTAGGGTGGTTTGATTATTAAAGGGGCGTTTTCCTGAAGCATTTAACGTGCTGACAATGTTGTCCAGCTGATCTAGGCTGGTTAATAGCGCGGGCACATATCCTACTAGAGCGTTGGCGGAGTTTTGCGCGACAGAGAGCTCGTCGGCAGATTCATAGATTCGCTCTATCTCACTGGAGACTACATCAAAAGACTGTTTAATTTCGTTAATACTGGCGATGGCAGCTTTATCGGTGACCTTGGATATGCCGAGAATAAAGTTGCCATTTTCCATTGCATCAAGTGTGTCACGGAAAACGTTGGAGTCACTTTTGAACTGATCGGCAGCTACATTCGCGTCTTCACTGCCGGCAATCATTTTATCGATATTACGACCAATTCGTTCGATCAGCCACAGCTGTTCCTGAGCAATAGTTATTTGACCTGAGGGTGCTGAACGAGCAATCAGGGCATCTACTACCTGTTCTGAATTATCCTGAAGTAACGGTAACTTTGCATTAAGCTCACTAGCAACCATGGAGACAAAAAGAACAGTCTCTCGGTTATCGCCCAATGACTGCAGATTTTCTCTAACCTGATCCCAGCTGTTTGAAACAGACTGAATCTGAGCTCTGGAGACCTCGTCCTGTCGAACTAAGCTGTTCTTGAGGTTCTGCCAGACACCGTTCATCTGGTTATTCAGGGCACTCAAACCATCAAAAGATTCTTCACCCCCAGCGGTAGCATCTCGGGCTAGCTGGCTGATACGCAGCGCCTTGACGCGCAGATTTGCTATGCCTTGGATATTGTTCTGATCGTCCCTGACTTTATTACTGACTTCCAGACCGCTGTAACCAGCCATTACCATGCAAGCCAAACCCAAAATAACGATTAGGTTCCGAAACCATGTCTGCTTACCCTTTCCCTTATTATTCATGTCATCCTCCAAGTTGATGCTTTGTTACTGCGAATCCATGCCTAAACAGACACATTCATAAACTGATCATTTTCAATTAATTTTTGCGGACGAAATAGCTCAAAACCCTCATTTTCGTCGGCGTACTTTCCATCAATAAACTCAGCTAGCGGACTTTCGCTAGCCATCGGTTGGTATGAGTCGACGGGTAAGGCTTTCATGCCATACACCTGATCGACGATAATGCCCACATAGGCGCCATGGATTTCAAATACCAGGACCCGTTGTTCCTGCGGGATGCCAGTTAATTTACCACCGAGAAAGTCGGCAAAATCTATAACGGGGAGCAGGCGACCACGAACGTTGGCAACACCACGAACCCAAGACTTAACTCGGGGTAAGCTGGTGCATTCGGGCACCTCCAACACTTCGCTAATCTCGTCGAGTGGAATAACATAGCCAGCACCGAGCAGTGAAAACCCGATAAGCTTCTGGGTCTCTAGAATTTTTTTCTGGGCTGGTAACCCGTATACCGATTTTCCAAATCGTTTCACTACGTCACTTATCGCGGTGAAGACATCCTGTCCATCAGACATAAACTTGACCTTTATGCGAGAACATCAGCAATGGCAGATACCAGCTGTTTTTCGTCGATAGGTTTTACTAAATAGGCCCGAGCACCCTGACGTTCGCCCCAAACCTGATCGGCTTGCTGATTTTTGGCGGTGACAATAATTACCGGGATATGCTTAGTTTCACTGCCTTTGCTCAGCTGTCTGGTGGCCTGAAAGCCATTTAGACCTGGCATCACAATATCCATTAGCACCACATCAGGCTGCTCTGTCTTTGCTAGATCTACACCCTGCTCACCCGTTTCAGCAGATAACACCGAATGGTGGTTTCTCTCCAGAATATTGGTTAACTTGTAAGTTTCTGTGGGAGAGTCATCTACTATTAATATCTTTGCCATTTACTCCAACCTCTTGTCAGATTCGCTTTATGCCAGACCAAAAATACGCGGCCTAGACTCCATAGTTACAACCAGTAAATAGTTATAACGGGTAACGGTTAAATATACTTTTCCAGTGCATTGAGCAGTTCTGCGCGACCAAAGGGCTTGGTCAGATAATCATCAGCACCAACAATGCGACCCTTGGCTTTATCGAATAGGCCGTCTTTACTCGACAGCATAATCACCGGGGTGGCTTTGAAATCGTCGTTATTTTTAATTAACGCGCAGGTTTGATAGCCATCGAGACGTGGCATCATGATGTCAACGAATATGACATCGGGCTTTAGATCGACAATTTTAGCGAGGGAGTCGAATCCATCCGAGGCGGTCGACACGTCACAACCCGCTTTTGAAAGCAGAGTTTCTGCCGTACGCCTAATTGTATTGCTGTCGTCAATAACGAGCACTTTGAGGCCCTGAACATCCATTTTTTAATCACCCTTAAAACCACTTAACGTCTTAAGTACTGCCAACATCACTTAAGTTATGGAATTTTATACACAGTTGTAATATATAATCTACAACGCTCACTTTTTATTAAATTTTTTGTCGGCTGGCTCACAGATTTGTATCCAGTTTCGCGTCCTATTAGTTATAGTGCATAAATAACCACAAGGCAGTCATTTATGAGTAAAACTCTCGGGGTCGTAATGGACCCAATTCAATCGATCAAATATAACAAAGACACCACGTTGGCACTGTTACTTGCCGCCCAACGTCAGGGGTTCAAACTCTACTATATGGAACAGCAACATCTGTTTATGGAAAATGGTAATCCGCGAGCTGAAGTACGCCCGCTTAAGGTGTTTGAAAATCCTTTTAAATGGTTCGAATTAGAGGAGAGTAGCTCTATCCCACTTGAGGAGCTGGATGTTGTGCTGATGCGCAAAGACCCTCCATTTGATAGCGAATTTATCTACTCTACCTACATACTAGAAGCCGCAGAAAAACGTGGCACTCTCGTCGTCAACAAGCCTCAGAGTCTCCGCGACTGCAATGAGAAAGTGTTTGCTACGGAATTCCCTCAGTGCACGCCACCACTGATTATCAGCCGTGATCAAAAACGTCTCAAGGGCTTTTTGGAAGAGCAGGGAGATGCGGTATTTAAACCGTTGGACGGTATGGGTGGAGACTCGATATTCCGGGTTACCCAGGGAGACCAGAATCTCAATGTGATTCTAGAGACCCTAACAAACAATGGTCAGCGCACAATTATGGGCCAGAAATACCTGCCAGAAATCCTTGAGGGCGATAAGCGCATTTTAGTGATTGATGGGGAAGTGGTGCCCTTCTGTCTGGCACGCATCCCTGCCAGTGGAGAATTTCGCGGCAACCTAGCTGCAGGCGGTCATGGCCGCGTGCAGCCACTCAGTGATCGCGATCGCTGGATTGCGGAGCAAATTGCGCCGACATTGATTAAGCGCGGGCTGATGTTTGTAGGCTTAGATGTTATTGGTGACTACCTTACCGAGATCAATGTCACCAGCCCTACCTGTGCTCGTGAGATCGATGATGCCGAGGGCACTGCAATTGGCGACAAATTGATCGATGCTATTCAAGATCGTTTAAACAGTTAGCCTAAAGGTTTGTTATGGACAGCTTTATTGATAGCCCATGGAATCAAACCGATGAAAGACTGAAAGGTACGTTCTCCGCGGCCCTAATACTGCACCTGGTGCTGCTATTAGGGCTAAGTTTTACTCTGCCTTCGCCCTCTAGGCCTATGACGTCTATGGAGGTCACATTGGCTCAGTACGCCAATGAGGAAGCACCAGATAGGGCAGATTTTCTGGCCCAGGCTAATCAGCGAGGCAGTGGCGATGGCCGAGATATAGTTGCCGAGGTCACCAGCAACACGTTGTCAGAGTTTCAGAGCGATCAACAGTCAGTCAGTCCCCAGCAACGGCAGGATGCTAGCCAGCAAACCAACAACCCCATATTGACCAATAGAAATTCGGGGTATACGCCTCAGGCGATCAATGAGCGGCAACCCAATCAGGCACTGGTGCCTGCGCAGCAATCCATTCAAGAAATAGCCGCGCAACGTTCGATAGGGGCCATCCGCGCCAAACTCGACCAACTCAATCAGACCTATAGCAATATGCCCAAGGTGGCCCGACTGACATCGGTGTCGACCAAAACGGCCCAGGAAGCGGCCTACATGAATTATTTTGAAGAGCGCATTGAACGGGTCGGTAATATTAATTACCCCCGCGAGGCGCGTGCTCAGCGTCTGGTCGGCAGTGTGCAGCTGATTGTTGTGATCCTCCCCGATGGATCGGTTAAGCGGGTGCAAATTTCGACGAGTTCGGGGTCAAAAATTCTCGACCAGGCAGCGGTACGCTCCGTCAAACTGGCATCACCCTTTAACGCCTTTCCACGAGAGCTGCGTGACCGGGATGAAGTACATGTGATTCGCACCTGGCAATATCAGGCTGACAACCGGCTTACAACCAAGTAATCGCGCTTGATCACTTGAGTTTAGGCCCCTAAACCCTCATATTGTTTACCATGACAAAAGTTACCAAAAAAACTATTTCCAGCCTTAAAGACTACTTCTTGTTGGCCATGCCGGGCCTAAATGACCCTAACTTTTCCCAGTCTGTGGTGTATATCTGCGAGCACAACGCTGACGGCGCCATGGGGCTTATTATTAATCAACAGCTGGATATTCCGGTTAAGGCTATTTTTGATCAGCTCGATCTTAAGTATCTCGACGACTGCGGCAGCTCGTTAATATTTGACGGCGGCCCTGTGCAACGAGATCGCGGTTTTATCCTCCACCCCAGTGTCGAGCAGCAGTGGGAATCTACTGTGGCCATTGGTGAAGATATTAGCCTGACTGCCTCAAAGGATATTCTGACCGATATAGCCATGGGCAAAGGCCCTGAAAATGCCCTGATTACCTTGGGTTATTCAAGCTGGGAAGCTGGCCAGCTCGAGCAGGAGCTCGCAGAAAATACCTGGCTGACCATTCCCGCCGATTCTGAGATTATCTTTCATACCGATTGCGACAAACGTGCCGGTGCTGCCGCCTCTACCATTGGCCTCGATCTGGCCATGCTGTCCCACGATGTTGGCCATGCCTGAGGCCAGCCCGAAAACCTTATTGGCTTTTGATTTTGGTCTTAAACAGATTGGTGTCGCCTATGGTCAGACATTAACGAACTCCGCCTCTGGGCTGACCATAATCAAGGCCTCAGACGGGGTGCCTAACTGGACTGATGTGGAAGTTGTCTTAAATGAGTGGAAACCCAACCTGGTATTGGTGGGGCTACCCTTGCATATGGACGGCCGTGAAAGCGAGCTGAGCGGACGAGCTCGGAAGTTTGCCCGCAGGCTCCATGGCCGTTTTGCTGTTGAGGTACTTATGATTGACGAGCGCCTCACCAGCCGTGAGGCAAAGTCGATACTTCGCGAACAGCAGGAAGTGTCACCGCGAGGGACAAAGGGTAAGATCCATGATCTCACCAAAATCGATCACATTGCCGCCTCTTTGATTCTGCAAGGCTGGCTGGAAAATCCTGAGCTCGGTAGCATCCCCTAATCGGAGGCGCCCCTTAATCGGAAGCGTCCCTTAAATAACAGCCATTACCACCGCAACTTATCTGCAGGATCATCCTCAATCGACAAGTTATCTGCCGCATGCCCCAACTCATTAATGTGATTATCTGACTGCATCTTGATCATCAGCCGCAGGTCATTTTTCGAGTCGGCATGGGCAATGGCATTTTCATAGCTAATCTCACCATCGGCATAGAGCGCATACAGCGCCTGATCAAAGGTCTGCATGCCATGCTCTGTTGAGCTGGTCATAATCTCTTTTATTTTATGCACACTGCCTTTGCGAATAGTGTCTGCCACTAGGGGCGTATTGAGCATGATTTCGATGGCCGCTCTGCGACTCTTACCGTCGCGAGTTGGTACTAGCTGCTGAGCCACAATACCGCGCAAATTCAGAGACAGGTCCATCCACAGCTGGCTGTGACGGTCGGCTTCAAAAAAGTGATTGATGCGGTCCAACGCCTGGTTGGCATTGTTAGCATGTAATGTGGCTAGCACCAGATGGCCAGTTTCAGCAAAGGTAATGGCATGTTGCATGGTCTCGCGGGTACGAATCTCGCCGATTAAAATAACATCGGGCGCCTGCCTCAATGTGTTTTTCAGCGCCACATCAAATGACTCAGTATCCACCCCCACTTCCCGCTGGGTAATAATGCAGCCCTGATGTTCATGAACAAATTCGATGGGATCTTCAATAGACACAATATGACCGCGGCTACTTTTGTTACGGTGGCCAATCAGCGCCGCCAGTGACGTAGACTTACCGGTACCCGTGGCGCCAACAAAGATCACAATGCCACGTTTATTCATCACCAACTCTTTGAGAATTGGCGGCAGTAAAAGCGCCACGGGGGTGGGTATTTCGGTTTCAATGCGCCGCAGCACAATGCCAATTTCGCCGCGCTGATAAAAAGCGCTGGCTCTAAAGCGCCCAGACTCCTCACTGATAACGGCGTAATTAAGTTCTTTGCTGGCTTTAAACTCAACCTGCTGCTCTGCAGACATGGTACTTAATACCAAGTCTTCGCAGCGTTCCTGAGTTAGTTTCTCTTTACTAATGGGCACCACAGAGCCATTAACTTTTATACAGGGGGGCAAGCCAACGGTTAGGAATAGATCAGAGGCCTTTTTTTCGGCCATATACTTGACCAGCTTTTCAAATGTTTGATCAACCATGATCTGTCCTCGGGATAAAACGATTTAAAGCCATTAGAAACTATCCGGTATCTTGGCTTTTTCTTTGGCAATCTCATTACTAATCACCCGCTGCTCGACCAAATTGTGCAGGCATTGATCTAGGGTTTGCATCCCTAGCGCCCCACCGGTTTGAATAGCGGAATACATCTGAGCCACCTTGTCTTCGCGAATGAGGTTGCGAATGGCTGGAGTGCCAATCATGATTTCATGGGCAGCCACACGGCCTCCACCGACTTTCTTTAACAAGGTCTGAGAGATTACTGCCTGCAATGACTCTGAAAGCATGGAGCGAATCATCGGCTTCTCGCTGCCAGAAAAAACGTCCACCACCCGATCGATGGTCTTGGCCGCAGAGGTGGTATGCAAGGTGCCAAACACTAGGTGGCCGGTTTCTGCGGCAGTAAGAGCTAGACGAATGGTCTCTAGATCCCTTAGCTCGCCTACCAGTATTACATCTGGATCTTCACGGAGGGCTGAACGAAGCGCCTGATCAAAACCCATGGTGTCGCGGTGGACTTCACGCTGGTTAATCAGGCATTTCTTGCTCTGGTGAACAAATTCAATGGGGTCTTCGATGGTTAAAATGTGGTCATAGCGGCTTTCATTAACATAGTCGATCATGGCGGCCAGGGTGGTGGACTTACCTGAGCCCGTGGGCCCTGTCACCAGTACCAATCCTCGAGGCAGCAGCGACACCTTTCTAAAAATATCGCCCATCCCCAGCTGCTCCAACGTTAAGACTTTTGAAGGAATAGTTCTAAAAACGGCAGCTGCACCACGATTTTGATTAAATACATTGACTCGGAATCGAGCAACGCCAGGAACATCGAAAGAAAAATCTGTTTCCAGATACTCCTCGTAGTCCCTTCTTTGCTTGTCATTCATTATTTCGTAGATCAAACTGTGGACCTGCCGATGCTCCATAGGTGGCAGGTTAATCCGGCGGACATCGCCATCAATTCTTATTATGGGGGGAAGACCAGCGGAAATATGAAGATCCGAGGCCCCCTCTTTTGCACTAAACGCTAATAATTCGGTGATATCCATTTTGTGTCTCGCTCATCCCTTGAAGCCATTGTTGACGATTTAAAACTATGCCAACTATTAGAAATAACATTAGCTCTATACAGAGACGTCTGCAACATGCTGCTAGTGATGCAGGTCGCAGTCCGGACGAGGTGCTGTTACTGGCGGTTAGCAAGACGAGAACCAGTGCACAGATAAATGAGGCCCTAGAGGTAGGCATCAAAAGCTTTGGCGAGAATTATCTTCAGGAAGCGGTCGAGAAAATCGGTGAATTATCCGCCTCCAACCTCGACTGGCATTTTATTGGCCCACTGCAATCCAATAAAACCCGCACCGCCGCAGAAAATTTTTCTTGGGTGCATTCAGTTGACCGGCTGAAAATTGCTCAGCGCCTAAGTGCCCAGCGACCAGAACACATGGCGCCACTCAATCTGTGCCTGCAAATTAATATTGATAATGAACCCAGCAAATCTGGCTTTAGCCCACAGCAGGCTCTGGTAGCGGCGGTAAAGATTGCCGATCTGCCTAACATTGTTCTGCGCGGTTTAATGGCTATCCCCAGAGCTCGCGCTGAACTTGCAGAGCAACGCATCCCCTTTGCCCAGCTGCGAGAACTGAAAGATCAGATCAATGAACTGCTAGACAATTCTCGGAAACTGGATACTCTTTCCATGGGGATGTCTGGCGATATGGAAGCGGCGATTTTGGAAGGCGCTACTATTGTTCGGGTAGGCACAGATATTTTTGGCTCCAGAGAGAAACAATCGACTTAAGGCTATTAAAGGACAGGTAATGAGTTCAATCCTATTTATCGGTGGCGGCAACATGGCCTCCTGCATCATTGGCGGCATGATCTCTAACGGTTTCAGTGCCGACGACATTATGGTTAGTGGGTCGGGCGAGGAGTCACGTCAGCGCCTTGAAAAAACCTATGGCATTAAGACTATGGCTGACAATCAGGCCGCAGCGCGTCAGGCAGATTTGATTGTACTGGCCGTGAAGCCACAGATTATGCGTACCGTGGCAACCGACTTAGCACTATCCCTAGATCATATGCCCGCTATAGTCTCTGTCGCCGCAGGCATTCCACTCAGCGCCTTAGAAAACTGGCTTGGCAACAGTCTCGCTATTGTGAGAGCAATGCCAAACACCCCGGCGAAGGTTCTTTCGGGCGCCACTGGCCTTTTTGCCAATCCACAGGTGGATGTTGAGCAGAAAACGATCGTAGAAAAGATATTTGCCGCTATTGGCTATGCCTGCTGGGTAGACACTGAAGCACAGATTGACGCTGTCATTGCCGTCTCTGGGAGCGGTCCGGCGTACTTTTTTCGTATTATGGAAATTATGCAGAAAGTTGGCCAAGAGCTTGGTTTGCCAGCACAAATTGCTCGAGATCTAAGCATCAACACTGTACTTGGGGCTGCCCGTATGGCTACAGAATCGGGCACTAGCGCAACTCAGCTTAGGGAGCAGGTAACCTCTCCAGGCGGAACCACTCAGGCTGCGCTGCAGAGTTTTGAACAACAAAATCTGGAAGACGTTTTTCGCAAGGCAATGAATAGCGCATTAGATCGAGCAGAAGTAATGTCTGCAGACCTCGGCTCTGCCACTAAACAATAAGCATTAAGGAACTAGCAGTATGGACAACACATTTGTTTTTATTCTTCGAACCGTTTTGGATATCTATGCCTCGGTGCTATTGGTGCGCTTTTTATTGCAGATGGTGCAGGCAGACTTCTTCAATCCAATCTCCCAAACCCTATTTAAGCTGACTTCACCGGTGGTAGAACCTCTGCATAAAATATTTCCGACCATCGGCAGATTTAATAGCGCCGCATTGGTGGCCGCGATACTGGTCAAATGGGCGTTCTATTTAATTGTGTTTGGCGGCATGTTCAGTGCCCAGATGTTTACCTATCTGGCTGTTGCCGCCTTTGAATTACTCGGCACATTGATCGACATTTACTTCTGGGGAATTTTTATTCTGGTTATCTCCAGCTGGATTGGCACAGCTGCCCATCCAACCGTAAGACTGGTCAATCAAATTGTTGATCCCTACATGAATCTCTTTCGACGGTTTATTCCGCCCCTAGGGATGATTGATATTTCGCCGATGGTGGCTATTTTCGGTTTGATGATTATTCGCACCAATATTATGCCGAAACTGGACAGCTTTATTCAGCCGCTGCTCTAATTTAAGAGTGGATGTTCGAATAGGTGCTCGAATAGGTGCTCAAATAGATAGCCAAGTAAAAAGTACGACAGGATAGAACCGCAAACATCAGCACCAATCTGCATAACAAAAAATCATGCAGATTGGACCGACGCAAAATCTGCTTAGGGTGCGGGGTCTGGATACTGATTATGGATCGCCGTAATCTCAGACATCACCTCATCCGAGAGTGTTAACTCAGCCGCATCAATATTCTCTTTAAGCTGTTCCATGGTGGTTGCCCCAATCAGACAGCTAGTCACAAAAGGCTGCTGACAGACAAAGGCCAACGACATCTGCGCCAGACTATACCCGTGCTTTTCAGCAATAGCTTGATAGGCTTCAGTGGCGGCTGTTGCCTGGGGATTGTCGTAGCGAGAAAATCGCGTAAACAACTCCATTCTAGAGCCTGCCGGCATTTTTCCGCCGATATATTTTCCACTCAAAACACCAAAGGCCAACGGCGAATAGGCTAACAGGCCAGCGTCTTCACGAATCGCCATTTCTGCAAGACCGGTTTCAAACTGTCGGCTCAGCAGGTTGTAGACGTTTTGGATGCTGACCACCTTGGCCATGTCCCGCTCTCTGGCAAGGCGCAGATATTCCATAACACCCCAGGGCGTTTCATTAGAAACTCCCACATGTTTTACCAGACCCTCGGCAACTAGCTCCGACAGGGCGTCCAATGTTTCTTCGATGGCAATACCGTCACCCTTTGGATTGTGACGATAGCCACGCTGACCGAAATAGTTGGTGGCACGCTCGGGCCAGTGCACCTGATAGAGATCCACATAGTCAGTCTGTAACCTTTCTAGAGAACCTTCGATAGCACGACGAATATGATCGCGACTTAGTCTTGGGCCGCCACGCAGGTGCTTCCAATCTGGAACCTTATCGGCACGACCGGCAACCTTGGTCGCCAAGATAATATCTGACCGCTTACCCGTGCGATTAAACCATTCGCCAATACAGGATTCCGTAGAGCCCTGAGTTTCAGCGCTGGGAGGTACCGGATACATTTCGGCAACATCAAAAAAATTAATCCCTCTGGAGACGGCGTAATCCATCTGCTCACAGGCTTCTTCTACATTATTTTGCTGGCCCCAGGTCATAGTGCCCAGGCCGATGAGTGATACATCTAAATTGGTGTGTCCCAATTTTTTATACTGCATAAGTTACCCCCTTCAAATAACTGGATGCAGTCTACCTCAGAAAAAACCCGCTGCAATTAAAAAACTCACAGCCATCGATAATCCAAGACGTTATACTGTCTCCCATGACATCGATACCCTTAGAACCCTTAGCAGTGCCCACGGATTCCATTGGGCTAGTTAGCCCACAAACCGTCCTTATCGAAAAGCCACTCACATTGGCCTGCGGCACAGTGCTGCCTAGCCATCAACTGGTCTTTGAAACCTATGGCGCGCTCAATAGCGACCGCAGCAATGCCATTTTGATCTGCCATGCTCTTAGCGGTGATCATCATGCGGCGGGGTTTCATGAAGGAGATAACAAACCGGGCTGGTGGAACCATTACATTGGCCCCGGCAAAGCCATGGATAGCGATCGATTTTTTATTGTCAGCGTCAATAATATTGGCAGCTGCTTTGGCAGTACCGGGCCGACCTCGATCAACCCTGAAACTAGCGAGGCTTGGGGTGCAGACTTTCCCTCCTTGCGCGCGCGCGACTGGGTTGAGTCGCAAAAGCTTCTTATGGACCACCTCGACATTCACTGCTGGGCTGCCGTTATTGGTGGCAGCCTGGGTGGTATGCAGGCGATGCGCTGGTCTCTGGAATATCCAGATAAACTATTAAACGCGGTAGTGATTGCCTCATCCATGAAATTGAGCGCACAGAATATTGCCTTCAATGAAATTGCTCGCCGGGCCATTAAATCGGACCCGGACTTTTACGATGGAAATTATCTGCAAGAGGGCAAAGCCCCTCTCCATGGGCTGGCATTGGCGCGCATGATTGGTCATGTCACTTATTTATCCGATGAGGTGCTGGGCAAGAAATTTGGCCGAGAACTGGCTAGCGGTGATTTTATTGATGGCACAGCGGATCCCGTCGAGTTCGAGGTTGAGAGTTACCTCAATTATCAGGGGGATAAATTCTCCAATGCCTTCGACGCCAACTCGTACATTCTAATTACCAAGATGCTCGACTATTTTGATCTGGCGCGAGAGTACAACAACAGTCCAGCTGAAGCTTTTGCCCATGCTCAGTGTAAGTTTTTACTTATTTCTTTTAGTAGCGATTGGCGATTCTCCCCTCAACGCTCCCAGGAAATCACTGACGCTCTAATAAGAGCCGGCAAGGATGTTTCCTACGCCGCCATTGATTCCAACCAGGGTCATGACTCATTTTTACTCCCCAACAGTCGCTACCAAGCGGCCCTCGGCGGCTACCTGAATCGTGTTGCCAATCAGCTGGAGTCGAGTCAATGAATCAGAACTTTAACTTTATCAGCGACTGGATCAAACCGGGTTCAAGGCTACTGGACTTGGGCTGCGGCGACGGATCACTATTGGCAGATCTAACCAAAAATCACAGCATTCGCGGCTATGGTCTCGAAATCGACAGTCAATCAATCGAAGACTGTATTGCCCGGGGGGTCAATGTTATTGAACAGGACCTCAACAATAGTCTCGATAACTTTGCCGACCAAAGCTTTGACACGGTAATCATGACTCAGGCATTGCAAGCTATGCGCCATCCCCATCTGGTGCTGGATGAGATGCTTAGAATCGGCAATGAATGCATTATTACCTTCCCCAACTTCGGCAGCTGGCGCACCCGAGCCTATTTGGCGTTTCGCGGGCGTATGCCGGTGACCAAACAGTTGGCTTACGAATGGTACGACACACCCAACATTCACTTCTTTACCTACAGTGATTTCGAAGCCCTGTGCCGCGAGCGCAATATTAATGTGCTGCATCGCAAATTTATTGCCGAACAATTTCCAGATAATCTACTCAAAAGCCTATGGCCGAATTTATTTACCGAGACTGCGGTGTATCATTTAAGTCGGTAACTCAGTCGATCGCCTTCATTAATGGCCCTAATAAATGGCCCCATTAAATTGCCAAAAGGAAATAGCCTATGAAACGCTTAATTTTAACAATCTGCCTGCTCACAGCGCCTCTGTTAGGCCAGGCATTCGAACAGACACTGTATAAGCAGCATGGTGAGCACAAAATATTTTACAGCGCCTTTGGTACTTCTTTTATTGAGCCCGACATTGCCGTCGCCAATAATATTGTGCGCGGCGAAGGCAAGGGGCTGGTCAATATAGCCATGGTTAAGGAGCTGGGTGTTGGCGTAGAGGGAACTGTTACCGGCACCGTATCTAACATCCTGCAGCAGAGCCAAACCTTGGAGTTTATTGCTGTGCGGGAGCAGAATACGGTTTACTATTTGGCACCCTTTGAATTCGACAACGAAGATTTTCTGACTTTTAAAATTAATGTGAAGCCGCAGGTTGATAGCCTTAACTACGGCTACGATTTTAAATTCCAGAAAAAAATGTATCACGACTAGCATTACCACAGGAAGATTACCTTGAGCAGCAGTCCAAAAGATTTGGTATTGGCCAGCGCCAATGCAGGCAAAATAAAAGAACTGCAGGAACTATTAGGCGGTCTGGGGATTAAAATAATCCCCCAGACTGACCTCAGTATTCCAGACATCGAAGAGACCGGTCTCAGCTTCGTGGAAAATGCCATTCTCAAGGCGCGCAATGCCGCTAAACTGTCCAATTTGCCTGCAGTCGCAGACGATTCCGGACTGGAGGTCGACTATCTAAAAGGCGCACCAGGTATCTATTCTGCCCGCTTTGCCGGTGAAGGCGCCACTGACGACACCAATAAAAACAAACTACTCGAGCTCATGACCGATGTGCCAGTAGACCAGCGTAGCGCTCGCTATCAGACCGTCATTGTCTATATGCGTCACGGCGATGACCCTACCCCGATCATCTGCCAGGGCACCTGGGAAGGTACCATTGCCACAGAATCCCGTGGTGACCAGGGCTTTGGTTACGACCCCATCTTTCATGTCACCGAAACTGACTGCCATGCGGCAGAGCTAGACAAGCTGACTAAAAATCGCATTAGCCATCGCGGCAAAGCAATTGCCAGCCTGCTACTTCAATTGCAAACCTACTGATCAGTGCTGCAGTTACCGCCACTTTCTCTTTATGTACACATTCCTTGGTGTGTGCGCAAATGCCCTTATTGCGACTTTAATTCCCATCAGGCGGCAGAAGAAATTCCCGAGCGCGCCTATGTCGCTGCGCTAATTGCCGATATTAAAGCCGACCTGCATTGGGTGCAGGGCAGAAAGCTTCATACAATTTTCTTTGGCGGCGGCACCCCCAGTCTTTTTTCGGCGGCCGGAATTAGTGAGATTATCAACGCCGCCGAGCAGCTTATTGGCTTTGAAGCCAACATTGAGATTACCCTTGAAGCCAATCCGGGCACTGTTGAAGAACAGCGCTTTCACGACTTTTATCAGGCCGGCGTTAATCGTCTATCGATTGGCGTGCAGAGTTTCGCCGACCGCCATCTTGAGCGACTTGGCCGCATACATAATGGCGCCCAGGCCCTAAGTGCAATCGATACTGCCCGCTCTGCTGGTTTTGATAACTTTAATATCGACCTAATGCACGGCCTGCCAGACCAAAGCCAAATTGAAGCAGAGGCTGATATACAGATGGCAATGGATCAGGGCGCCCAGCATATTTCCTGGTACCAGCTTACGATTGAACCCAATACAGAGTTCTATTCTCGTCCGCCCCTATTGCCCAACGATGATCGACTGGCCGATATTCAGCATGCTGGCATGTGTCTCTTGCAGGAAAATGGCTTCGCCCAGTATGAAGTCTCGGCCTTTGCCCTGGCTCACAAAGAATCTCTACACAACCTTAATTACTGGCAGTTTGGTGACTATCTAGGTATTGGCGCCGGCGCCCATGGCAAGATCACGTTGGTCAGCGACCAATCGGTAATTCGCACGACTAAAACTCGTCAGCCAGATAACTATCTGGCGCGAGTGGGTAGTGCACTGGCCCAGAATAAGGCCATTGCCAATGACGAAATGGCGCTAGAATTTATGATGAATGGTCTGCGCTTAAAGCAGGGTGTACCGGCTGAATATCTATCACCCAGAACTGGATTAGCGCCATCGAGCATCGAAAAGCAATTACGCAGCCTGCAGTCACAGGGTCTAATAGAAATGGATAGTGCCCAGTACCGCACCACCACCCTAGGCTATCAGTTTTTAAATACTGTCCTGCAAAGCTTCTCGTAGATGGCCGGTATTTGCTAGAATCACGCCCTAACAAAAATATCAGACCAGCTCCTATGACCGAAACAGGCATACGCCAAACATCCCTCGAGGAAACAGCCCGACTGCTGCGCCTCGCGACCTATGCCTCAATCTCTGTGGCGGTCACACTGATTGTCGCCAAACTTATTGCCTGGGGGCTCTCTGACTCCGTTAGCCTGCTGGCCACATTGATTGATTCGGTGCTAGATGCCATCGCTTCTCTGATTAACCTGATTGCAGTGCGTCATGCCCTAACCCCAGCCGATAAGGAACATAGATTCGGTCACGGCAAGGCAGAGGCATTGGCCGGCTTAAGTCAGGCTATGTTTATCGCTGGTTCCGCCGGATTTTTACTCCTCGAAGCAAGTCGCCGCCTAATCTCACCCATTGCCATAGAATCTAGCGGTATCGGTATAGCGGTAATGCTATTTTCTATTGCTGCTACCTTGATGCTGCTGGGTATTCAGGGCCATGTAATCCGCAAAACCAATAGCACCGCGATCAAAGCCGACTCCCTTCACTACCGCACCGACCTGCTAGTGAACGCCAGCGTTATTCTTGCACTCTGGTTATCCGTGCAAGGCTGGGCTGGGTTTGATGCGCTATTTGCCGTCGCGATTGCCCTCTACATTCTTTATAGCGCGCGCGAAATTATTATTGTTTCCTACGACCATCTGATGGATCGGGAATTGCCGGATGAACAGCGGGATAAAATAAAACAGCTGGTCCGCGAACACCCAAGTGCCCGTGGCCTCCATGATTTACGCTCCAGGCACTCAGGCACTATGACGTTTATCCAGCTGCACCTAGAGTTGGATGACGATCTATCGCTATTGGAAGCTCACAGAATCTCGGATGAGGTGGAGTTTAGTTTGCTCGAAGCCTTTCCAGGATCAGAGATTATTATCCATATTGACCCCCAGTCTGTGGTTGGCCATGAGCCAGTGCCAGACTTTCTTAAGCCTGCAGGGGACTAGCTAGCCGCCGCGCACCCACTGGAAGTATTTACCCACCCAGTTCAACAGCTTTTGCGGCACATGCTTGCGCTTCCATTCTCCTGCTACATATTTATTCGCTTCGCTCAGAGTCGGATAACTATGAATGGTCGCCAGTATCTTATTTAGACCAAAATTATGTTTCATCGCGGTAACAAACTCCGTTAGCAGCTCGCCCGCCTGAGGACCCAAAATAGTCGCCCCCAGTATCTTGTCACTGCCTGGCGCAGTAAGTACCTTCACCATGCCTTGGGCATCGCCATCAGCGATAGCCCGATCCAAATCAGCGAGATCATAAATCGTGACCTCTACGGCTATGCCCTGCTCCTTGGCCTCCCGTTCATTGAGGCCCACTCTCGCCAGCTGCGGATCGGTATAAATGGCCTGGGGAATCACCCGGTAGTCCACGGCAAACTTTTTCCAACCGCCAAACAGCGCATTCACTGCCGCAAACCAGGCCTGATGGCCGGCTGCATGGGTTAGCTGGTAAGGGCCTGCAACATCCCCACAGGCAAAAATAGTCGGGCAGCTGGTGCGCAGATATCTGTCCGTGGTCACAGTGCCATTGCTGTTAAGTTGGATGCCCAGCCCCTCAAGACCAAAATCACTGGTGTTGGCTTTACGGCCAACCGCGACTAAGACTCGATCAAACTCAACGGTAATCTGGTTGGCCTCAGGCCTGGACAGGATTGCTGTTCGCTGCCCATTTTGAACGTTAAAGGAAGTCACAGAATAGCCCGTTAGAATCCGCACACCCTCCTCGGCTATCTGCTGGGTTAGCTGCGCAACAATATCTGTATCTTCTCGGGGCAATAACTGGGGCATGGCATCTACCAAGGTGACCTGAGAACCAAGTCGCTGAAAGGCCTGGGCCAGCTCGCAACCAATGGCGCCACCACCCATCACCAACAGTCGCTCTGGCAATTCACGCAATTCCCAGAGATTTTCTGACGTGAGGGCCTCAACCTGCTCAATACCAGAAATTCGAGGCACAATTGGGCTCGCACCCGTGGCCAAAATAATTCGTTGCGCACTGACGATTCGGCCGTCTACCTCAACTTCCCAGGGCGACAGAATACGGGCATTACCCTCGACGCAATCCACACCCAGACCCGTAAAACGCTCAACAGAATCATGGGGCGCAATCTCGCTAATGACATCCTGTACTCGACCCATTACCTTGGCAAAGTCCACAACAGGCACGCCCACCTCTATACCAAAGCGCCTGGCTCTTTCGATATCCTTCACCGACTTGGCGGCACGAATTAAGGCCTTGCTGGGCACACAGCCAGTGTTGAGACAGTCACCGCCCATGGCCGCTTTTTCAACTAACATCACCTTGGCCCTTACCGTTGCTGCGATGTAAGCGCTGACTAACCCTGCGCTACCCGCCCCGATGACCAGCAAGTTAGTATCAAACTTTTTGGGTCGTTTAAAACCCGCCAGAGCCTTGCGCCGCTGCAGGGCAGCCAACAGGCTTCGTGCTATAAGGGGAAATATTGCCAACAGTACAAATGACAGCAGCAAGCTGGGAGTCAATATGCCAGCCGTGGAGAATTCCTCTACCGCACCTAGGGTTGCCCCAGCATTAACAAAGACCAATGTGCCGGCCAACATACCCAGCTGGCTCACCCAATAATAGGTACTGAGTCTAATTGGCATTAGCCCCATCACCAGATTAATTATCCAGAACGGAAATAGCGGAATAAGTCGCAGACTAAATAGATAGAAGGCTCCGTCTTTTTCTACGCCAGCATTAATAGTTTTAAGGTAGGCCCCAAACTTATGCTGTACCCAGTCCCGCAACACAAACCGTGAGATCAAAAAAGCGGCTGTAGCACCCAGGGTGCTGGCAAACGACACCAACAGAACACCCATCCAAAGGCCAAAGATCATGCCGCCAATAATAGTCAGCAGAGCAGCGCCCGGCAGGGATAGACTGGTTGCCAGTACATAGACGACAAAGTAGATCAGTGCGGATAACAGAGGTTGCTGTTGATAATATTGCTGGAAGAACCCTAGTGAGAGGTATTGCTGGCCATCGAGGGCAAAAAAGGCACTTATAAACAGCCCCAAGAAACCAACCAGTGCGACTTTGGTAATCGACATATCTTCCCCAGCGTAAATGTGTGTGCAGTCAGACCTGCGGCAAAGGTCATAGTTTAAATCTTTTGTGCCAATTGAGCATATCCATTGTTGCGCTCCCAATCTGGATGCTATTATGCTTAAAATTTGGAACACATACTAAAACCCGATCTAGTGGAGATAACCCTAAAATGAGCGACAACATTGTTCACGTCACTGACGCAAGCTTTGAAACCGATGTATTGCAATCTGACACCCCTGCACTGGTAGATTTTTGGGCAGAATGGTGTGGTCCTTGCAAAATGATCGCCCCAATCCTTAATGAAGTTGCCGATGAGTACGCTGGCAAAATCAAAATCTGTAAAGTTGACGTCGATAGCAACCCAGAAACTGCGGCTAAGTTCAATGTTCGCGGCATTCCAACCCTTCTAGTATTTAAGAACGGTACGGTAGAAGCGACCAAAGTTGGCGCTCTATCTAAGGCCCAGTTAGTCGAATTTGTTGAAGGCCTGGTGTAAATATTTTTGCGGCTCTGCTCACAGGGCCGCAAAACTTTATCTTGCGCTTTGCGAATCCACCGCTATACTTCAGGCATTACTTCTTAATTTACGCCTCTTCTGACGCTCCACACCTACTCCATTTGCGCCACAACCGGCTTTAAAAAACCCAATCTTTTTATAAATGGCATTTAGCCATATCCTCCTAAACCTATAGCAAACCGAAAAACCCTTCCTATGAATCTATCCGAACTAAAGCAAAAACCAATCGCTGAATTAATTGAAATGACCACTGCAATGGGTCTCGAAAATTTAGCGCGCTCACGTAAACAAGACATTATCTTTGCCCTACTCAAGAAACACGCAAAAGGCGGCGAAGATATTTATGGTGATGGAGTTCTAGAAATACTCCCGGATGGATTTGGTTTTTTACGCTCCGCTGGCGCCTCCTACCTAGCAGGTCCCGACGACATCTATGTTTCACCCAGCCAGATTAGACGCTTTAACCTGCGCACTGGCGATGGCATTGCCGGAAAGATCAGACCCCCTAAAGATGGTGAGCGTTATTTCGCCATGCTCAAGGTTGATGAGATCAATCTCGATGCCCCAGAAAATGCTCGCAATAAAATTCTTTTCGAAAACCTTACCCCATTATTTCCCGATCAGCGTTTATCGCTGGAATCAGCCAACGGTTCTACCGAAGATATTACCGGCCGAATCATTGACCTTGTTGCGCCTATAGGTAAAGGCCAGCGCGGTTTGATTGTTGCACCGCCGAAAGCCGGTAAAACAATTATGATGCAGAATATCGCTCAGTCGATTATTCGTAATAATCCCGAATGTATTATTATCGTGTTACTGATCGACGAACGTCCTGAAGAAGTGACAGAAATGCAACGCACTGTGCGCGGCGAAGTGATTGCCTCAACTTTTGATGAGCCGCCAACACGTCATGTGCAGGTTGCTGAAATGGTTATCGAAAGAGCTAAGCGCCTGGTAGAACACAAAAAAGACGTGGTTATTCTTCTCGATTCTATTACTCGTTTAGCCCGCGCCTATAACACGGTTATTCCATCTTCCGGCAAGGTACTTACTGGTGGTGTTGACGCCCATGCATTAGAAAAGCCGAAACGTTTCTTTGGTGCTGCACGTAATATTGAACATGGTGGAAGCCTAAGTATTATCGCCACCGCTCTGGTTGAGACCGGCTCTAAAATGGATGAGGTTATCTATGAAGAGTTTAAGGGCACCGGTAATATGGAATTGATTCTGGATCGCAAGATTGCAGAAAAACGTGTTTATCCAGCGATCAATATTCGTCGTTCCGGCACTCGTCGTGAAGATTTGTTGATGGATGAATCAGAACTTCAGCGGGTTTGGATTTTACGTAAACTATTACACGACATGGAAGATCTAGCAGCGGCAGAGTTTATGGTTGAGAAGCTTAAAGGCTTCAAGAGCAATACCGAATTCTTTGGCGCCATGCGACGCAAATAATTTTCCAACGATGATTCGTTATCGACTCGCGCAAGTAGACGAGCTGGAGAGCTTAAAATCTTTCCTATTTGAACATGGCACCAATCCATGGAATAACTTGCCCATAGACGGCGTTGATAACGAATTTTCTCTGGTTGCCCAGGGACAGGCCAGTGCGCTGGTCGCTTCAGATAACAATCAGCATGTAGGATTCGTTATCTTTTACCACCCTGAAATACTCCCCAGCCAGTATCACCAATACACCGACGCAAATACCGCTATTTATATTGCTGAAGCCGCTGTGCATAAACGCTACGGTGGTCAGGGTATAGGTGCTAAATTACTGTCATTAGTCATAGAGTCTGCACCAGACTTTGAGGCATCAATGTTGATTATCGACCGTCATGAGCAGAATGCTGCATCTGCTGGTATGATGAGGAAAGCAGGCTTCACTGAACTGCGCACCTTTGTTGATGAACCGCGCCGACATTATGGCAGCAAGAAAACTACGGTACTGGGAATAACAGTCACCGAGCAGAGTTAATTAAGCGTTACCCAACAGACATACATTTAAGTTGATAAAAAGCGGGCTTAACCGATGACAGAACTTAAGATTCACCACGGCGCTTGCCATTGCGGCGCAGTCACTTTCGAAATTGATGCCCCCTCAGACCTCCATGCTCACGCCTGCAATTGTTCGGTCTGCTATGTGAGTGGTGGTGACCAAATGATTGTGCCCGCCTCGAAGTTTCGCCTGCTATCGGGTAAAGATGATATTACTAGCTATCAGTTTAATACCGGCGTAGCTCAGCATACTTTTTGCCAGCACTGTGGCATCAAAGCTTTCTATACCCCCCGCTCTAATCCCGATGGCATCAGTGTCAATTTGCGCTGTCTTGATCGAACATATATCAATTCGATACAGGTTGATGATTTTGACGGTCAAAACTGGGAAGCCAACGCAGCCAGCCTGAGTCATCTTTCTAAATAAGACCGCAGTCAAAATAAAAATAATAAAATAGGGCTTAGTTATGGAACAGCAACAGCAAAGTCAGTTCCACCTTTTCACCCAGCGACGCTTCTTACCTTTTTTCGTCACTCAATTTCTGGGCGCACTGAATGACAATCTTTTTAAAAACGCCCTTCTAGTTATTGTGGTTAGCAGTGCCATTGCCGGGTCCGACAGCAACACCAATTTTACAACGAACCTTGCCGCTGGACTTTTTATTCTGCCGTTTTTTCTATTCTCGACAACAGCAGGACTGCTCGCGGATAAATACGATAAGGCTCTATTAATTCGGCGTATCAAATTTTCTGAAATCATAATTATGCTGGCAGGGTGTTTTGCACTCTGGACTCAGAATATTTCTATCATGCTGGTCATTTTGTTTTTCCTTGGGGTGCAGTCTTCTTTTTTTGGCCCCATCAAATATTCAATTATTCCCCAGCATTTAAGTGCTGATGAACTACTTGGTGGCAATGCTCAGGTGGGAATGGGAACCTTTGTTTCGATTTTGATGGGCACGCTGATTGGAGGATGGGTAGTCACCTTTGAGCAGGGGCCTATATTGGTAGGCGCCATGACCGTTGTAGTGGCCATTATTGGCTGGCTATGCAGCCGCCAGATTCCCGAAGCGGCAGCTGAGAATAGCGATATTGTGATTGGCCTAAACCCAATTCGACAGGCGCGGGAGAATTTCGCGTTAGCTAAAAAAGATAGCACGGTATTCTATTGCATCCTGGCCAATTCTTGGTTTTGGCTTTATGGCGGTAGCTTTTTAACTCAGGTGCCAAACTTTGCGGTGACCGTGCTCAATGGTCACCCCACATTGATTTCAATTCTGTTGGCGGCCTTTATTGTTGGCGTCGCCATTGGCTCTCTATTGTGTAATAAGCTCTCTGGAGGCAAGGTGGAACCTGGGCTTATTCCTCTTGGGGCAATAGGTCTAACGGTTTTTGCCGTTGATTTATTTTTCTCATCCAATGCATTTCAGTTTGCGAATCAAAGTGCTACTGGCATATTGCCCAGTGAATTCTTTAGTCTATCTGGCGGTATTCGAGTTGGCCTTGATCTTATGTTTATTGGTCTCTGTGGCGGACTGTTTATTGTGCCGCTCTACTCTATGATTCAGCAGCGTTCGGCGAGTAATGTTCGAGCGCGGGTTCTGTCGGTGAACAATATCTGTAATGCCTTTTATATGGTGGTGGGTAGTTTGATTGGCATTCTATTTTTAAGTATTTTGGGCTGGTCTATTCCCGAGTTCTTTTTGGCCATTGCCGTACTCAACGTCCTCTTTACTGGTTTTATCTTTTATCGGGTTCCTGAGTTTTTGCAGCGTTTTAAAGCCTGGGTTTCTCGCTCAGCCTAATACAGCCTATGGCGACATCGCATCTATTGGCATAATTGGTGCGTATACTGTCAACCGCAGATGTTTAATAGCGTTGAATGCTCTGTAAATCTAATTATAAGGTTCCGAAAAGGTCCGATCGCCAATGTCTCTTGTTCGCCATAAAGCCAAGGTGACCCTACTCGTAGTAATAGTAGGTGTTACTTTAATCACAGCCCTTGCGCTGCTAAAACCCAAAACTCAGCGTACAGCCACAGCTGCAACGCCACTGTTAAAAGTGGATGTGATTGTCGCTGCTCCGTCCTCATTTAAGATGAACATAAATTCTCAGGGTACGGTGGCACCCAAGCGGGAGATAGATCTGGTTTCACAGGTCTCAGGGAAGATTATTGGGGTGGCGGACATCTATGCCAATGGCGGTTTTTTTCAGTCTGATCAAAAGTTGGTACAGATTGAACCGGCTGACTATGAGTTTGCCGTTATTCGCGCCAAGGCTCAGGTAGCCAGAGTAGAAGAGCAGGTCGCTCTAGAAAAAGGTCGTTCGCGACAAGCCAAGCGAGAGTGGCGAGATCTGGGTGACAGCACAGCAAACCAACTTTTTCTCCGCGAGCCCCAGCTACACGCCGCCGAAGCGACTCTTGAGTCGGCTCGTGCAGACCAACAGAAAGCTCAGTTAGATCTTGCCCGCACGGGCATCAGCGCGCCTTTTCAGGGGCGTATTCGTGAGACCTTTGTCGATCTTGGTCAGTATGTTACTCCAGGGGCACGTATTGCCAAGGTATACAGCACAGATGTTATAGAAGTTCGCCTGCCGCTTTCTGATCGCGAGGCAATTCTAGTGGATCTGCCCGTGAGCTATGAAGACAGCCAGACTCAGAGCTTTCCTGAGGTTCGCTTGCGCAGCCGTGTTGGTGATCTCACCCATGAATGGCAGGGCAGAATTGTACGCACAGATGCCAGTATCGATGTGCAAAGCCGAATGACCTTTGCCGTGGCTGAGGTTAAAAACCCCTTTATGGCTGATCCCACCGATGGTCGACCACCCCTTAGTATTGGCCTGTTTGTGGAAGCCGACATCGACGGGAAGGTCATTAAAAACGCCCTTAGATTACCCAAGGATTCGGTGTATCGAGGCAGAGAGATTTTAGTCCTTAACGATAGGGATCAGGTGTATTTTCAACCGGTATCTATTGTGCGCTCGGACTCAACCTCGGTGGTTGCTGTGGGGATTCCCGCAGGTACAAAAATTGTAACGACTAGAATCTCATTACCCATTAATGGCATGAAGGTAGAGCCTCAGCTTGAGGGGGAGCCTCAGCTAGACAGAGAGCTTCAGCTAGGGCAAGAGCCTCAGCTAAAACAAGAGCCCCAGCAAGCGCAACAGTCTGCCGGTGACGCCTCTTGAATAGCTTGATCACCTGGTTTGTACGTAACCCGATTGCCGCCAATTTGATGATGGTTCTGATTCTGGCCGGTGGCGCTATGGGGGCATCGAGTATTGGTAAGGAAGTGTTTCCTGCAATACCAGTCAATTTTATCGACATCAATATGCCCTACCCCGGCGCTGGCCCCAGGGAAGTCGAAGAGCAGATAGTTATTCGTATTGAAGAGGCTATCTACAATATTGAGGGCATTAAACATATCACCTCCGAGGCCCGCCAGAGCAGAGGTAAGGTTACGGTTGAAGTGGCCACCGGTCACGATATGAACAAGATGCTCAACGATATTAAAAGTCGTGTCGATTCCATTGTCACCTTTCCGGCAGATGCCGAGCGCCCCATCGTCATGGAACAGATACTCCGGGCGGAAGTGATCCGTGTAGCGCTGTTCGGCGACGCAGATGAAGCGGTGCTCAAAGAATACGGCGAGCGGGTTAGAGATGATTTAGCCGCGCTGCCTGAGGTGGACTATGCAGACCTCAACGGCGTGCGCGACGCACAGATTGACATTGAGCTCTCGGAGGCAGCCATGCGCCGCTATGGGATCTCGTTTAACGATGTGGTCAATGGTATTCGTCGCTCATCGCTTAACCTCCCCGCAGGCACCATTCGCTCAACCAGCGGTGATATTCAAATTCAAACCCGCGGCCAAGCCTATTTTGAAGAAGACTTTAAAGATATCTCAATTAGCAGTCGCAGTGATGGCACAGAAATCAAAATTGCAGATGTTGCCACGGTCAGAGATACCTTTGAAGAGCGCAATGCGCTGGTGCGCTTTAATGGCCAGCCGGCGGTTTTTCTCGGTATCAGTGTTGGCAATCAACCGGATGTAATGGCCACCACCGGCGCCGTTAAACGCTACATTGCCGAAGAGATTAACTACCTACCCGCCGAGCTAGGCATTTCTACTTGGGCGGATTTTTCTACCATGTTTTCCGGCCGACTAGAGCTGCTTTCAAGCAATGCGCTGGGCGGTTTGATACTGGTCTTTGTGGTGCTTATGTTGTTTCTTAGCCCGCAGCTGGCCTTTTGGGTAGCTCTGGGAATCGCCATTGCCTATATGGGTGCGCTGTGGATTCTGCCCAGCATGGGGCTCACCCTCAATATGTTATCGATGTTTTCCTTTCTGCTTATTCTGGGGATTATTGTCGACGATGCCATTGTGGTGGGTGAGAGTATCTATCGCCACCAGCAGGAGGGCTACGACCGTGAAGCAGCAGCGCAGCTGGGGGCTCAGGCGGTCGCAAAACCGGTAATTCTCGCCGTGGTCAGTACCATGATTGTATTTTTGCCGATGCTTTTTTTACCCGGTATCTGGCCAAAAATGCTCTGGGCTATTCCGGCGGTGACTATTGTTGCTCTGAGCTTTTCACTGATTGAGTCACTGTTAATACTGCCCTCCCATCTGGCGCAGATGAAACCAGAGCAGGCACCTAAATCAAAGTGGGGGCTTAAGTTTTACCACCTGCGGCAGTGGTTCGCCAATGGCATGATGGCCTTTGCCAAAAACAGCTATAAACCCATGCTGATCAAAGCACTGGAATGGCGCTACCTGACACTAGTCGGGTTTACCCTGGCCTTTGCTCTATCGATCACCTTGGTGGGTTCTGGTTATATCAAGCAGCGGTTTATGCCCACCGTCGGCTCAGACATCATCCAGATGAAGATTAATATGCCGGATGGCTATTCCAAGGCCCGGAAACTGGACATTATCAAGCGTGCGGAACTGGCGGTAACTAAACTGCCGGATGACCCGTTGATTGCCGCACAGGTAGCCAGCAAAGACCTGACCCGAAATCAGCTGTCCTTTATGTGGGGGGATCACCTGCGTTTAATTCTGGAGATAAGCCCGGAGCACACCGGCAAGGTAGATCCGGCATTAGTTGCCGAGCGCTGGCAATACCATGTGGGCAAACTGCCCGAAGCTAAAAGCTTTGAAACGGAAGCATCCCTATCCCGAACTAGCTCGGGTAGATTTTCTGTACTGCTCTCGTCGTCTAATATAGAACAGCTTCAAGGCGCAACTGCCTATGTTAAGGCGCAGCTTAGTCAGGTGCCCGGCACCACCAATATCCGCGACAATATTCATTCGGGGCGTTCTGATATCGACATTAGTCTGCTCGCCAATGCCGACAATTTGGGTATTGGTTTGTCAGATGTAGCCCGTCAGGTTCGACAGGGTTTTTATGGTGCTGAGGCTCAGCGCATACCCAGAGGCCGAGATGATGTGCGCGTAATGGTGCGCTACCCCAAAGGGGATCGGGCCCAGGTAGATACCTTGGAAGATCTCCGCGTGCGCACGCCCAATGGCACCGAAATCCCCTTTTATTCTGTCGCCCGAGCGGAGTATGTACCCGGCTATAGTCGGATCAACCGTCGGGATCGTGAACGCAGTGTCAAGGTGACGGCTCAGCCTGTCATGGGCACTGTTACTATCAGTGAAATTGCTGAGATTATTTACGGAGACGTGGCCGCCGAGGTGGCGCTAAAGTATCCCGAGGTCAGTCTCGATAAAGACGCTGAACTTGCAGATCAGGAAGATTTTTACAGCTCATCTATCAAGCTCTTCACCCTGGCACTCGCGGTGATCTATATGCTTATGGCGATTGAGTTTAAATCCTATCTCAAGCCCTTGGGGGTTTTGTCGGCGGTACCCTTTGGCATCATGGGGGCGATATTTGGCCACCTGCTAATGGGGCTAGATTTTAGTGTGCTATCACTACTGGGGGTGCTGGCCGCGTCTGGGGTGGTGGTGAATGACAACCTGGTGTTAATCGATCGAATCACCCAACTTAGGGAAGAGGGACTGGATGTCAAAGAGGCATTAATTCGTGGCGGTCATGAGCGCTTCAGACCAATTATTCTTACCTCGATTACCACCTTTATTGGACTGGTGCCTATTTTGTTGGAGACCAGCATGCAGGCAAAATTCTTGATTCCAATGGTCTCGTCACTGGCCTTTGGTGTGCTGTTCGCCACCACGGTGACATTGGTTTTTGTGCCCTGCCTCTATTTGGCCGGCGCCAACCTTAAAGCCAGATTAACGAAAAGTTCTGAGTCCAAAACTGCCCTTAATTTAGACTAAGGGCAGATCACAAAAAACTAGTAGTAGGCGGCTGCCGAGGTCGTTAGCACTAAAGGCGAACTGACCTCTTCTCGCTTGACGACGCCACAAAGCTGTTCGACAAGTTGCAAGGCAAAATCAATGGCAGTGCCTGGGCCCTGACTGGTGATGCAGTTTCCGTCCACCACCACGCGAGACTCACTGTCCACTTCTTTGGCTTCAGATACAGGTAAGAACCTAGGATGGCCCGTCGCTGTTCTGTTTTCTAATAATCCTTTACTGCCCAGCACCAGTAAGGGTGCGGCGCATATGGCCCCGTAGAGCTTTCCCGCTGCTGCCTGCTTGCGCAAGAGTTTGTCGAGTACCTCACTGGCGGCTAGGTGTTCTGCGCCGGGCAGTCCACCGGGCACTGCAATTAAATCAAAGTCTGTTTTTGCGCAGTCTTCAATCGCGCAGTCCGCGACAATATTAATGCCATGAGAGCCAGTAATTTGACAGTCGTCGGCGCCGCTCACACTGGCGACAGTGACCTCAATGTCTGCTCTGCGCAGAACATCAATCATGGTAACTACTTCGATTTCTTCGCTGCCATTAGCAATCGGAATTAGTGCTGTTTTACTCATATGATTTCCCTTTTTATAAGTCACAGGTATGGGTTACACTGTGCCGGAAATCAAAGTGGCTGTCACGGGATTGGCATGAAAATTTATATTTTAAAGACACAGAACAATTTAGTTCTGACCAAAAAATTTGAATGGACCTCCGAGCCACATCGAGACTCCGTCTTCCACAGTCCCTATAGAGATATAGCGCTAAATCAACTGATTGAAGTTAACGCCAAAGACATTGATCTTCGGGTTTCAATTGTTGAATGTGAAGCAGACTCCAAGGGCCGTCCCATATTAATTGCGCCTGAAAAAGTGGCTGCAAATTCCGACCAGTCCAACGCGGCCTGAGCGGAAAATCACCTTGTCACTAACGACTAAACTGGCTCTTTTGAGCGGCCCCGATAAAGCAGCATTGCTGACCGGTATTACTCGGGGAATTGAAAAAGAAAGCCTGCGAGTCCAACCCAGCGGTAAGCTGGCGACAACGCCCCACCCAAAATCTCTAGGTTCGGCCCTAACACATCCGTCGATCACCACAGACTACTCTGAGGCCCTGCTCGAATTTATCACCGCGCCCTCCTCCTCTATTGATGAGGTGCTCAACGAGCTGAACGAGATTCACCGCTATACCTATCAGCATATCGACGATGAGTTGCTTTGGGTCAGCAGCATGCCCTGCCAGCTCGGTGACGACAGCAGCATCCCCATCGCCGATTACGGCAGCTCCAACATAGGCACCATGAAAGGCGTCTATCGCGTGGGCCTAGGCAATCGTTATGGTCGACTGATGCAAACCATTGCCGGCATTCATTACAATTTTTCAGTGCCGGATGATCTCTGGCGGGAACTGCAAAAAGCCAGTGATAGCACAGATAGCCTGAAGGACTTTAAAACTGCCGGTTACTTTGCCCTGATTCGAAACTTCCGCCGCTATTCATGGCTGCTGCTCTATTTGCTCGGGTCTGCCCCCGCCGTGTGTAAAAGTTTTGTTCGTGGTAGAGAGCATCAGCTAGTACCGGTTGGTGACGACAGCCACAGCCTACACACGCCCTATGCCACATCTCTGCGTATGGGCGACCTTGGCTACCAAAGCGACGCTCAGAGCTCTCTCGTAGTCTGCTATAACAGCATTGATCAATACATTAAGACGCTGCACGACGCCTTAGAACAACCATATCCAGCCTATGACGACATCGGTTTAAAAGATGACGCGGGCAACTATAAGCAACTCAATACCCACCTGCTGCAAATTGAAAATGAGTTTTACAGTGCAATCAGGCCAAAGCGCACTGCAGCCTCAGGTGAAACGCCCTTACATGCGCTAGAGCAGGGGGGCGTAGAATATATTGAGGTGCGCTGCGTTGATTTAAACCCGCTGGTGGCCGCAGGTATTGATGAAGAAACCATCTGTTTTTTAGATACATTTCTGATGTTCTGTCTGTTGCAAGACAGCCCAGAAACAGACAATAAAGAATATGCTCGGATTCCAGAAAATAATACCCGCACGGTTTACAACGGTCGCAATCCTGAGTTGAGCTTACTGCGCAGCGATGGGGAAGTTCTGCTGCGTGACTGGGGCCATGAGCTACTGAATGAGGTTCAGCCTATAGCGGCTATGCTCGACGAAGCCAATCAGACGCAAACTTATACCGCGGCCCTTAAATCTATGCAGACGCGCATGGAAGACGATAGCTCAACACCAGCAGCAACCCTGCTCCGCGAGATGACAGAGAATAATGAAAGTTACTATTCAATGGCAATGCGAAAAGCCAGTGAACAGCGCGATTATTTCCTCGCACGCCCACCGACCGATGCAACCCTCGCCAAGTATCAGCAATTAGCTGAGCAATCTATGCAGGGTCAGGCCGAGATCGAAGCCAGTGACCAGCTTTCCTTCGATGAGTTTCTCGCCAACTACTAATGAACTACCTTGCTCATATCGCGCTGTCTGGCGCTAACCCGGAACACAGGGTTGGCGGCTTACTGGGAGACTTTGTGCGCGGCCCTCTGTCAGGGCAACTGCCTATTGCCATCGAAACCGGCATAACAGCCCACCGCAAGTTAGACGCCTTTGTCGATCAGCAGCCAGAGATACAGCTGTTTTTACGGCGTTTCGAAAAGCCCATGCGCCGCTACGCCGGCATCGTTGCAGATGTGGTCTATGATCATCTTCTGGCACGGGAATGGACGCGGTATTATCAGCAGCCCCTGGATGAGTTTTGCCAGGAGTTTTATGGCCAGCTGTCGGTTTACGGAGATACCCTGCCGCCTCGGGCGCAGCATTTTCTCGAACACGCCCCAAAAATCGGCTGGTTAGAGAGCTATAGCAATGCCGATAATCTACCGCTTATTTTGCAGCGTATTGGCCAGCGGTTTCGCCAGCCGGTAGCCCTGCAAGACGCTCTGCCAATTGTGGCTCAGCATCAGGCAGCCATTAATAGCGAGTTTCATCAGCTCTACCCTCGACTGCAAACATTTGTGCACAGCGCATTGCAGGAAATTGAATTAAACTAATGCCCCAGGCAACCAGCATCAGGAGCTGCATGTGATTTTACCGAGCTATCGAACAACCAACCTACTTGTCGCCACTGGCTGTGCTGGGCTTATTGCCATTGCCGTGTTTTATTTTCAGAATCATCTCGGTTTAGAACCCTGCTACCTCTGTATTACCCAGAGAGTCTTTGTTATTGCAGTTGGGGTAATCTGCGGCATTGCCGCCCTGCACAATCCTCAGTCAAAAACCGGACAGAGATCCTACGCGGGGCTGACCCTTATCACTGCTATGGCCGGAGGTTTCTTCTCCGTTAAACAGCTTTGGTTACAGAGTCTGCCCGAAGACAAGGTTCCCGCCTGCGGACCCCCAGTGGATTATCTCTTCGAGGCTTTCTCCGCGTCAGACGCGATTAGTATGCTGCTACGTGGCGATGGCAACTGTGCCGAGGTGCAGTGGCAACTGCTGGGCCTTAGTATGCCTGGTTGGGTGCTGGTGTCGTTTATAGCGCTGGCTGGCATAGGAATATTGCAATTCTTTCGCAAGGCCTAAAGTTTGTTGCCGCACTGCTGGTACTGGTGGCCTTCCAATGGCTCGGTGAACTCGCAGTATGGCTAACGGGCTGGGCGATTCCTGGCCCCCTTATGGGCATGCTGATACTGCTTCTCGTATTAACCTTTGTCGACCGGCCAATGGAATTTCTCGACAAAACTAGTGGCCTGCTGATTCAAAACCTTTCCCTGATGTTTATTCCAATATCCGTTGGCGCCTTCTTTCTCAGTAGGGACATTTACCAGCAATTTCCCGCGATTCTAACGCTTATTCTGCTCAGTACCAGTGGCGTAATTCTATTTATGGCGCTCTTAATTAAGCGTTTAGAGAAGCATGATTGAGCTAGTTCAGCAGCAGTGGCAGCAGGTAACTGGTAGCTCATGGCTACTGGGACTGTCTCTTATTGGTTTCGGGATCGGCCTAGCAGTGTATCGACGCAGTGGCAGCCGTGCTTTTCTGCATCCGCTTCTGATTAGTACGCCCATTATTGCCGGCCTGCTATACCTGAGCAATCTGGGTTTCGATCAGTATTATCAGGGTAATGGCCTACTCTCGTGGCTATTAGGGCCCACCACCGTGGCCCTTGCCGTTCCCCTATCTAAGCAAATGCGCCAGCTTCCCGCACTGCTGCGCACGGTTTCGCTTACTGTACTTACAGGAGGCTTTGTAGCCGCTGTACTGGCCCTAAGCCTGGCAGTGCTATTTAACACCAGCGAGGTGGTTTTACTCTCCATTGCGGCAAAATCTGTGACCACACCTATCGCTATGGGTATCACCGATCAGCTGGGCGGTTTGCTCACGCTGATTACCCTAGTAGTTCTGCTCACTGGGATTGTCGGCATTCTAGTCGCTGAGACTATTTTTGAGCACACGGAAATTGTTGATGAGCGTTGGCAGGGCCTCATTCTGGGGATATCTGCACATGCTATTGGCACAGCCAGAGCCTTTGATAAAAGCCTTCGCTGTGGCGCCTTTTCAACCCTGGGCATGGGCCTAAATGGAATATGGACCTCTTTATTTTTACCCTCGCTGGTAGGATTATTTCTTAATTGAATAGCTTTCCTCTGGGTTAAAAAGATGTAAACTTACAGTCCAAGGGAGTGACGAGTAGAGGTAGTTATGTTGGAAGATGTTAAAACATTACAGCAGCATTGGGGTGGCGTGAGTGAAATCATTGACCGCTGGTTAGAAGAACGCCGTGACATGCTGGTTAAGTACTGTGAACTCAGTGAAATCAAAAGCTTTGATGGTAGCAATGATAGTCATGGCACCAAGCTTCAGCGTTTCTGCGAAGTCATGGTCGACTATGTATCAGTGGGCCATTTTGAAGTATTCGAGCAGTTGGCCGGTGAAGGCAAGGCCTTTAGCGACAAAGACGGCTTACTACAGGGCGCAGAGCTTATGGACAAAATTCAGCCCTCTACCGAGGAGCTTTTGGATTTTAACGACAAGTATCTAGCCACCGATGATCTAGAAACATTGAGTATCGATCTTTCAGCGATTGGCGAGACTCTCGCCCAGCGCTTTGAATCGGAAGATAAGATGATTGAGGTGCTTCACAATGCACATTTAGCGCAGCTTATGCCCGCTCAAGAGATAGATTCAGCGTAAAGGATAGTACAGCTCGATTGACACAAAAAAGCCCCGATTAATCGGGGCTTTTTTGTGGTCGAGACAGCCTAATTAGGCCGAGCCTTAACTCAGTGACTAGCTTTCATCAGCACCGACATTGGCCTGCAGCAACTCAACTTCAAAAATCAGCGTTGAGTTCGGACCAATAGGGCCTGTACCGCCGGGGCCATAAGCTAGCGCCGCTGGAATATACAGTTCCCACTTAGAACCTTGTGGCATTAGCTGCAACGCCTCAGTCCAACCTGCAATAACCTGAGTGACACCAAACTGAGCGGGTACACCACGCTTAACTGAGCTATCAAATTCAGTGCCGTCTAGCAGGCGACCTGCGTAATGAACTTCAACCGTGCTAGAGGTATTGGGTTTTACGCCAGTTCCAGCGGTCAGTACTTTGTACTGCAGACCAGATTCTGTCGTAGTCACGCCCTCTTTAGCACCATTGGCGGCTAAAAACTCGGTTCCGGCGATCGCATTGCCCTCGGCCTGAAGCTCCGTTGACTGCTGTTCGGCCTTTTGCATTTCTTCGCGCTTGGCCATCATGTCGGTTTCAAAGGCTTTTACTGTCTCGGCAATTACCTCTTCGCTCAAGACTGGTTCCGTACCAGCAATACCGGCAGTAAAACCCTGCTGAAACGCGGCAGTATCAATCTCGATACCTACAGACTGAATATTTTTGCCATTATCCATACCCAAGAGATAGCTTATTTTTTGCTCCTGAGTCTCCAGGGCCACGTCCCCTTGCTTAAGCTGATCACAGGCGCCTAAAGCTAGTAGCGCGGTCAGTGGCAGAACTTTGAATGCTTTCATCGGTATTCCCTTGTTTAGTTAAGTGCTTCTTTAGAATAATGTTAATTATGGGTTATTTTAGGCTATTTATAAGCCCCTACTACCGGCTACTACCTACTAGTGCCTAATTGATAGAGGGTTAGTCTAACTTTTTGTAAATCAAATCCCAGACACCATGACCCAGGCGTTCGCCACGTTTTTCAAATTTAGTCATAGGGCGATAGTCGGGCCGAGAGGAATACTGCCCGATACCGGCAATATTTTCAAATCCCTCAGCGGCATCTAGGGTTTCGAGCATTTGCTCCGCATAGTGTTCCCAGTCAGTAGCCATATGTAATACGCCGCCGGGACGTAATTTTTCTCTGACTAGCTGTACAAATTGTGGCTGCACAATACGGCGTTTATTGTGCTTTTTCTTGTGCCAGGGGTCCGGGAAGTAAAGCTGCAGTCGATCAATACTCTGAGACGCAAAACATTCCTCGAGCACATCATTGGCATCGGCCAAATATACGCGCAGATTGGATATTCCCTCAGCCTTGGCCGTATTCATAAGGGTGCCAACACCAGGGGGATGAACCTCGATACCAATAAAATCTGTCTCGGGTTCCGCAGCGGCCATCTGTAACAATGAGTCACCCATGCCAAAGCCAATTTCTAGTACCTTGGGCCCAGTGCGGCCAAATACCGCATCAGTATCAATGGCGCCATCCGCCAATTTCAAGCCATAGGTGGGCCAGCTCGTGTCGAAAGCATTGCGCTGGCCATCGGTCATGCGCCCTGCACGGACCACATAGCTACGAATTGATTTTTTGCGGTATTCTGGTCTTATATCCATGATTTAGTCTTGTGGTTTTACCGAGAAAAAGAGAAGTCCCCAGCCAATGATAAAGGCGGTGCCCCCCAGTGGCGTGATGACTCCCAGGGCGCTAATACCGGTAAAGACCAGCGCGTAGAGAGATCCAGAAAATAGAATAATACCCAGCAAAAAGCTCCGCGCCACCCATTCCTGCCTACGGCTGTGCAACAGCTGCTCGGGGAGACAAAGAATACCGAGAAGGCCAAGGCTGTGCAGAAATTGATAGAGCACAGCGGTGCGGAAGGTATCCATATACCTTGGAGAGAGAATGCCATCTAGACCATGGGCGGCAAAGGCACCCATGGCGACAGACAGCGCGCCGCTGAGGGCGATAATTTTGATCCAAACTGTTTTATTCATAGCAATAAAAAAGCCGCGTTTGACGACGCGGCTTATTAGGTTAAGTTAGTTAATTAGGCTTCCATTAATACGCGGACTTTTTTCATGGCGTTTTTTTCTAACTGGCGAATACGCTCAGCAGAAACACCATATTCATCAGCTAGCTGGTGCAATGTGGCTTTTTTATCTTCTAACCAACGGCGCTGCAGAATATCCTGGCTGCGCTCGTCGAGGCTTTTAACCGCCTCGGCCAGGCGATAGTTATTATCGCCTTCGTAATCGTCTTTTTCGACTTGTTCTGCAGGGTCTGCATTTTTATCATTGAGAAAGAACACCGGCGCATACTGCACGCTGTCTTCATCTTCATCTGCCGGAGCATCGAAGGCGGCATCTCGGGCATAGAGACGCATCTCCATTTCCTTGACGTCTTTGAGCTCAACGCCCAAATCATCGGCAACCGCTTTGGCTTCATCGGCGGTTAACCACTGTAATTCTTTTTTCGCACTGCGCAGATTGAAGAATAATTTGCGTTGCGCTTTGGTCGTCGCAACTTTGACTATGCGCCAGTTGCGAAGAATAAATTCATGTATTTCAGCTTTGATCCAATGGACTGCAAAAGAGACTACTCGTACGCCCTTCTCAGGATTAAAGCGTCTTACCGCCTTCATCAGGCCAACATTGCCCTCTTGAATCAGGTCAGCCAGTGGCAGGCCATAACCGCTGTAAGAACGAGCAATATGAACAACAAAACGCAGATGAGACATTACCAGGCGACGTGCTGCATCGAGATCTTCCTCGTAATACAGGGCTTCACCTAAGGATCTCTCTTCTTCAATAGATAAAATCGGCACCGTGGCTGTGCCCTGAATATAAGCATTCAGGTTAGCGCCTGGTGTCATCCAATCCATAGCTTGAAGGGCTTTGTTCATGATTTACTCTTTAATTCTCGGTCGACAATTCTAGCATTAAACAAATACTGGTTACTAGAGTACCTAGGAGCTCTGTTAGTTCCCTAGGCTGGGTATTTTTAGGTCCCAAAGCACAGCAATCCTATCTGGGTTCAATATCTCGCAGGTGCCTGCTGACTGCAATCCAAGCACCCCCCAAGCCAAAAACGCCGCCGATTAGCATCAGCGATAAGAACCCTGTAATACCTAAACCCTGCAATCTGTATTGACTCTGATAGAGACTGGCAAGGTTTTCAACCGAACTACTGATCCACATCAAGCAGCTAAATAGCATTATTGAGGCTATCAGGGCACCAAACAGGCCCAGTAGTAGGCCGGTATAGAGAAAAGGTCTGCGCACATAGGCATTGGTGCCACCCACTAACTTGACCACAATAATCTCATTGCGACGGCTCTCAATCGCTAGGCGAATTGTATTGCCGATCACCAACAACACACCGATACCCAGCGTAATACCTAAAGCTAATACGATTTTATGGCCCATCTCGATCAATGAATGTAGGCGCTGCAGCCATGCCATATCGATCTGCACGTCATCCACCACGGGGAGAGCAGTAATATCGGTAATTATTTTTTGCGTCTGGACGAGATCAACCTCGCCTTCCATCATCGGCTGCACTAAAAAGACCGCCGGTAGCGGATTATCTTCGAGATAACGCAGCGCAGAGCCAAAACCAGATAGCGCTTTAAATTCTAACAGTGCCTGCTGTGCCGAGATATATTCAACGGAGGTAACACCGGTCATCCCGTTGAGCTTTTTCTCAAGGCCTTCTATCGCCTCAGGTTTAGCCCCTTTGTTAACAAACACAGTGATCTGCGCCGAGGACTCAAAGTTACTGCCAAGCTGCTGCACATTGTCGACGGTTAGGTAGAGTGACGCGGGTAAGGCCAGTGCAATGGCAATAACCATAACGGTGAGCACTGTCTGCATCGGCTCATGGAGCATTTTGACGAGGCTAGCACGCAGTGTTTCCCGGTGGTGCGCCTTATAACCACGCCAGCGATGAGCAAAACTAAGTTTCTTCCCAATAGCGCCGCGACTGTTATCAGTAGCCGCCATAACCGCCTCCATCATCCGTTAGCTCACCATCTTCGAGGCGCATAATGCGCAGCTGCATACGGTTGATCAAACTGATGTCGTGGGTGGCGATCAAGACGGTAACGCCAACACTCTGGAAACGGCGGAACAGCGCCATAATCTCTGTGGACAGCTGGGGATCTAGATTACCGGTAGGCTCATCCGCCAGCAGAATGCGCGGCTTGTGCACCACGGCTCTGGCAATGCCGACGCGCTGTTGTTCTCCACCCGAGAGCGCCATGGGTTTTTGCTGCTCTTTATCGAGCAGACCCACGCCGTCCAATGCTGCACGGACACGACGGCCAATTTCCTTGGCTGGATACCCAGACACTTGGAGTGGCAAAGCCACATTGTCAAAAACCGTGCGATCTAACAGCAGCTGGTGATTCTGGAAAACCACCCCCACCTGACGGCGATACATAGGAATCTGAGAATTCGATAGGCGATTAAGGTTTTTACCGTTGATCAGCAGGTTTCCCGAGGTCGGGCGCTCCATCAACATTAATAATTTTAATAGGGTACTTTTGCCGGCGCCCGAATGGCCGGTGAGAAACGCCATCTCTCCCGCTTCCATTTTAAAGCTGACATTGCGCAGCGCTTCAAAGCCTCCGGGGTAACGCTTACTGAGATTATCAAAACAAATCACGCGTTTTTAGCCTCTTTTTTACTGGCAAGATTACTCACCATGGTCGGTCATTCCTGAACTCAGTAACGCGTCGACAAAGTCGCTGGCCACAAAGGGCTGCAAGTCATCCTGACCCTCGCCCACACCTATATACCGAATCGGCACTGAAAACTTATCCGCCAGCGCAAAAATAATACCACCTTTAGCAGTACCATCTAATTTCGTCAGCGCAATACCGGTAACCCCAATCACCTGATTAAACTCCGCCATCTGCGCCACGGCATTTTGGCCAGTACCCGCATCCAAAACCAGTAGCACCTCATGGGGAGCACTTTCATCGAGCTTACCAGCCACACGTTTTACTTTTTTAAGCTCTTCCATCAGGTTGCTTTTGTTATGCAGCCGCCCGGCGGTGTCGGCAATAATCACATCAACACCTCTAGATTTAGCGGCCTGAATACCATCAAAGATAACCGAAGCACTGTCCGCACCGGTGTGCTGTGCAATAACCGGTACCTGATTACGCTCACCCCAAACTTGTAACTGTTCAACCGCCGCGGCTCTAAACGTATCACCGGCAGCTAACATCACAGACTTGCCCTGCTGTTGCAGGCGACTGGCTAGCTTACCAATGGTGGTGGTCTTACCGACGCCATTTACCCCAATCACTAAAATCACATAGGGTGCTGCCACAGTCTCCAGCGACATGGGCTGTTCACAGGGTTCTAGTCTGGCGAGTAATATCTCATGGAGGGCCGATTGCAATGCGGCGCTGTCTTTAAGTTCTTTGCGGTTTAGACGTTCGGTGAGCTGGGCCAGTATATTACTGGTTGCCTCAATACCGACATCGGCCATGAGTAGCAGAGTCTCAAGTTCTTCTAGCAGGCCTTCATCGATGGTCTTGCCACCCAGAAACAGACTGCCAATCCCTTCGCCAGTGCGCGACAGAGCATTGCGCATACGCTGAGTAAAGCTTGGTTTCTGTTGTTCCTTTATCGTTACTACGTCAGGAGCCGGTGCATCAAGGGCAGGCTCGGGGCTGCGTCGAAACCTATCCATAAAAGATTTTTTCTTGGCTTCGGCTTGTGGGCGATCAGTTGGCTGAGAATCCATTGAGGCTCATAGTCTACGGTTTTTAAAATCTAGTGTATCCTACCATTTACACTGAAAAAAGTGCTTAAAAGTCACCCTCGAGGAGCATCTATTTGCCCAAGAAAAAAACACCTAGCCAGCCAGCCCACAGGCTGAGAATTATTGCTGGCAAGTGGCGCAGTCGAGTTATCACCTTTCAGCCCGCTGAAGGCTTGCGTCCCACCGGAGATCGTATTCGCGAGACGGCCTTTAACTGGCTTACGGCACAGATTGATGGCGCGCGCTGCATTGACGTTTTTGCAGGATCTGGCGCACTCGCCTTTGAGGCTCTCTCTCGGGGAGCGGCTCAGTGCACTGCACTAGAACAGCAGGGAGGCGCCATTAGGCAACTGCGAGAAACTGCTGCCAGCCTCCAAGCTGAAAACCTCGATATCATTCAGGCTGATAGTCTTAATTACCTGCAGCAGAGCCCTCCTTCAGAGCCCTATAACCTGGCCTTTGTTGACCCGCCTTTTGCTGCCGGAATGCTGAACAAAGCCT
>Ga0307998_1000014_pt1 | contig 99749 bp, 94 predicted proteins | sample Davwhametageno37_FD_203147 | JGI IMG/M metagenome (GOLD analysis project Ga0307998, IMG submission 203147) | Marine microbial communities from Davis Island wharf, Antarctic Ocean - #37 | ecosystem: Environmental > Aquatic > Marine > Unclassified | place: Antarctic Ocean: Davis Island wharf... | reverse complement strand
AATCTTGTGCACAACCAGATCTCACTGCTTTCTTCATCTTTTTTTAGAAGTTATACATGTACAAAACAGGGAAGAAATAAATAGCAGCCATGATAAGGTATACAAAAGCTAATATTCCTGCCTGCATTCCTCCAAATCCTCCAGATCTGCCATAAATGAGCTTCCCACTGTAAGCATTAAAAGAGCAGCTAACACTATGAACCCAACTCCTATAAAACCTAATATAGATAAAAACCCAGTCCACTTAGCTGTTTCTTTAAGAAATGCTTGTGATTTAGATGTAATTTGTGCTCCTCCACTTGAAAGGTCATTGTCTAGTATTGATTCATTCATTATTAATAGTTTGTTTTGGTTAATATACTGCAATAAAGTAATTTTATCCAATTTTCAAAAATCATGAAAGTTTATTCGCAAAAAAAAGCCACTTAACAAATTAATGTTTAGTGGCTTAAAATACTTAGGAGTTTTCTTTCGAAAATTTACTTTTATCTTTTTTACTCAATCTCAATACAAATAAATGTTATCCTAAGTAGCTTTTTAATAATTTGCTTCTAGACTTTTGTTTTAATTTTCTAAGTCCTTTTTCTTTTAATTGTCTTACTCTTTCTCTTGTTAAGTCAAACTTGTCTCCAATTTCTTCAAGTGTTAATGGATAGGATTGCCCAATTCCAAAATACAACTTAATGATGTCAGTTTCTCTTGCTGATAGTGTTTCTAATATTCTTCCTAATTCATCACCTAAAGCACCTTCTAATAAATCATCTTCGTTAGATTCCTGGTCTGGATTTGCAAATACGGCATACATATCGTTTTCACTATCACTCCCTAGGGGCGCATCCATAGATACGTGTCTTCCAGAAATATGTTGCGCTTTCTTTACTTCTTTTTCAGAAACCTCTAAAGTTTCTGCTACTTCACTAGCAGATGGAGGTCTTTCATATTCTTGCTCTAGGCTAGAATACGCTTTATTTATTTTGTTTATTGATCCAATCTTATTTAAAGGTAATCTCACAATTCTTGCATGCTCTGCAATTGCTTGTAGTATTGATTGACGAATCCACCAAACTGCGTATGAGATAAATTTAAATCCTCTTTTCTCATCAAATCTTTGAGCTGCTTTAATTAAACCTAAGTTTCCTTCGTTTATTAAATCGGATAATGATAATCCTTGGTTCTGATATTGTTTAGATACAGATATAACAAACCTTAAGTTGGCTTTGGTTAATTTTTGTAATGCATTTTCATCACCACCTCTTATTTTAACTGCTAGATCCACTTCTTCTTCTGCTGAGATTAAATCATATTTGCTTATTTCTAACAAGTACTTATCTAGAGATTGTGTTTCTCTGTTTGTAATCTGCTTGGTTATTTTTAGTTGTCTCATGGTATTGGAATTTAGTTAATAATAAAAGTTATTGGTCTTATACTATTCTTCTTTCTTATATTACGAACGTGTGAGATTCCGGTTTGTTACGCTTATTTGTAACGATTAACAGAATTTAACACCCTTATTTATTGAACGGTTACTTCTATTGAGTAATCGGTTTTTGTTTATTCTTTACATTATAAAGTTAAACAAAAATGATTCCTCCACCAAATTTTTGTTTAATTATCCTTAATAATAGTTAAACAAAATATTTTTAGACATAAAAAAAACCTCAAGAATTAACTTGAGGTTTTAACTAACTAATTATAATCTATAGATTAATCTTCTTTCTTTTCAGCTCTTTCTGGTCTGTCTAAAAGAATCTTTCTAGATAACTTATGCTTTCTTTTCTTTGGATCAAATCCTGTTACTTTAAACGTAACCATTTCTCCTACAGAAACTACATCTTCAACTTTATCCGTCTTGTCCCAAGCTAATTCTGAAATATGGATTAATCCATCTTGTCCAGGAACTACTTCTACGAAACATCCAAATTCTTTGATTGATTTCACTGCACCAGTGTAAGTCATTCCTACCTCAATTTGAGGAGGGTTAACAATCAAGTCAATTTTTTCAAGAGCTAATGCCATTCCGTCTCCATCATTAGTCAATACAGAAACTGTTGCAGTTTCTCCATCTGGATTTTCATCTATACTAATTTCTGAATTCGTTTCAGCTTGTAATTCTTGAATTACTTTTCCTCCTGAACCAATGATTGCTCCAATCTTATCAGCTGGAATAATTAAACTCTTGATTCTTGGAGTATGTTGCTTGTATTCTTCGTTTGGAGTAGAGATAGTTTTCATCATTTCTCCTAAGATGTGAGATCTACCAGCTTTTGCTTGTTCAAGAGCTTCAGCTAATACAGTATAAGGAAGTCCTTTTACTTTAATGTCCATCTGGCAAGCAGTGATTCCATTTTTAGTTCCAGTTACTTTAAAATCCATATCTCCAATATGATCTTCATCTCCTAAGATATCAGATAATACAGAGTATGTTCCTTCTTCGTTCATGATAAGTCCCATTGCAATTCCAGATACTGGATTTGTAATTTTAATACCACCATCCATCAATGCAAGTGAACCTGCACAAACTGATGCCATAGAAGAAGAACCGTTAGATTCTAAAATTTCAGATACCAATCTAATTGTATAAGGATTTACATCTGGATCAGTTGGGATAACTTGTTTCAAAGCTCTTTGAGCTAAGTTTCCGTGTCCTACTTCTCTTCTTGATGTTCCTCTTAATGGTCTTGCTTCTCCAGTTGAGAAAGGAGGGAAGTTGTAGTGTAAAGTAAAGTTTTGAGTCTTTTCTTCTACAGCTCCATCAAATCTTTGCTCATCTTTCTTTCCACCTAAAGTAAGTGTAGTAAGTGATTGAGTTTCTCCTCTTGTAAATACAGCAGAACCGTGACAAGATGGTAAGTAAGCTACTTCACTCCAGATAGGTCTGATTTCGTCAGTCTTTCTTCCATCAAGTCTTTTCTTTTCATTCAATACAACATTTCTTATTCCTGCTTTTTGAGCATTTTTGAAATATCCGCTAATGAAAGGACCTTCAGCTTCTAATTCTTCTTCACTTAAAGTAGCAATGTATTCTTCTTTAATAGCTCCAAATAATTGACCTCTTAATTCTTTATCAGCATGACCTGCTCTTGCAACATCTTCACATTTGCTAACTGCAAACGCTTTGATTTTTGCTTCAACAGCTGTATCGTGTGTTTCGTGAGAGTATTCTCTTTTTGTTTCTTTACCTAGTTCTTTCATGAACTCAGCCATAATAGCACATTGTTCTTTTATAACAACATGTGCAGTTTTAATAGCATCAATCATTTCAGCTTCAGAGATTTCGCTCATTTCACCTTCTACCATCATAATGCTGTCTTTTGTTCCAGCAATTACCATGTCCATATCAGCTTTAGCGTTTTGTTCGTAAGTAGGGTTAATTACGAATTCTCCATCTACTCTAGATATTCTTACTTCAGAAACCGGAGTTTCGAAAGGAATATCAGAACAAGCTAGTGCAGCAGATGCTGCGAAACAAGCTAAAGAATCTGCCATGTTCTCATCAGCAGATAATAATTGTATCATTACTTGCGTGTCTGCATGAAAATCTTCTGGGAAAAGAGGTCTAAGAGCTCTATCAACTAATCTCATAGTTAATATTTCATACTCAGAAGGCCTAGCTTCTCTCTTGAAAAATCCTCCTGGGAATTTCCCCGCAGCAGCATATTTTTCTCTATAATCAATTGTAAGTGGCATAAAGTCTACACCTGGCTTTGCATTTTTTGCAGCAACCGCAGTAGCTAATAATACCGTGTCTCCAATTCTAATTTCAACTGCTCCATCTGATTGTTTAGCAAGTTTTCCAGTTTGAATTGTAATTTCTCTACCATCTGGTAGATTCATCTTTTTTGTAATAATATTCATTGTTACGTTTTTTTATTTTTTTCTCGTTTCGTACAAATAAGAAGAGTGAAAAAAATATCTCTTCCTACCTTTTGACCCTTGTGGTCAATGTTTTTAAAATTTCTATATACTAAATAAGGCAACCGCTTAGAAAGGGTTGCCTTATTAAAAATGTTATATTATAGGTTGGGTATTAATCAACATTCTGTTACTTGAATGTATCTCTAATTCCAACTTTAGCTATAAGCTCTCTGTAGTTTACAATATCTTTATTTCTGATGTATCTCAGTAATTTTTTTCTCTTTCCTACCATGATTACAAGTGATCTTTGAGTATTGTAATCTTTTCTGTTCGTTTTAAGGTAGTCAGTTAAGTGCTTAATCTTTTCAGTAAAAAGTGCAACTTGCCCCTCTGCAGAACCTGTGTTTGTTTCAGAACCTCCGTAGGTTTTGAAAGCTTCTTTCTTTATTTCTTTATCTAAATTCATCTTGTGATTTTATTACCTTTTCTGTTTTAAGAGTGCAAATATAAAAATAACTTCTCGGTTTACACAAGTATTTGTTCAAAAGTTTATCTCCTGATACTTATTTTGATAGGCTTTGTGAAGATAGAGTAATTCATGCTCTAATTTTCAGTAAATAAGGAGAAAGTCTGTAGTTATTTTTCTAAATTTAAATCCGCAATAAAAAGCTAGCCAATTTCCTTAAATGAAAGAAACCACCTTCATAGATAAAAACAAAGAGAAATGGCACGAATTCGAAAAGTTGTCCCGAGCTAAAAGCACTGACCCTGACAAGTTAAGCGAACTTTTTGTTGAGTTAACTGAAGATTTATCTTACGCTAAAACATTTTATCCAAAACGTACAGTTAGAGTATACCTTAACTATTTGTCGCAAAAGGTTTTTATGTCTTTTCATAAACAGAAGAAAGGTTTTTTGAGAGATTTCGCTCTTTTTTGGATTCAAAAATTACCTCTTGAGATGTACAGAAGTAGAAATCAGTTTTTTCATGCTTTCTTATTTTTGGCAGTTTCGGTTCTTATAGGTTGTGTATCTAGTTTTATTGATGAGGATTTTGCTCGTGTAATAATGGGAGATGGTTACATGAATATGACTGAGGAAAATATTAATTCGGGTGATCCAATGAAAGTTTACAAAGAAATGCCCGAGGGTTCTATGTTTTTGTGGATTACTCAAAACAATATTAAGGTGGCTTTTATCACCTTTATTTTAGGAGTTTTCTTTTCTATTGGTTCAGTCTTTATGCTTCTTCGTACTGGGTTTATGTTGGGTGCTTTTCAGTATTTCTTTTATTCCAAAGGATTATTTCTTACTTCGTTTCTTACGATTTGGATTCACGGAACTTTAGAGATTTCGGCAATTGTAATAGCTGGTGCCGCAGGAATTGTAATGGGAAATGGATTGTTGTTCCCTAAAACATTAACCCGTACACAGTCATTTCAGATAAGTGCCAAAAGAGGAATGAATATTTTATTGGGAACTGTCCCTATATTCATTGTTGCTGGTTTCCTTGAAGGATATGTTACAAGGCATACCGAAATGAGTTCATTTTCTAAATGGTTCATTATTTTGTTTTCTTTAGCTTTTGTGGTTTACTATTACATTATTTACCCAAGAATGGTAGCTAAATCTTTCCAAGATGATTTAAGGGTGGAGGAAAAACCAGCTCACCAAGAGTCAGCTGCAATCCAAAAACACAGAATTAGAGAAATATCGGGTGTGTTTTACGATACATTTAGGTTTTATAAGACTTACTTTTTGAATATTGGAACCATTATAGTTGCCGTGATTTTACCACTTGCAATTATATACTTGTCTGCACTTTATTATTTTAGTCCAATTGCCGATTATGATTTAACAATGGAAGAGCTTGGAGCTTTTATCATGTCAGGATTAGATCATTTTACCTGGACTGGCTTAATTGCCAATGTTGCTTTTATATCGTTAAATTTAGCTACAGTTGTTCACTGTTTTCAATTTCTTGAGAAACCAAATTCAAAACCATTTCTACAAATTTGGATAAAGGAAATTTGGCCTTATTTTATTAAAGCTTTTATAATTACTCTTTTGCTTTATTCTTTGTTTTTCTACACTCCTTTTTATGTCTCACTACTATTTATTTTACTGATGCCATTTATATTGAATGTGTTTTACCCAGCAATATCTAGCGAGAATTCATTTGCTGATGGAATAAATAAAGGATTAAGTTATGGATCCAAATCTTGGGGTAACTCTTTGTTGGTATTCATTCTTATGTCGGCTATGGTTTATTTTTTCTCTTGGTTGTATCACAATCCTATATTCGAAGATTTTGATATTAAATCACTGATGTTAGATGAAATTATAGATTGGCACACATTAACTGTATTCGATAATTTTATGACTATCAGGAATTTTATTTCTTCACTATTTGTGATGATGCTGATTCAGTTATTAATTCCATTATTGGTAATCGCTTTTTCTTTTCAGTTCTTAAGTACTCAAGATAAAGAAGAGGCTATTGGACTAAAGAAGAGGATGAAGAAATTTGGGAAGGGAAGCAAAATTTATGAAAAAGTAGGATGAGAATAATTAAAGTCACATACTTGTTTTTGATGCTCTTACTAGCATTTTCTTCTTCGCTTATTAGCCAAGAATTTGAGGATAGTGATGCCCACAAAAATTACTTAAAAGAAGATTATGAGATCAAGAAGTTTGATCAGAAAAGGTGGGAAGAGATAAGAAAAGGAGTTTCGGAAGGATACTCAAGTGATGATTTTGAATGGTACGAAGATAGCGAAGGAAAGAGCGAAAGATTACAAGATTCTGACAATCCTTATACACTTAGTAAGAGAGAATATCGAGAATACAGAAATACCAAAAAAGCTGAAAGAGTAAAACGTTTGCCCAAAAAGGAACGAGAAGCTTATCGTGAAAGGGAACAAAGAAGAAATAATTCGACTGGCTCAGGAATCTTTTCTGGATTTGGAACAGTCATAGCAATTCTGGTAATATTAGGTTTTGCAGCATTAATATTTTACTTGTTTTTTAATGCTCCAATAGAACTCCCATCTAAAAAAATCTCTAAAGATTTGGAAAGTGTTATCCCAACAGAAATTCCCAAAACCGAATTGGAATTATTGCTTGACAAAGCTCTTTCTAAAGAAGACTACAGAGAAGCAATTCGTATTTATTTCATATTCATTATAAGAGGATTAATAATTAAAGATTGGATAGTGTGGGAGAAAGAGAAAACCAATTTTTCTTACCTCATTGAAATGCGAAACAAACCTTATAGCGAAGAATTTGAAACTACCGTTTCAGTTTATGAAATTGTGTGGTATGGCGAAAGAATATTGACAAAAGAAGAGTATTTATCATTAGAGCCAAGGTTTAAAAATTTGGTAAAGAACTTAGATAAGTAAATGAATAATAAGACAAAAATAGGATTGCTAATTGCTGTAGGTTTAGGCCTCATGGTGTTGCTCTATGTCTTATCGCCTGAGGTTGAGAAAAAAGAAAAACCTGTAGAAAAGGAAAAGCCAACAAAAGAACTTTTTGGCCAGAAGCTCAACAAAAATGGACTTTATATATTTTATGAGTTGCTAAAAACTCATCCAAATGTAGCTTCGCTAAAAACAATTGAAGACCCCATTGATTCTACTTTAATTGCTAATGTAGATTCTTTACCGTCTATATATATGTTGATAGATGAAGAAATACAAATTTCTAGAACTGCTATAAAGGGTATTATGAAATTTGTAGAGGAAGGAAATCATGCTTTTGTTTCTTTAGATGACTTCAGCAATGAGTTTAAATATGAGTTTACTTTCGGTAAGTTGCTTGAAACATACGAAGAAGAGGTGATGAGTATAGCGCTTACTCACGATTCTTTAAAATACATCACTTCTTATCCTTTACAGAAGTTCAAAAATGATAGAGCAACCAATCATCAATGGGGATATTTTGATTTAGATAATTTAAGGAGATCAAAAAATGACGTAGCAATTTTGGGATATGAAACCTACTATGAGCATCCAATTTTCATTAAGATTCCTCATGGTAGAGGATACTTCTATTTACACTCTGTTCCCGAAATGTTCATGAACGAATCTATGTTTAATGAAAAAGGATTGGAGTATGCACAGAGATCATTATCTAGTTTGCCCAAAGGGAATTACAAATGGCACAGTCATCTTAATTATTGGGATAAGAAGAATGATATAAATAATTTTCCAGAGGAAGAAATTGTGCGTGAAAGTCCAATACAATATATATTAAAAGATCAAAACTTGAGGTATGCTTATCTGATACTTCTGTTCTCGCTTTTTGCCTATGTGATTTTTGGATTAAAAAGAAAACAAAAGATTATTCCAACAGTAGAACCCAACAATAATACATCATTGGAGTTTGTAGAAACTGTTAGTAGATTGTACCTAAAACAAGACAAACATTATAAATTTATAAAGCATTACGAGCAGAGTTTTATTCATTTTATAAAGGATAAATATTACATTTCTTCGCCAAAAATTGACAAAGAATATATTGCAGCCGTAGCTTTAAAATCCGATATTGAAGAAGAAAAGATTTTGCAAATATTTAAACGATTTGAAAGAGCAAAAAAATCTTATGATTTCAGCTCGGATCAACTGATAGTATTGCACAAAAAGATAGAGTATTTTTATAAAAATTGTAATTAACAATTCATGGAAGAACAAAATAACCCAGCCGAGGATAACGAAAAAAAGATAGATGATATCTTTATTCCTGAAGAAGAAACTAATACTAATGAGCCAACAGCTGATGGTGTTATGGACGAATTAATAAGCACAGAAATACCTACAACTCTTGATCCAGGATTTCAATTTGAATCTAGTTTGGAGCTTGGTTTTCTAAGAACCAAAGTGAATGAAGCTAGAGAACAAGCATCTAAATTCATAGTAGGGCAGGAGGAAATGATTGATTTACTGTTGATTGGTATTTTTACTAACGGACACATTTTACTCGAGGGAGTTCCTGGAATTGCCAAAACGCTTTCTGCAAAAGTACTTTCCAAATGTTTGGATACAGAATTTAGTAGAATTCAATTCACACCAGATTTAATGCCGTCTGATATTTTGGGTACTTCTATTTTTAACATGAAAACCTCAGAGTTTACATTTAATAAAGGACCAATATTCTCTAATATTATATTGATTGATGAAGTAAATAGAGCTCCAGCCAAAACTCAAGCCGCTTTGTTTGAAGTAATGGAAGAGCGTCAAATTACTTTTGAAGGAATTAAGTATGAGATGGATTATCCATTTATTATTATCTCTACGCAAAACCCAGTAGAACAGGAGGGAACATACAGTTTGCCAGAGGCTCAATTAGATAGATTCTTATTCAAAGTAATACTCGATTATCCTACACTGGAGCAAGAGCAGGAAATATTGAATAAGTACAAAAACACAACACTTTCTCCTAATTTAGATGATATAGTAAAAGTATTTTCTAAAAAGGATTTAAAGAAGATTCAAGACTTAGTTACCGAAATAAAAATTGAAGATAATCTACTCTCTTACATTGCAAAAATAACTCACAGTACTCGTAATCACGGGAAGTTGTATTTAGGAGCTTCACCAAGAGCTTCACTTGCTATGGCCAAAGCTGCAAAAGCAATGGCAGGAATAAGGGGACGTGATTTTATCACACCAGATGATATTCAATCGGTAGCAAATCATGTGTTAAACCACCGTATTATTTTAACTCCTGAGGCCGAAATGGAAGGGATGACTTCACAATCGGTAATTCAAGAAATTATTCACTCGATAGAAGTTCCAAGGTAATTGGGTTAAATGAGACACTTGTTTTTAAAAAATAGACTTTTTCTTTTCTTGCTAATCGTAGCGATTGGCTTTGCTGTAAGTTTTGGTTTCCCTTTTTTATTTCCAGTTTTTCAAATTGCTCTTTATGCAGTAATAGCTCTTTTATTAGTTGATGTTTTTATCCTGTTTAACAGAAAACAACAAATCTCAGCCGATAGAACAATGGCAAACCAATTATCATTGGGAGATGAAAATAAGATAAGTATTGAGATTTCTTCTTCGTATACCATTCCTCTTGAGGTTGAGGTGATTGATGAAATGCCATACCAACTTCAAAAAAGAGATACAAGTTTTAAATTTTCGTTATCACCACAGAATAAAAGACAAATAGTATATTCCATAACACCACTAGAACGAGGAGTTTTTGAGTTTGGTAATATCAATGTTTTCGTGTCTTCTGTTTTGGGATTTGCCCAAAGAAGGTATGTTTTGGACAGAAAAGTAACAGCAGGGGTTTACCCATCTATATTACAAATGCGAAAGCACGAGTTTCAGGTTTTTAATAAATCCTCGCAAAACCAAGGGGTTAAAAAAATGCGAAGGCTAGGAAATACCAATGAGTTTGAGCAGATAAAAGAATATGTGAAAGGAGATAATTACAAACATATTAATTGGAAGGCAACAAGTAGAAAAAACAAGTTGATGGTGAACCAATATCAAGATGAAAAATCTCAGCAGGTTTATTGCATTATTGATAAAAGCCGTTCTATGAAAATGCCTTTTGACGGACTTACTTTACTTGACTATGCTATTAATAGTAGCTTGGCAATGAGTAATGTGGCTATTAAAAAAGGAGATAAAGCAGGGTTAATTACTTTTTCGGATAAGATAGGAACACAATTAAAAGCTACAAAAAACGCTACCCAGCTAAAGCGAATTATGGAGGTTCTTTACAACCAGAAAACAGAATTTTTGGAAGCTAATTACGACCTTCTTTATCAAAGTGTAAAGCAAACTGTAAAGAGTAGAAGTTTGCTTTTGATGTACTTGAATTTCGAAAGCTTTTATTCTCTTAAACGAGCTTTACCAATGCTGCGAAGATTGAATAAAAGTTATTTGATTGTAGTAATATTTTTCGAAAACACAGAGATTAGTAAAGCTAGTGTTATGAATTGCGAAGATGTTGCTGATGTTTATCTAAAAACATTTGCTCAAAAATTCACTGATGAAAAAAGAATGATGGTTCAGGAGTTAAGGAAATACGGAATACAATCAATTCTGTCCAAACCAGAGGAACTATCAGTTAATTCTATTAATAAGTACTTGGAACTAAAGTCCAGAGGAATGATATAAAACCATTATGGAACAGAAGACATACAGCCATCTGGATATTTATAAGCTAATTTTTGAAACTTCTACTGAGGGGATTTTAGTTTGTAACAAAAAAGGAGAGATTAAGCTCGCAAATAGCTCAATGCTTGATTTGTTTGGGTATGAAAGAGAAGAGGTAATAGGTAATAGATCAAAAAATAGAATTCTTATTACCCGATTCACTTAAAAAACTTCATGTAACGCATAGGGATGGTTACTCCAAAGCACCTAAAAAAATGCAAATGGGTGAAGGAAGAGATTTATTTGGACTAAAAAAAAATGGAGACAAGCTTCCTCTAGAAATTAGTTTAAATCACATGACCATAGAAGATGACTTTTTTGTTATGGCCTAGGCACTTCCAAATGTAAAAGGCACAGCCAATGCCAATGCACAAGGACAGGCCACAATAAGTATTGAAACTACCACATTCACGGTTTTACTCGCATCAATTGAGATCCAGATAGCAGCTGCAACTATTGAAATAGCAAGTACACCCCAAGTAAAATATTTACTTAATCGAGTATTTAGTTTGGAGTAGCCACTTTCTTCTTGCTCAAAAGCCGATTGATTCCAAAGGTGAGTCAAGTAACTTTGGTTTACTTTTTCTAGCACTTCTACTTTTAGGTTTGTTCCCAATTGTTTTCCGCCTGCGAATAGTTTTTTGTTCAATTCAATAGGTTGAGCCATTGATTCTCCTGTCACAAAACTATAATCGATATTCGCATTTCCATCTAATAATGTACAATCTACAGGAATAATGTCTCCATTCCTTATAACTAGAATATCTCCTTTTTCAATCTCATGAATTTTTATAATTTCTTCTTTATCATCACTCAAATTTGTATGAATAATATCATAATTTGAATTTGAAAAGGATTGTTTTTTCAGAGTTAATCCTCTAAAAACCACTCTGAATAACTGTTAGCAGTTTCATTCATTTTGGCATAAACAAGAGTAACTTCTTTTGGTAATTTAACCGAAACAACCTCTACAATTTCTTTCAATAAATTCTCGCAAGTTGGGTGGTAATCTACGTAAATCGTTTTCTCGTTATTTTCTTCAATTCCTTTAAATCGAGAGTCAGATTTAAGAATTAATGCATGATCAAGTTTATCTACAACCTCTTCGTTAACAATGTCTTTTAAGTCAGTAAAATCGATTACCATTCCCACATTTGGTTGGGAATTGTCTTCGTTTACTGGACCAAGAACTGTTACTGTTAGTTTATAAGAATGCCCATGAATATTACGACACTTACTATCATGCATATCTAGCGCATGTGCAGTTTCAAAAGCAAATTCCTTGGAGACTCTTATTTTTTTCATTTTAGAATTGGTTTATTTGTAAAAGTACAGTTTTTGCTTTATTTCAAAAAACTAACTTTAAATAAATGAGTCTTATTCAAAAGATAAAGTGTTAAGCATTGTCTCTAATCCCATCATATAAGGACGTTTTGCAAACTTTGGTCCATATAAATGAGCTTCAATAGTTACAATTCTTCCTCTGTCCTCATCTACTAATGAGATATTAATAAATGGCCCACCTCTAAATCCGTTCACCATACTATATAATCCTCTTATTTCGTAGGCATAGGTGTTTTTAAAAAGGCGTTCTTTTTCAAAGCTTGGAGCTAAACTAGTGTCTGCAGTTTGAATGTAAGAGTTAGCTGATTTTCCTTTAAAGTATTTTCCAACTATTGAGTCACGCTTAGCGATTAGTGCTTCTTTATTAAACTGTTTTTTGTCAGTGTATGGGTAATGATAAATCACTATAAACTCTTGAAGGTCTCCTGGTTTCTGTTGTTTTTCTGATACTAATCTTCTTCTTTCCAAAATTGCAACTTCATCATTATTAATACTAAGTTGCATGTCATTAGGAACAGTAATCGATAGTTTGTGTTTCTTTAGTAAATCTGTTTCTGCTAAGAAGTTTTTATTTCTGATAAGGTTTATTTTCATTCTTTCAATTTCAAGTTCAATAAAGTGATCTTGGATTTCTTGGGAATGACTAGTAAATATATCGTACAAATCTTGCTGACTTTTACCCATAATTGTGACCATGCTTTGGTCTCTTGCCCATATGTCACTAGAGTAGCTAATTCCTGGTTTTAATTTGGGGTTTAGAGTGATTTCAAATTCGAGTATATTTTTTTGCTTTTTACTTCCCATACCAAACTCTCTAGGGGAAGAATGTGCTACATCAAAAAGGTATTCTTCATTAGGGTAATAAGATAAAAGAGGAGCTATTTGTTCTTGAACTATATTTCCAAACCTTCCTTTCCAAAGCATTTCTGGCATTATAACATCAATACGTCCTTGAGTTCCAATAGATTTAGGTTTGTAGCTATCACTATTTTCATCAGTTGTACAAGCAATTAAGCTCATTATTATTATTAAAGAAAAAAGTAGTTTTTTCATGGTTGAATTTTTATTGATTGGAACAAAATTAATACCAATTATAGTTGGTTGATAGTTAATAATTTTACGGTTGTTATTAGAGTTATCCGTTTTGGATAATCTTTATTTTTTTTCCAAGTTTAAGATTTCCAGAGTTCAATCCAGGATTGTGGTTCATTAAATCATCTACGCTAACTCCTTCGTGGGCTACAGCTATATCCCATAAAGTGTCACCAGCTTTAATAGTGTACAATAAATAACTTTGTCCAGGCTCTAGATCAGGAGGAGTAGTTGGTTTTGGTTTTGCTGTTGCAACTTCAGTTTTCTTACCTTTTCCTGAATATATTGTAAGTAGTTGACCAATTTTTAAATTGTTGCTTTTCAGATTATTCCATCTTTTAATGTCACTTACTTTACAATCAAATTTATCTGCAATCTTACCAAGATAGTCTCCGCTTTTTACACGATATTTTATTTTTTTACCGCTTCCTTTTTGTGCCACATACTCTGGAATAGAATAGTTTTTTTTCAATATTGCACTCAATGAATATATTGATGCTTGATTATTTAAAAATATTCCAACCTTATCAGAAGGTAAAAATAAGCACATGTTTTCAGCACGATTAGGAATAACATTGTGATAGTAGCTAGGGTTAAGGTATCTTAAATATTCAGTTGGTGTATTGATAAAACGAGAAACAACCTCTAAATCAACTCTTTCATTTACCCAAAGAGTATCCATTTCATCATACTTAGCAAGAGGCTTCATTGGATATATTTGATAATCTACAGCATAATTCATCATGTAATTCATAGCAATAAATGCAGGTACATAACCTTGAGTCTCTTTAGGTAAATAGGGTAGGATTTCCCAGTAATTTCTTTTACCTCCAGATTTTCTTATTGCTTTGTTCACGTTTCCTCCTCCAGCATTATAGGCAGCTAAAGCTAGTTCCCAATTGTTGTAAATTTCAAATAAGCGAGATAAATGTTTGCAAGCTGCTTCGGTAGATTTATAAGTATCTCTTCTTAAATCTACGTAGGAATCAGCTTCCAATCCATATATTTTACCTGTGTTGTACATAAATTGCCAAAGTCCTGCCGCACCTGCCCAAGACTCGGCATGTGGCTTTAGTGCTGATTCCACAATTGGTAAATACTTTAGCTCCATTGGGAGTTTGTATTTTAAAAGCATTTCTTCAAAAATCGGAAAATAAGTCTCTTTCCTAGCTAAAAAAATTGACATTGATTTTCTTCTTTTCTCATACATTCTTATGTATTCTAGGCTCACTCTGTTATAACTCAACTCCATGGGAGTGTTGTCATCCAGTATATAAAGTTTGGTTTTTATCTCCTCGTTTGTAAAGGTTGGGGCTAAGGAAGAATTATCGTTTTGATCAAAATCAAACCCTTGAAATTCGTTACCCATTCTTTTGTAAAAAAGAATCATGCTATCCATTGCAACTACTACAGGGTCATCTTGTGAAATCGCATAATGATACATCATCATTGAATCCAATTCAGACATTTTTTGAGGAAGAGTGTCTTGGCTTTTTAGTGTAAAACTAACAAGGCCAAAAAGAATAAAAAGTGACTTTTTCATCTTAATTTATCGAGTAATTACTGGAGATTCTACTTTGTTACTTTCAGTTAAGCTTCTGTCAACTAAAGTTATTTTATACATCACAGTATCCGATTGAGATGATAAAGGATTAAAATAAGAAGGTTCAAGAGTAACTTCAATTTTTCCTTTTAATGCAGTGTTATTTCCATTAGGAGTTAAGTATGGAACTCGGTATAAAAAAGAAATGTCATTTCCAGATAAATCTTTTCCTCTAACCCATCCAAGAGCATCATCTTTCTCGTAGTATTCCAAAAACAAGTTGTGGTGGTACAATTTATCTGGGGCAAAATTTCCAGTAGTATCCGACTCTCTATAGCCAATATCTCCATCACCATCAGTAAATGAAATTGTAAGAACTGCAGAATCTCGCATTACCGAAAAACTATCGAATTCAATGATTGGTTCCAAAGGAAATTCTTGTGGTTTTAAGCAAGAACTCAAAACCAAAGCAAAACATATCACTATAAAACTTATCTTTGTGGTCATTAGCTGTGTTATAATTGTAGTATAAAATTAATGAAAATTCTTGAGCCAAGCATAGAAAGTATTTTTAATATCCAATCAGATGAACAATTTGAGGGTTTAGCCCTTGATGTTTTTCGATTTCAAGCTAGCGAAAATAAGGTGTACAAAGAGTTTTTAGAATGTCTTAAAATCAATCCATCCGATATTTTAAGTATTGATCAGATTCCTTTTTTACCAATTTCTTTTTTTAAATCACTCAAAGTTGTGAGCAAATCAACTCACGAAAAAATATTTAAAAGTAGTGGAACGGGAAATCAAACTAGAAGTCAACATTTTGTGAGTTCTTTAGATATATATCAACAGTCTTTTACAAAAGGGTTTCAGCACTTTTATCAAAGTCACAAAAACTATACGATTTTAGCCTTATTACCCTCTTATTTAGAACAAGGAGATTCTTCTTTAGTTCATATGGTTAGCTCATTTATTGATGATAACAAGACTAATGGAAGTCAGTTTTATTTGCATAATCACCAAGAGCTAAATGAAAAAATTATTGAATTAGAGAAGGAAGAAAAACCTTTTATACTAATAGGCGTTAGCTATGCTTTGTTAGATTTTATCGAGAAGTTTTCTCAAAAAATGAAGAAGGGAATTGTTATGGAAACTGGTGGGATGAAAGGTAGAAGGAAAGAAATGACAAAAGAAGAACTCCATGACGAACTTGCTAAAGGTTTAGGCTGTGAAAAAATTCACTCTGAGTATGGGATGACAGAGCTTCTTAGTCAGGCATATTCCAAAGAGAATGGAGATTATAATTGTCCTCCTTGGATGAAAGTATTGACAAGAAGCACAACAGATCCATTTGAATATACAAGTATAGGAGCAAGAGGATTAATTAATGTAATTGATTTAGCGAATATTAATTCATGTTCATTTATAGCAACTGATGATGTTGGGCTTATTAATAGTGATGGTTCATTTAAAGTACTTGGAAGATTCGATTCCTCTGAAATTAGAGGATGTAATCTAATGATTAACTAACAAAACTTAATTTAGGTCAAAAAAAATATTTGTTATAAATTTGCATGGAATAAAAGCAGTGGCAAGATTATTGTTTACATTCTATTATTATAAAAAAAAGTAAAACTTGTTATGAAAAAAATATTGATTGCATTATTAGCACTATCTGTAATATTAACTTCTTGCTCTAGTAAAGTTCCATTTACAACAGGAGAACAAACTAAATACAAATTATCTGATGATGATGTTAAGAGTTTACAATTCTATACAATGGGAGATATCGTGATTACTAATGGTAAGAGTGATAAATCAAATACAACAGAAGACGGAGAATTAGTGATTAAAGATGAGCAGAACCAAAACAAAGTGATTATTCCTTCAGGAACAAGAGGTGTAGTTGAAAAAGTTGATGGTGATATGCTGTTTGTTAGTTTCGAAGTACGAAAAAATCTTAAATTTAAAGCAAGTCCAACAGATGGAAAGTACAGGATAAAATCGGATAGATTTGATGCTGCTAAAAGAATCGGAATCGTAAATTACGGAGGAGAAGAGTACACAGTTAACACTCAGAGTTTAAAGGCTTACCTAGTATTTAAATTAAAGAATAGTACTAAGAGACAAAGTAATGCTCGTTCAGTAAAAGGAAGAAAATTATAAACGTTAATCAATAAAAATTTTAAAAGGTCTGGATCTAATCCAGACCTTTTTTTTGTGCTTAATTGCTTAATTCAAAAGAATAGTTTTTCTTTGAGCTCTGAATGAAGAAACTAGTGTATTACATAGGAGCACCTTTTAGGTTATTGTACAAAATTTATTTTGTATTGGTATTTGCTGTTTTAGCAATCCCTTTTTACCCTATTTTCTTTTATTTATTAAGAACAGATAAAAAGATACATACAGCATTTAAAGTAAAAAGAATTTGGGCTTGGTTGTTACTTTTTTTAACTGGGATTAAGGTTAAGAAAATTAACAAACACCTACTTCCAAAGCCTCCTTATGTTATCTGTGCAAACCATGCGTCTTACCTGGATATTGTTATAATGTTTATTGCAATTCCCGAAACATTTTTGTTCTTAGGTAAAGCAGAATTACTTAAGTGGCCAATCGTGCGAATATTTTTCAGAAATATGGATATTCCTGTTGACAGGACCAACAGTGTTAAAGCACGTAAATCAATAGAATTAACTAAGCAGGCAATCCAAAAAGGATATTCAGTTGCTATTTTTCCTGAAGGACTTATTCCTTCTGAAAATATCCCTAAAATGATGCCATTTAAAAAAGGAGCCTTTGTTTTAGCAGTTTCTCAAGAAGCACCAATAGTGCCTATTACTTTCACTACTAATTGGAAGTTATTCTCCACAGAGGTTGACCCATTTGGAGGTGGAAGACCAGGAATTGCTGAGGTTGTATTTCACCCTGCGATTAATACAATAAATAAAACAGATAAAGATATTCCAGAATTGATTCAAGCTACCTTTGATGTAATTGATAGTAAACTAAAATAGAGAGGTAGAATAGTTTTATTTCTGTATCATTTTTGGCATATTTGTATAAATTATTTCACCATGGAAATTACTAACGAAACTATTGATAAATTGGCAGTACTAGCCAAATTGCAATTTAAAGAAGGGGACAAAGAAAGTATCCGAAAGGATTTGTCTAAGATTATCGCTTTTGTAGATAAAATTGATGAATTGGATACAGAAGGAGTAGAGCCATTAATTCATATTAACAGAGAAGTTAATGTGTTGAGAGAAGATGAAGTCAGTGAAACTATTACGCAAGTACAAGCCTTAAAAAACGCTCCAAGCAAAGATTCAGATTACTTTAAAATCGCTACCGTTCTTAAGAAGTAATTTGTTGTTAAATAGCAAGTAAAATACCGTTAAATTTTGTTAATTTAGAATTGTTATAAATAAGGTTGAAACACCAAAAAAACATGTTCTATATCATATAAAAAATAGACAACAATGGTACATTTGTTGCATTATTAGAAATACCAGAAATTCTTAATATGAACTTATATCTATCCAGAAAATTAAAAATCAAAGAGTTATCTTTATATTTTTCCATTATTCTTTTTTCACTGCTTTCTTTTAGCAGTTCAGCACAAGAAGGTAAAGCCCTTTTTAAACAAAACTGTGCTTCTTGTCATCATCCATTAAATAACGGAACAGGACCAGCTCTTCAAGGAGCTAGCGATAAGTGGAAAGCTGCAGGAGATGACATTAATAAATGGATTAAAGGCCCAGCTTCCCAAATTGCTGCAGGTGTTCCAAGTGCAATAGCAATTAAAGACTATGACGCATCTATGATGCCAGGTCAAGCAGTTAATGATGATGAAATTGCTGCTATTATCGAATATATTGATGGATATGTTAAGATTGTAGTGCCAGGAGATGTTGCTGTTGCAGGTGGAGGAACTGATGGAGGAGCCAAATCAAGTAGTTCTTGGTTAATGTGGTTAATCATTGGAGGTGTTCTTTCTATGTTAATTGTTGCATTATGGGGAGTTCGTAAGCAATTGTTTTATGCTGTATCTGAAAAAGAAGATGGAGTTGAAATAACTGAAGAAGAATCTGTAACTGACGAAGTTAAAGGATGGTTAAGAAGAAACTTGAAATTAGTAAGTGTTCTTGCTTTTATCATTACCTGTACATTGGCTTATTATGGAGCTGAACAGTTATATAAAGTAGGTCTTATTCCAGAGAACTATAATCCTGAGCAACCAATCGCATTCTCTCATAAGATTCACGCAGGTACAAATGAAATTGATTGTCAGTATTGTCACAATTCAGCCTCTAAAAGTAAATCAGCAGGGATTCCAACAGTGAATGTTTGTATGAACTGTCACAAAGGAATTCAAGAAGTAGCAAGCGAAACTGGTACAGCTGAAATTGCTAAAATTCATGAAGCAGCAGGTTGGGATAAAGAAAATAGACAATATACCGGAAAGACTGAACCAATTAGATGGGTGAAAGTTCACAACATGCCAGATCACGTATATTTTAATCACTCACAACACGTAACAGTTGGAGGAATAGAATGTGAAAACTGTCATGGTGATGTAAAAACTTACACTACTGGAAAAATTTCAGGAACTGAAACTATTAATAACCTTGAAATTGAAGGAAAGAAAATAGTGAAGCTTACTAGACCATTATTAACAATGGGATGGTGTATCGAATGTCATAACACTGCTGAGGTGCAAACTGGAGGTAATAAATACTATGATGAAATTCACGAAAGATTGAAATCAGACAAAGAATTATACAAAAGTGTAATGGAAGATGGTGTGGTGAAAGTGAAAGAGTTTGGAGGATGGGAATGTTCTAAATGTCACTATTAAAAATAAAACTAGCTTAATTGATTTATGAGTAAAGTCAAAACATATTGGAAAGGAATAGAAGAAAAAGAGCAATCTGATTCTTTTATGGAAAAAAGTAAAAATGAATTTCCTGAAGAGTTAACGGCTCAAGAGTTTTTAGCAGATGAAAATATTGCTGAAAGTTCTACCAACCGTAGAGACTTTTTGAAATTTATGGGATTTAGTGTTGCAGCAGCTACTTTAGCAGCCTGTGAAACTCCAGTTATTAAGTCTATACCTTACGTTAACAAACCAGAAGATATTACTCCAGGTGTTGCAAACTGGTATTCTTCTACTTATTGGGATGGGAATGATTACGCAAGTATCTTGGTTAAAACACGAGAAGGGCGTCCTATCTTTATTAAAGGAAACAAGAGTTTTGGAATAAATAAAGGAGCAACAACTCCAAGAATTATTTCTTCAGTACTTTCTTTATATAATGGAGCAAGGTTGCAAATGCCAATGGCAAACAACTCAAAGGCAACTTGGAGCACTGTAGATAAAGAAATCAAAAAAGGATTAGAAGCAGCAGTTGCAAAAGGAGGAAAGGTAAGAATTATGACTAGTTCTACTGCAAGTCCATCAACTGATGCAATTATAAATGAATTTATAGGAACACTAGCTGGAGCAGATGCTAAAGTAGTGACTTACGATTCAATATCTTATTCAGGAATAAAAACTGCAAACAATAACTCTTTTGGAAAAGCAGTAGTTCCAGAATACAATTTCGATCAAGCAAAAGTAATAGTAAGTATTTCAGCTGATTTTTTAACCAATTGGTTATTATCAACTGAAAACATGGCTGGTTACACTCAAAACAGAAAGCCAGATAACGATTGGATGTCTAAGCATTTCCAATTTGAGTCAGTAATGACTACAACTGGATCTAATGCAGATGTTCGTATTCCTATAAAGCCATCTGAAGAAGGTTTAGTAGCAGCAGCAATTCTTAAACACTTAACAGGAACTTCTGTTCCAGGTGTTACAGTAAATGCTGATTTAATGGAAAGAACTAAATTGGTAGCTTCTGAATTAAAAGCTAACCAAGGAAAATCATTAGTTGTTGCAGGAAGTAACTGTTCTGGAACACAAACTATAATTAACGCAATTAATAATGCACTAGGAAGTTACGGTTCTACAATAAACCTAAACAACCCGGTAAGTATTGCTAATGGTAATGATGCAGAAGTTGAAACTTTGGTAAAAGAAGTTGAAGCAGGTCAAGTAGATGCATTATTCTTATATGGAGTTAATCCAGCATATACATTGCCAAATGGAGATAAATTTGCTGAAGGGTTAAAGAAATTACCACTTACAGTATCATTTTCTCAACATGCAGATGAAACTGCATCAAACTGTAAATTTATTTGTCCAGATAATCATTATTTGGAATCATGGAATGATTTTGCTCCAAAAGCTTCGCACTATGCAGTAGCTCAGCCAGCAATCAGACCTTTATATGATACGTACCAAGCACAACAATCTTTCTTAGTTTGGAGTGGAAAAGCTGCAAGATCAGGAAAAGACTCAAGAGTAGTTTACGATTACATTAAATCTAAATACTCAGGAGATTGGAATACATTGGTTCACAATGGTTCTGTTGATATGCCAGTAACTTCTGGAGCAGGTTCAGCATTTGCTGGAGATTTAGGAGCTGCAGGAGCATTAGTTGCTTCAAGAGCAAAAATGACTGGAGATGTAGAAGTAATTTTATATCAAAAGAATGGAATTGGAGATGGTCAACAAGCTGCTAACCCATGGTTACAAGAGCTTCCAGATCCTATTACAAAAGTAACTTGGGATAACTACATCACAATGTCTAGAACAGATGCTGAGGCAGGTGGTTACAACATTATCTTAGGAGAAAGAGATGAAGCTTCTTTAGCTGAAATTGAAGTAAACGGAACTAAAATGAAGTTGCCAGTATTTGTTCTTCCAGGACAAAAATCGGGAACTGTAGGAATAGCCCTTGGATATGGAAGAGGAGCAAACCAAGAAAATATAGGAGATTCTGCTTACCAAACTCAAGAATATGGAACACATATTTTAGATGAGGCTGGAAATAAGCAATTGATAGGTGAAAATGCATTTAGATTATCTTCTTTTAATAAAGGAGAAATATTATTCTCAGGAGCAGGTACAATAACAAAAGCAGAAGGAACTTATCCTTTAGCATGTACTCAAACTCACCATACTTTTATGGGAAGAACGTCTATTGTTAGAGAAACTTCTTTTGGAGTATTTAAAGCAGGAGACAAAAACGCATATAACGAGCCACATACATTAGTTACTCACGAAAAAGGAAGAACGGTAAGAAAGAAAACTTCTGAGTTTGACTTGTGGGATGCTCACCCAGTAGAAAATGTAGGGCATAGATGGGGAATGTCTATTGACCTTAGTTCATGTATTGGATGTGGATCATGTATCGTAGCATGTCATACAGAAAACAATGTACCAGTTGTAGGAAAAGACGAGATTAGAAGAGGAAGAGACATGCACTGGTTGAGATTAGATAGATACTTTTCTTCTGATGAAGATGAAGTAAGAGCTGACTCACTTGCAGAAAATAAAAAAGAATATAGCTATGCTAAATTAGAAGTGCCTTCAGATAATCCATCTGTAGTTCATATTCCAATGATGTGTCAGCACTGTAACCATGCTCCATGTGAGACTGTTTGTCCAGTAGCTGCAACAACACATAGTAATGAAGGATTAAACCAAATGACTTACAACAGATGTATAGGAACAAGATATTGTGCCAACAACTGTCCTTACAAAGTAAGAAGATTCAACTGGTTTAATTACCCAACAAACTCAAGATTCCAACACTTTAACCCATCACAATTTGATATGGGAAGAATGGTACTTAACCCAGATGTTACTGTACGTTCAAGAGGTGTAATGGAGAAATGTAGTATGTGTGTACAACAAATTCAATCAGGTAAATTAACAGCTAAGAGAGAAGGTAGAGTAATTGCAGATGGAGAAATCCAATCAGCTTGTTCTTCATCTTGTCCTACAGATGCTATTACTTTTGGAGATATTAATGATAAAGGTTCTAAAATCAGAAAAGAAAGCGAAGGAGACAGAGCTTACCACATCTTAGAAGAAATAGGAACACAACCTAACATTTACTACCAAGTAAAAGTTAGAAACACGAACGAAGCTTAAGAAATTATATTAGTAAAGAATTTAAAATCTTACGAATGCATAGAGAATCAGACATACGATTACCCCTAATATTAGGTGACAAAACTTATCATCAGATTACTGAAGATGTTTGTCGTCCAATAGAAAATCAAGCTCCAAGAGGTTGGTATATTCTAATTTCGATAGCTGCATTAATTGCACTATACGGAGTAGGTTGTATCCTTTACTTAATAGGAGAAGGAATTGGAACTTGGGGATTGAACAATACCGTAGATTGGGCTTGGGATATTACCAACTTTGTATGGTGGGTAGGAATAGGGCATGCAGGAACTTTGATTTCGGCAGTACTATTACTTTTCCGTCAAAAATGGAGAATGGCGGTTAACCGTTCTGCAGAAGCAATGACAATATTTGCCGTAATTATGGCAGCAACTTTCCCAGGAATTCACATGGGGCGTATTTGGGTTTCTTACTGGGTACTTCCATTACCAAATCAATTTGGTTCATTATGGGTAAACTTTAACTCACCTCTTCTTTGGGATGTATTTGCAATTTCTACTTATTTCTCTGTATCATTAGTATTCTGGTATATTGGATTAATACCTGATTTTGCTACTATTAGAGATAGAATGACTAAGCCTTTGACTAAAAAGATTTATGGAATCATGAGTTTTGGATGGTCTGGTAGAGCAAAGCACTGGAATAGATTTGAAATTGTATCACTTGTATTAGCAGGTATTGCAACTCCACTTGTATTTTCTGTACACTCTATTGTATCATTTGATTTTGCCACTTCGGTAATTCCAGGATGGCACACAACAATTTTCCCTCCTTATTTCGTAGCAGGAGCAGTATTTTCAGGATTTGCAATGGTACAAACCTTAATGCTTATCGTAAGAAAAGTAATGAAGTTAGAAGCATACATTCATACTAAGCATATCGAATATATGAATATTGTAATCATGGTTACAGGTTCTATAGTAGGTGTAGCTTACTTAACTGAGTTATTTATGGCTTGGTATTCTGGTGTAGAATATGAATCATATGCATTCTTGAACAGAGCAACTGGACCTTACTGGTGGGCTTATGCTTCAATGATGACTTGTAACGTAATTTCACCACAGTTAATGTGGTTCAAGAAATTAAGAACTTCATTAATCTTTACTTTCATTATTTCTATTGTAGTAAACATAGGAATGTGGTTCGAGAGATTTGTAATTATTGTAACATCACTTCACAGAGGTCACTTACCATCAACATGGTCAATGTTCTACCCAACATGGGTTGATATAGGTGTGTTCTTAGGGACAATTGGAATATTCTCGGTACTATACTTATTGTATGCAAGGTATTTCCCTGTACTAGCAATTAGTGAAGTAAAAACTATCTTGAAATCATCTGGACAAAACTACAAAGAAGGTTTTGGAGCAGGAGAAGGATATTACAATGAAGATGGTTCTCATGGTCACGGTCATGATGATCACGCTCATGTAAGTGCATCAGTTCAAGAAGAACCAACTACAAACAGAATAGTTGAGAAGAAAGCAGAAGATTTATCAGAAGAAGATTTTAGTAAAAACCAATCTACTTTATTAGAAAGAGTTGGAAGTGCTGATGCATCTGAAGCTGACGATTTGAAATTAATTAGTGGAGTAGGGCCAGTTTTAGAAAAAACTTTAAACTCTATTGGGATTTACACTTTTGGACAAGTAAGTAAAATGACTAGCGAAGAATACAATTTATTGGATTCTTTAACAAAATCATTCCCAGGAAGAGCAGAAAGAGACAACTGGGCATCTCAGGCTAAAGATTTAATGAATAAATAAATAATAGAACATGGCAGATAAAATAATATATGCAATGTATGATGATGATGATAAGCTGATGGATGGAGCTAAAATGCTCGTATCTAAAGGAATTCACGTCAATGAAGTATTTTCACCAATGCCAATTCATGGTATTGATGATGTAATAGGTGTAAGACATACAAGATTAGGTATTGCAGCTTTTTTATACGGATTAACTGGATTAATGCTTGCAACTTTAGCAATGAAATATTTCATGATTGATGATTGGAATATGAATATCGGTGGTAAACCAAGTTTTACTTACTTAGAAAATTTACCAGCTTTTATTCCAATTACTTTTGAGTTTACAGTTTTGTGTGCAGCTCACGGTATGTCTATTACTTATCTATTAAGAAATAAAACATTACCAGGAATGCCAGCTACTAATCCTGATCCAAGAACTACGGATGATAGATTTGTAATGGAAGTAAGAGCGTCTGAAAACACTAAGTATAGTGCTGAAGAAATTCACAACATGATTCAGTCTACTGATATAGTAGAGTTGGATGTAAAGACAGTAAAATAAATTATCTCATTAGATAAAACTATAATATGAATAGTAAAACCTTACATAAATTAACAGCAGGACTAGCTATCGCAGTTGTTTTTTCGTCTTGTGTAAAAGATGAAAATTCACCAGGTTACGAATACATGCCCGACATGTACCGTTCACCAGCTATTGAAACTTATGTTGATTACGGAGAAGTTAGAACTTGGAAAAGTAATGATTCAATAACTAACCGTCAATCTGCAATGTTGCCACCTATGGGAACAATCAAGTTTTCTGGAGAATCCTCTGATTTACAATACAATTTACCATACAATAGATTACCTTCTCAAGCTATGGTAGGTTCTCACAGTTTAACTAGTTTGGAGTACAATAATGCAGATTACGAAGCATCAGTTGCTGATATCAATCCATTACCATTAACTGAGTGTAATGTTGAAAAAGGAAAAGAATTATACATTAGATTTTGTACTCACTGTCATGGTGAGAAAGGTGCGGGTGACGGAAAAGTTTCTATGAACGAAAATATAAATCCGCCAGCCAATGCATATACTAAGCCAGATGGACAGATGTTTTACTCTATTACTTATGGAAAAGGGGTAATGGGTGCTCACGGATCTCTTTTGAATCAAAAAGAAAGATGGCAAGTGATTAATTATATCAAATCTATGGATGAAGCTAATGTTGTATTAGCTCAGCCTTGTGGTGAAGAAGCTATGCCTTCTGAATCATCTTCTCAAATTCATGATGATTTTTCTGCTGACGCATTAGTATCAAATTTAACAGCTTTAGTAAGCGAAACAGAAAGTGATGTAAATCATTCATCTTCTCATTCACTTAATTTAGATCATTTGATTTTTGCAACAGGTTCTGCAAATTTAGATATGGCTAAAAGTCAAACAACACTTGACGGATTAGTTAAATTTATGAAAGTGAAAAATTTAAATATTGAATTTGATGGCTATACTGATAATACAGGTGATGCTAATGCAAATTTGAGTTTGTCTCAAGCAAGAGCAGAAGCTGTTAAAGCTTACTTAGTAGCAAATGGAATTGAGGCAGGAAGAATTACTGCAAAAGGTTATGGTTCTGAAAATCCTAAAGTATCTAATGATACTCCAGAAGGAAGAGCTCAGAACAGAAGAACAGAAGTTAAAATAAAATAAAATTGTAGAAAATTAGAACTATGAATTTTCAATTTACAAGTAAAATAAAAAGAAACCTATTCATCTTGATGGCCGTTGGGTTCATCCTGTTTATCGTAGGTTTTATGGGTGAAAAGAATCACCTTTATTCGGAAGTAGTAACTGCTGAAGATGGAACTGAATCTATACTCTTGGAGTATTACAAGGAATTACCTTTCACTAAAGAAGAGTTTATTTCTAAAGTAAATACTGCAGCAGCCGAAGATGGAATTTCTGTATCTTTTAAAGACATGATATCTCATGATGCTCATGAAGGTAATGCTGAAGAAGCAAGCCATGAAGAGCATGAATTTGCAATGTTGCTAACTCCACATTCTCTTGAAACTGCCGAAACTCATGCTCATGTTGAAGGACACGAACATGATGGTGATGATCATGCTGAAGCTCATGGAGCTGAGCACGGAGATTCACATGATGCACACGCAGATGAAGCTCACGCAGAAGGAGGACATGATGCACATGCAGCTGTCCACCATTCACCAATGGAAACATTAGAGCACATAATTCACCATGAAGGTGCTTTTGCAGATAAAGGACATGCAAGAACTTGGTCTAACTTATTAGTTAATGCATTCTTTTTCTTTGGAATAGGACTTGGAGCTTTATTTTTTATCGCTTTACAATATGCTACTGAATCAGGTTGGGGAGTTGTTTACAAAAGAATTTTAGAAGGTATTATCGGATGGTTACCAGTAGGAGCTATCATCTTGACATTAATCTTCTTTGCAGGTTCAATGCAATGGAATCACATTTGGCATTGGATGGATCCAGAAGTAATGAATCCAGATAGCTCACATTTTGATGCAATTATCGCTAACAAACAACCTTTCTTATCTCAATGGTTCTTTTGGTTAATGAATGCAGTTTATTTCGCAGTATTCTTATTATTTGCTCGTGGGTTCAGAAAAAGATCTTTACAAGAAGATATTGAAGGAGGAACTAAAATACACATGAAAAACTTCGCTAAAGGAGCATTATTCTTAGTATTGTTTGGTTACTTATCATCTGTAATGTCTTGGCATTGGATTATGTCTATCGACACACACTGGTTTAGTACATTATTTGGATGGTTTGTATTCTCAGGAATTTGGGTTTCTGCTACAATCTTTATCTTATTATTAGTATTCTGGTTGAAAAGTCAAGGTTATCTCGAGTTTATCAATGAATCACACATTCACGATATGGGGAAATGGATGTTTGCAATTAGTTTCTTGTGGACGTACTTATTCTTCTCTCAGTTTATGTTGATTTGGTATGCTAACATTCCTGAAGAAGTTACTTACTACTTAGATAGATTTGGAAATTACAAATGGATATTATGGACAACAGTTGCAGTAAACTTTGTTATTCCAATTGTATTATTAATGTCTAGAGAATCAAAAAGAAGCAGACCAACAATTATGATTATTGGAGCTATTTTATTTGTATTCCACTGGGTGGATGTATTTATCATGATTATGCCAGGATCAGTATTCGATCATTGGGCAATTGGTGTATTAGAAGTTGGAATGTTCGTGTTCTTTCTAGGGTTATTCATCTTTACAGTGTTAAGGACTTTATCAAAAGCACCTTTGTTAGTAAAGAATCATCCTTACTTGGATGAAAACTTGCATCACCATACATAGTAGGTTATTTTTGTAGAGAATTAGATTAATAAGAGGATAGATTAAATTAAAGAGAAATGAAGTTTATTATAATTATAGTAATTGTTTTAGTAATCATAGCTGCTGCTCAGCTGATGAAAGTATACGAGCTTTCGTCTAGATTAAGAAATAAAGATGAAGCAGATGTAACACCTGCTGAAACAAAATTTAATGCTGGAATGATATTGCTATTTTATATAGCATTAATGATTTCTAGTACTTGGTTGTTTCTCCATTATGGAGCAAGACCCGGACTTGGTGAATCTGCATCTGAGCATGGCGGAGAGATAGATTTTCTGTATGATGTGAACTGGATTATCTTAATAATCGCTTTTTACTTCACACAAACATTGTTATTTGTATTTGCTTTTAAATACCAACAAAAAAAAGGAAGAAAAGCAGTTTTCTTTGCGCACTCAACTAAGTTGGAGTTGCTTTGGACAATTATACCAGCAATAGTACTGGCAGGTATCATCATTGGTGGGTTAACTGTATGGAATAAAATTACTACACCAAAAGAAGATACAACTGTAATAGAAATATATGCTCAGCAATTTGGTTGGACAGTAAGATATGCTGGAGAGGATAACACATTAGGTAACTCAGATTTTAAAGTCATTGATGAATCTAAAAATCCATTAGGTGTAGTAACTACTAAACTTATTAATGCTAGAGAAAAATCTTGGACTAAAGAAATGGACTCTTTAACAACCTATATTGCTGAAAAGGGAGATTTAACTCCAGATGCTATTATAGATGAAATTGAAGATAAAATAGAAAGATTAGGGAGACAGATCAGAAGATTAGATCCATTAAGAAAGGCACAAACGGCTGAGACTAATGCTGCTGCAACTGATGATGTTATTGTAAAAGAACTTCACTTAGTAAAAGGAAAAGATTACGAGTTTAAATTTAGATCAAGAGATGTAATACACTCAGCACTATTCCCTCACTTTAGAGCTCAAATGAACTGTGTACCAGGAATGACTACAAGGTTTTCTTTTAAACCAGTAATAACTACTGCCGAGATGAGAGCAATGCCAGACGTACAAAAACAATATAAAGAAGCTAGTGAGAAAAGAGTAGCTAATGGAAAAGAAGCTGTAGAGTTTGATTACTTGTTATTATGTAATAAAATATGTGGTTCTTCTCACTACAACATGCAAATAAAAATTATAGTAGAGACTCAAGAAGAATTTGATGTTTGGTATGCTAAACAAAGTGAAAGTAAAACTTTTGAAATGTTAGCAGGACTTGAGTCAACAGTTGTTGCCTCAGGGAGTATTGATACAAATGTTGCAGCGATAGATACAGTAAATTTAATTACAGAGTCTGCATCACACTAATTAAGAGTTAATCAATTTTAGATAAAACAATATAAAGAGAGAAATGGGAGCACACACACACGAAGAAGGACACCACCACCACGAAAGTTTTATTACTAAATATATTTTTAGTCAAGATCACAAAATGATCTCTAAGCAATTTCTATTAACTGCTATGTTCATGGGTATTGTAGCGGTTATTTTATCCGTACTATTTAGATTGCAAATAGCATGGCCAAACGAAGAGTTTGAGGCAATGAAATTCTTTTTAGGAGATAGTTATTTAACCTCTGACGGGTTACTTAAGCCAGACAGATATTTAGCATTAGTAACAATTCACGGAACCATTATGGTATTCTTTGTATTGACAGGAGGATTAAGTGGAACTTTCAGTAATTTACTTATTCCATTGCAGGTAGGAGCAAGAGATATGGCATCAGGATTCTTGAACATGTTATCGTTTTGGTTATTCTTACTATCAAGTTTAATCATGTTTTATTCATTAATGGTAGAAAGTGGACCAGCATCCTCAGGATGGACAGTTTATCCTCCATTAAGTATTTTGGAACAAGCTATACCTGGATCGGGACTTGGAATGACTTTGTGGTTATTAAGTATGACACTGTTTATAGCTTCCTCATTAATTGGGGCGCTTAATTACATTGTTACAATTATTAACTTAAGAACCATTGGAATGAAAATGACAAGATTGCCACTTACTATTTGGGCATTCTTTGTAACTGCAATTTTAGGTGTACTTTCTTTTCCAGTATTAGTATCAGCAGTATTGTTGTTATTAATGGATAAGACTTTTGGAACAAGTTTCTACTTGTCTGATATCTTTATTGGAGGAGAAGCATTAGATGCATCTGGAGGTTCACCAATATTATACCAACATTTATTTTGGTTCTTAGGTCACCCAGAAGTATATATCGTATTACTACCAGCATTAGGTATTACATCAGAAATTGTATCAACTAACTCACGTAAGCCAATTTTTGGTTACCGTGCAATGATTGGTTCTATTTTAGCAATTGGTTTCCTTTCGTTTATCGTTTGGGGTCACCATATGTTTATTACAGGAATGAATCCATTTATTGGAGGAATCTTTGTATTCACAACATTATTGATTGCAATACCATCTGCAGTAAAAGCCTTTAACTACATTACTACATTGTGGAAAGGAAATATCCGTTACACACCAGCAATGTTATTCTCTATTGGATTAGTATCTACTTTTATAACAGGAGGATTAACAGGAATTATTCTTGCTGATGCAACACTTGATATTCCAGTTCACGACACGTATTTTGTTGTAGCTCACTTTCACATTGTGATGGGGCTGTCAGCTATTTTCGGGATGTTTGCCGGAGTTTATCACTGGTTCCCTAAAATGTATGGAAAAATGATGAACAAGAAGCTTGGATACGCTCACTTTTGGTTAACGCTAATTAGCGGGTACGGAGTATTCTTTCCAATGCACTTTGTTGGATTAGCAGGAGCGCCAAGAAGATATTACGCTAATACTGAGTTTGCATTTTTGGATCACGTTCAGGATCTTAATGTTGTGATTTCAATATTTGCAATAGTTGGAGGGATTGCACAAATCATCTTCTTCTACAATTTCTTTTACAGTATTTACAATGGAAGAAAAACATCTCAAAACCCTTGGAAATCGAATACATTGGAGTGGACAACTCCAGTAGAAATGGGGCACGGAAACTGGCCTGGTGATTTACCAGTTGTTCATAGGTGGCCTTATGATTACAGTAATCCAGACCACGAAGAGGATTTTGTACCACAAACAACTCCATTGAAAGAGGGGGAAGTATCGCATTAGAGATATAAGATATAATCAGTTTATAAAGCCATTCCGAAAGGAGTGGCTTTTTTTGTTTTAGAGTAGGGGGTAATTCATTTTAGGTTGTCATATAGATATAAAACAAAACTATCATGAAAAAAAGGACATTATTTAATCTAGGACTATTTTTACTACTACAAGTTAATTTAATAGGTCAAAACCTAACGCAAGTTGTAAAAGGACAGATAATTGACAAGGACACAAGAGTAACAATAATTGGAGCTAACGTAATAATTATTAATTCTGATCCATTATTAGGAGCAATCTGTCTTTAGTGGCTGGTCCCGAATTAAATGTATTGATTTCAGATAATTCGAGTTCTATTTCTAAGCTCGATAATTTCTCTAAACGTAATTCAATTTACCGAGTAAGTAATAATCAAACAGAACTTAATATGACTCTTGGGTATCGAGTTGCTTTGAGGTTTTAGATTTAAGAAATCCTCCCCCAATTAGGTTTAAGCTTTATCAAATAAGCCAACCTCTGTCGAACCAAATAATTTTCTTGAAGAGATAAATCAGGATCTTGTTTTAAGAGCTCTGTAGCAATGTTTCTTGCTGCAACTACAATTTGATTGTCTTTTATCAAATCACCCAGTTTAAGGTCTAAAATACCGCTCTGTTGAGTTCCTAGTATATCTCCTGGCCCTCTTAGTTTCAAATCTTCCTCGGCAATTTCAAAACCATCATTGGTGCGAACCATGGTTTCAATTCTGGTTTTGGCTGTGGGCGAAAGTTTATAGTCGGTCATCAACACGCAATACGATTTATCCGAGCCTCTTCCAACTCTTCCTCGGAGCTGGTGCAATTGAGATAATCCAAATTTATTGGCACTTTCAATTACCATAACTGTTGCATTAGGAACATTTACTCCAACCTCAATTACGGTAGTCGCCACCATAATATTAGTGAACCCTTTTGCAAACTGCTGCATTTCGTATTCTTTGTCTTTGGCTTTCATTTTTCCATGTACAATACTCAGTTTGTAATTTGGCAAAGGAAATCTTCGAGCCATGCTTTCGTAACCATCCATCAAATCTTTAAAATCCAGATGTTCCGATTCTTCAATTAATGGATACACCACATACACTTGCCTCCCTTCGGCAATTTGCTTTTCCATAAACTTAAACACGTACAAACGGTCTTTGTCAAATTTATGAGTGGTGGATATTTCTTTTCTTCCTGGTGGTAGCTCATCAATAACCGAAATGTCTAAATCTCCATAAACTGTCATAGCCAGAGTTCTAGGAATTGGCGTAGCTGTCATCACCAAAATGTGCGGAGGAATATTATTTTTTTTCCAAAGCTTACTTCTTTGTTTCACCCCAAACCTGTGTTGCTCATCAATTATGGCAAGTCCCAAGTTTTTGAACTGAACAATATCTTCGAGCAAAGCATGAGTTCCAATAAGTAAATCTAATTCGCCAGAGAGTAATTGCTCGTGAATAACTGCTCTCTCCGATTTTTTGGAGGAGCCAGTTAACAAAGCAACTGTAACTCCAGTTCCTTCCAAATATCCCGAAATAGTAGCGTAGTGCTGAATGGCTAAAATTTCGGTCGGAGCCATCAATAAAGACTGAAATCCATTGTCTTTAGCAATAAGCATTGCAAGTAAACCAACAAGAGTTTTTCCCGAACCAACATCACCTTGCAGCAATCGGTTCATGTGTTTACCAGAACCTACATCAACTCGTATTTCTTTTACTACACGCTTTTGCGCATTGGTAAGTTCAAAAGGTAGCTTGGTAGTAAAAAACTGATTAAAGCTTTCGCCTACTTTTTCGAACACAAAACCTTTCAGCTTTTGTTCCTGAATTATTTTTTGTTTCAGTAGCCTAAGTTGCAGAAAAAAGAATTCTTCAAACTTCAATCTAAATATAGCTTTCTTCAATAAATCAGCACTTTGTGGGTGATGAATTTCTCGATAAGCTCTTTCTCTTGGCATTAGTTTCAATTCCTGAATAAGAGATTGAGGAAGAGTTTCGGGAATTTGATTTTTTATTCCAGAAACAAGAGTTTTGGTAAGTTTTTCAATTCCTTTGGTATTAAGCCCAGTGGCATTTGCCAAGTCTGTAGAACTATAAACTGGCTGAAGATTAGCAACAATATCTGTAACTGTTGGTTTTTCCTCTAAATCGGGATGCACCAAATTAAACGAACTATTGAACTGAGAAGGTTTACCAAATACAATAAACTCTTTACCAATAATCAATTTTGGTTTTATCCATTTGGCTCCTTTAAACCAAATAAGTTCCATTACACCAGTCTCATCTTGTAGGTATGCAATAAGCCGTTTGCCTCCTTTTGTTCCAGCTTCTTTTACATTGCTTATTTTTCCTTTAAGTTGCACATAACTTTCATCCGATTTCACTTCACTTATTTTGTGAACTTTGGAGCGATCTATATATCTAAAAGGGAAATGTGTAAGAAGATGATCGTAAGTAAATATTCGTAATTCTTTCTTTAAAATTTCCGCACGCTTAGGCCCAACACCTTTAAGGTATTCGATAGATGTGGAAAGAAATGAATTAGTCATGTATTAGTAATCTTTATCTTCAAATTTACTTAAAATAAGACATAAAAAAACCTCTTATCGTGAGATAAGAGGTTAAATCTATTTATATAAAATAGGATTATCTATTTTGCATGATTGGAGTAGTTGGTGTTGGAGTAGTTCCAGTACCAATTGTTGGTGCATTAGCTTTTTTAATTTGAGCAATTACTAAATCAGTTACATCAATTCCACCGTCAAAATATACAAGTGAACCTTGTTGAGTAATGTCAAAAATGTAAGCAAATCCATTTTCTTTAGCAACAATATCAATAGCGTCTTTTATTTGTTTCAATAAAGGAGCCATAAGGTCTTGTTGTTTTTGTTGAATTCTTTGTTGAGTCTCAGTTCCAAACTCTTGTAATTTAAGTTCTTCTGTTTGTAATTCTTTTTCTCTTGAAGCTTTGATAGATGGTAATAAAGCATCTTTTTCGGCAAGGTACTTCTGATAATTGTTTTGAATCATTGTCTGTAGATCCAGATATTGTTTCTCTTTTTCTTTTTGATACCTTTCCATTTCATCACTTGATGCTTGAAATCCTGGTACTGCAGTAAGAATTTTCTGTGCATCTATATGTCCGAATTTTTGAGCATTAACCGTTCCTGTAAAGGCTAAAACTGCTACTGCTAATATTGCTATTATTTTTTTCATTGTGTTGTTATCTTATTGTTTATTAATTTAATTATTTGTGTTTAGTATCCTAAGTTTTTAAGAATTCGTTTACTCTTATCATTTTTAGGATCTGCATATAATATGTTACTCGAACCTGCTTTGTCAAATATAAAGTCGTAGTTACCTACAGATGCTAGCTCTTTAATAGCAGCATATACTTTGTTTTGAATAGGCTCTACTAATTCTTTTCTTTTTTGAAATATTTCACCTTCAACTCCAAATTTCTCTTGTTGAAACTTCACTAAATCATCTTCCAATGCAAAAATTTCATCTTGCTTTTTCTTTTTCATTTCAGAAGGCAATAATAATTCCTCAGCTTGGTATAGCTGATATTTTTTATTGATCATTGCTTTTTTAGCTTCAAGTTCTTTCTGGTATTTTTCAGAGAGATCATCAATTGTTTTTTGTGCTGCGATATATTCAGGTATATTTTTCAAAATATAGTCTGTATCTACATAAGCGTATTTTTGAGCAAAGGATGCTAAAGCAAAAATAGAGGCTAATAAAGTAAGTGTTATCTTTTTCATGACTGTAAATTTAAGTTTTAATATTTAATTAACGAAACTTGAAATCAGATGTTTCATTGTTTCGATTTACAATTCTCCAATATTCATGCCAATCGTAAAATGAAACTGTCCTTGTGGAGTAAAATTACCTGGTGCATGTAAAGCTGGTCTATATCCGTCATCACCAGGAGACAATGGGTCTAAGCCCCAACCGTAGTCTAATCCAATTAATCCAAACATTGGTAAAAATAATCTTACACCAACCCCAGCAGATTTTTTTACTTCAAATGGGTTGTAATCTTCAAAACTTTCCCAAGAGTTTCCTGCTTCACCAAAAGCAAGTGCATAAACTGTTGCACTTGGGTTTAACGAAATAGGGTATCTTAATTCTACTTTGTATTTAGTAATAAGTGCATCTCCACCTGCAGTATTTATCGAATTATCTTCGTAACCTCTAAGTGCAATGTACTCACGACCTGCTAACCTAAATCCTGTTAAACCACTTCCTCCATAAAAGAATCTTTCGAAAGGGGATATTCCTTTATCTTTTGAAAAGCTATTTAGGAAACCAAATCCTACACTAGAGTGGAAAACAAATTTCTTTGCTGGTCCTAATGGTGTGTACCATTTTGCCGAGAATTTAATTTTGTTGTATTCTACCCATTTAAATTTTTCTTGACTTGATAAATCTGAGTAGTCATCTCTTCCATCAAATAAAGAATAAGGTGCAGTAGTTTTAAACGATATAGTAATCTCTGATCCACTTCTTGGGTAAATTGGTTGATCTACAGAGTTTCTTGATAATGTAATCCCTAAACTTAGGTTGTTTGCATAACCGTTATTAAATCCATCTAAAAGTGTGTAGTTTCTTAACGTATAATATTCGTATCCTAAGTTTGCAAATAGAGTAAAGAAATCATCAGGAACACGAAGTCTTGTCCCTAATCCTATAGAAGCACCAACCACATCAAAAATACTATTCAAAGGATCATTCCTTCCTAAGTTTTGAGTTTTTTGTAAAGAATAATAAGCGTTAAGACTAAGTGATGTTGGTTTTTTTCCTCCAAACCAAGGTTCAGTAAATGAGAAACTTAATGATTGGAAAAAGATGTTTGCCGAACCTCTTAAACTCAATCTTTGACCATCTCCAGTAGGAAGTGGCGACCATGATTCTTTGTCAAATATATTTCTGATAGAAAAATTAGTAAATGAAAGTCCTAGTGAACCAACAAATTGTCTTCCTCCCCAACCTCCAGATAGTTCTACTTGGTCAGATGGCTTTTCAGCAACTGTGTATTCAATATCTACAGTTCCATCAGCAGGATTAGGAATAGGATTAATTCCCATTCTTTCTGGATCAAAATATCCAAGGTTACTTAATTCTCTTTGTGAACGGATAATATCAGCTCTACTAAAAATCATTCCAGGTTTAGTTCTTAGCTCTCTTCTAATTACGTGATCGTTTGTTTTGGTATTTCCATTAATAATGATTTTTCCAATTCGAGCAATCTTCCCTTCATAAATTAATATATCAATATCAATAGAGTCATTTTCAATCGATTTTTCGATAGGAGTAATTTGAAAAAACAAGTGACCTTGATCCATGTACAATGAACTAATATCTAGTTCTGTTTGGCTCATAAATAACTTAGACTCTAATCTTGATTTGTTGTACTCATCTCCCTTTTCAATTCCTAAAATAGTGTCTAATTTTCCTGAACTATACTTTGAGTTACCTATCCATTTTATGTTTCTGAAATAATATTTATTCCCTTCAGATATTTTCATTTTAATGTTAATTGAAGAAGGGTCGTTAGTGTAAATAGTATCGAATTCAATTTTGGCATCTCTCATGGCCTTAGAATTATAAACTTCTATAATCCCATTTTTTTCTGCTTCATAACTTCCTTCAATAAACTTAGATCTCTTCCAGAATCTCCACCAAGTTCTTTCTTTAGTTTCTTTTAATGTCCTTTTAATTTTTTTGTCAGACATTACTGGTGCTTCTTTCTTGAATAAGCTTAAAGGAAATTTCGTCTTTTCTATTGCATTGTTTCCTTCAATAATAATCTCATTTATCTTAACTTTTTCTCCTTTGTCAATATTAATAACCAAAATTTCGGCATTGTTTACTGATGTATCTGGTAGGCTAGTAATATTAACTGTAGTCTTCAGGTATCCTTTTTCTACAAAATAATCTTTACAAGTAAATCTGGCTTTATCCAATAGACTTTCGGTAATAAGTTTACCGCTATATAAATCTAAATTTTCTTTTAGGGATTTTGCTTGTGAGTTAGTAATTCCCTTAAGTTGGTATCTCGACATTCTACTTCTTTCTGTAAGAGTAATTCTTAAGAAAACAGTGCTTCCGATAAATCTATCAGCATAAATGTTAATATCAGAAAAGTTATTTACCTCCCAAAGCTTTTTAATTGCTCCAGAGATATCTGATCCAGGAATAGTGATTTCACTTCCTCTTATTAATCCAGAAAAAGAGATGATTCTTTCTACATCAGTAATAACTGCTCCTTCTACTACAATCCCACCAATCTCATATTTTTTAGGAGCTTGGTAATCTACATTATTCTTACCAAAACTAAGGTTTTGTGCAATTGCCGAGGACGACAAAAGAGTAATGAGTAAAAGTGTATTTATAAAAAATTTCATATACTTATTTTATGTAATCGATTGTTTAAGTTGTTGACTTGTTTTACCAAATCTTCTTTCCCTGTTCTGAAAAGAATCTATCGCTAATTGAAAGTCTTTTTCTTTAAAGTCAGGCCAAAGCGTATCAGTAAAATAAAACTCAGAGTAGGCAATTTGCCAAAGCAAAAAATTGCTAATTCTGAACTCACCACTAGTACGAATAATTAACTCTGGATCAGGTATTCCTGCAGTGGACAAGTTATCGCTAAAAAGAGTTTCATCAATATCATCTTCGCTTATCTTTCCTTCTTTCACTGCTAAAGCAATTTTTTTAGTTGCTTCTAGTATTTCTTGTCTTGAACTGTAGCTTAACGCTAACGTTAACACAATTCCAGTATTGTTTTTTGTGTATTCAGATGCAGAGTTTAGTGCTTCTCTTGCAAACTCGGGCAACAAAGAAGTATTACCAATAAAGTTTATTTTTACTTTATTCTCATGTAACTCCTGAATTTCATTAGCTATTGTCTTAGCAAATAAATTCATTAAACCATCTACTTCTTCTTTGGGTCTATTCCAGTTTTCGGTAGAGAAAGTGTAAAGAGTTAGGTACTTTACATTATTTTTTTGTGCAGCTGTAAGTACTTCTCTTACTGAGCTAACACCACTGTTGTGACCATGAATTCTATCTTTCCCGTGATTAGACGCCCATCTTCCATTCCCATCCATTATGATGGCAACATGAGTTGGTGTATTTCCGGTTTTAGAATTTGGTTGTGTCATTGCTATTTAAATATACGCGAAAATGCTAAGAATTATTGAGGTATGAAAGTTATAAAAGGGAATATTATACCTATTTAACACAATTTACCATTTCTTTTTCCTGAAAGGAAATTTAAGATCTTGATCATATGTGCTCGAAAGAGTATCACATTCAATACATTCAACATCAAAACTATCTACCAGATATACTGGCATGTCGTAATCTTTTGGGATTGCAAAAACTAAGGTTTTTCCTTCGTTTTGGAATATATACTCTTGAGGATCAGTAGTTTTTTTACTGTTCTTAAAATCTATATCAGCATTTTCTATAAACTCAGTAAGCGACTCTACAGAATATCCATTACATTGAATTTTACAATCAATTAATTCGCTCGAAGTAAATCTTCTTGTAGTGATTGTATCTTTTATTCTTCTCTCTGGTAAAAATCCTCCACAGCCTCTGTCTCCAAAAAGAAAAAGAACCATAAGTGATCCAATTCCTATCCCAAGGGCAAAAAATCGTAATCGTCTCCAAATATTCATGCTATTAATTTTGATTCAAATTTACAGCTATTATTGCATATTATGGAGCTATCAGTTAAGAAATATCAATTAGTCTATAATTTCTATATTTTCTTTACTGATAAGGTCTTTTCCTTTGTATTTAAGGAAAAGCTGAGCGATTGTAACAACATCATTTTGGCAGTATTTTTTTATTCTCTCCAAATCATTTTCTTCGTAGTAAGTTTTAGCCACCATTGATCCATCCAAATCTTGCTTTGGAGAAGGAATTCCAAAAACATGTGCTAATAATTCTAAGGAGGTAAAGTGCTTGTAGTCACCAAATTTCCATAATTCCATGGTGTCTAAATGAGGGATTTCCCAAGGCTTTTTTCCTGCTAAGTCTAGTTGACTTGGGAGCTTTAATCCATTAATTAGTGTTCTTCGACCAATGAATGGAAAATCAAATTCCTTTCCATTGTGAGCGCAAAGCATGTAGTTCTCTTTCAAGGTTTTGTTTAGTAGAGAATTAAAAGCTTTTAAAATCGTTTTCTCCTCATCTCCAAAAAATGATTTAACTCTTAGTTTTAGGTTCTTTTTCTCTTCAGTAAAATAACCAACCGAGATGCAAATTATTTTCCCAAACTCGGCATAAATTCCTGCTTTGTTGTAGGCTTCCTCAGCCGAAATATCTTGATATCTTTGGACGTATTTCGATTTTTTATCCCACAATTCTATTTCTTTTCTGGGTAAGTTTTTAAAATCATACTCCAAAGGAACTGTTTCAATATCAAGAAATATTATTTTGTTGAGGTCTATTTTTTGAAGCATAATAGGATTGTATTAGAAACTAAGTTAACTAACTATTTGTAAATAAAAAAAGCTGCTTAGTTATCTAAGCAGCTTTTGAACTAAGATTATATTTTTTCTATAATTTAAATGTTCCAGCAGGAATAGCAATATTCATTTCTACTTTGTCAAGTTTAACATCCATTGGCATTCCACCATCAACTCCACCAAGTGTATGAGGAATAAGTATTCCGTTTACAGCTTTGTAGTCTTTAAACTCCTGAACAGATTCCATTTCTCCTCTCGGAGTTTTGTTTTTTGAAGTTTCTTTCACTTTTAAACCAGTTTTCATGTCGTAAAAAGAAGTTAATTTCTTTCCGCTAGGATAAGTGACATTAACAACATAAGTACTTTTTCCATTTACAATTTTAGCTCCAGCAAGTTCAGTTTTCACTCCGTTCTCTGCATAAAACAATTCTGGAATTAAATAACTACCAATTCTAGTTTCAATAGATTCATTTTCGCTTACAGGGATTGTTTGTCCTTGTGCTTTTAAAAAGGTAGTAGTACCATCATAAATTTTTTGTTGCATCACACCCATACCCTCAACATCCATTATAGAACTAGTTTTGTTTGGAGCTTCAAAATAATTAGTAATTGTTACATTTCTACCCATCATACTCATTGAGTATTCACCCTTCATGGTTTTTACTGATTTTATTTTATCTTTTCCACCAAGTGCTTTGTAATATGATTCAAAAATAGATTCTACTGTAGTTCCTTTTGGCACTTCTATAGCTTGTGCAGGAGGTCCAACTTCGTTTCCTTCTCTGTCTATATAATGTAACTCACCAAATCTCTTTAATTTTTCTCCCACTTGGTTTGCTTCACCAACTACTACAATATTAATGTTAGCTGGTTTAAGGTAACTAGTTGCTACTCTTTTTATGTCTTCCATAGTTACCAACTCAACTCTTTTTAAGTAGTTTTTGTAGTAATCTTTATCTAAATTATACTTAGCAATATTTGCTGCAAATCTTGCAACAGTTCTTGAACTTTCTAATGATTGAGCAAAAGTTCCAGCTATGTAGTTTTTAGCATTTTGTAATTCCTCAGCACCAACATTCTCATTTCTAATTCTGTTTATTTCTAACAGAAATTGGTCTATGGCACTATCAGTAACTTCGTTTCTTACTTTAGCAGAAGACGAAAAGTTTCCTATTAATTTGTTAGCTCTTATTCCTCCATAAGCACCATAAGTATATTCCTTGTCTTCTCTTAAGTTTTGGAATAATCTTCCTGCAAATCCACTTCCAAATATTTGGTTGAATACTTGAGCAGCTTCATAATCAGCATCACCAATTTTAATTTTAGCTAAGTTGTTTATGTCAATGTTAGATTGAACAGCACCTTCTTTATGTACCAAATATACTTGTGGTTTAGTTGGCTCAATTGGAGCTTCATAACTATGAGTAGGAACAGTTCCTTTTTCCCATGATCCAAAGTATTTTTTAACTAAAGCTTCAGCTTCACTTTTAGTAATATCTCCTACAATAGTTAAAAGAGCATTGTTAGGTTTAAAATAAGAGTTGTAATAGTTTTTACAATCTTCCAATTTGATGTTTCCTAGAGTAGCTTCAGTTAAAAACTCTCCGTAAGGATGTCCTTTTCCATAAAGCATAGCCGATTTTACATCACCCATTATAGCATCAGCATTTGTTGAGCTAGATTTTAATGAAGTAATATTTTCTTTTATTGTTTTATTCAATTCATCTTCAGGAAAAACAGGGTTAAGAACCACATCAGATAAAATATCCATTAGTTTTTCATTGTATTTAGATAAACCAGAAGTATAAGCTCCACCGCTATAAACTCCCATGTTTGCACCTATAAAATCAACTTCTTTGTTCAAATTTTCTTTATTTCTGTTTTTGGTACCAGCCTCTAGTAAATCTCCTACCATAGAAGTGTACCCAGCTTTATCTCCTTCAAATATTGGGTCGATATCGAAACTAAGGTTGTAAGATATAGTTGGCAGTTTTGAGCTTTCTATAACGTATACAGTTAATCCATTGTCTAATTTAAATTCTTCGTACTCACCAAAAGTATTTTCTTTTGCTGGTGCTGCACTTGGTCTAATACTTCTGTCAAGAGGAGCAGACGTATTACAAGCTCCCAAAAGAAGAGTAGCAAGTGATATAAATAATATATTTTTCATAATAATAAGTTTATTGTTTTTGAGAGTTTTTTACTTCTTTTTAGGTAAATAATAAAGAGTAACACTATTCGATTCGTTCAAATATTTTTTAGCAACTCTCATAATGTCTTCTCTAGTTACAGCTCTATAGTTTTCTAGTTCTGTGTTAATTAAGTTAGCATCACCAAACATCATAGAATAAGAAGCTAAACTTTCTGCTATCCCTGCCATTCTTGAGTTACTGCTTACAAAGTTGTTTTCAGTTATGTTTTTAATCTTCTGAAATTCATCTTCAGTAATTAATTCAGTTTGTAATTTTTTAATCTCTTTCACAACACCAGCTTTAATGTCATCAACCGTATAACCTTGATTAGGAAAACCAAGTGTAGTAAAGAATCCGGCACTTTCAAACCCCATAGAGAAACCTTGTACTTGTAAAGCAATCTGTTCGTTTTCTTTAAGTGCTATATTTAGTCTAGAACTTTTTCCGTTTGATAAAACAGTAGAAAGCATTTCTAAAGCATAAGCATCATTAGTTCCTTGTGGTGGTACTTTGTATGCTTGGAAAATTGCAGGTAATTGAATGTTATCATAAACTGTATCAACAACAGCTTTAGTCAATAAATCACCAGAAACAGTTGGTCTTGTAATTTCTTTTGTTCCTTTAGGAATAGTAGAAAAATATTTTTTGATATATTTTTTAGCATCTTTTTTATTGATGTCACCAGTAATAACTAGTGTTGCATTGTTTGGCACATAATATTGATCGTAAAAAGCTTGAAAGTCTTGAATCGAAGCAGCATTTAAATCAACAAAAGATCCTATTGGAGTCCAACCATAGTTAGTTCCAAAAAACATTCTTTCCGAAATCTCAGCATACCAACTCGAGTAAGGTCTGTTGTCCGAAGTTCTTTTTTCTTCTTTCACTACTTCTCTTTGGTTATCAACTCCTGCTTGAGTGATTTTTGCATTAAGCATTCTTTCACTTTCCATCCATAATCCAAGTTCTAATTGGTTAGATGGTAATACACAGTGATAATAAGTTTGGTCATTAGAGGTATAAGCATTTATAGTTCCACCTACTGATTGAACAATTTTAGCATACTCATCTTGAGCAATGTTTTCAGATTCTTCGAACATTAAGTGTTCGAAAAAGTGAGCGTAACCTGTTTTACTTTTCACCTCATTTTTACTTCCAACATGATACAGTACACTAACTGCAACAATAGGAGTAGAGTTGTCTTGATGAAGAATTACATGAAGATCATTATCTAGATCAAATTCACTAAATTCAATTTTGTTCTTTTGGGCAGAACTTACGCTGGCTATTCCTAGTGCAGCAATTATTAATAGTATCTTTTTCATTATTATATTGATTTTCAACAAAAATAGAAATAATGTTCAACTATAAAAAAGATTATAGGATGGGAGGTGTTAATTTTAGTTAAGCGGAAAATCGTTTTCAATCCTAAGATAAATCTTATATTTAGCCCATGGTAGATGCGAAGAAATATTTAGGGCAACATTTTTTACGAAACGAAGAGGTTTGTAAAGCGATTGCTCATGGTATGAAGGATTATACAATTCATGATAAATTGGTAGAAGTGGGTCCAGGAACAGGAGCAATTACCAAGTATATTATGAAGTTAGATTCTAATATGTCGGTAATTGAAGTGGATGGTGAATCCATTACCTACTTAAGGAGTGAATACCCAGAACTGGAAATTATTGATTTCAATTTCTTGAAATTAGATTTAACGAAAGTAAATGATGGAAAGCCCTTTGGTTTGTTTGGAAACTTCCCTTATTTCTTATCAAGTCAAATTTTAACTAAGATTTTTGAAAACAAAGAAGTTATTTCTGAGTGTGTAGGAATGTTTCAGAAAGAAGTATCAGAAAAAGTGATTGCAACTCCTGGGAACAAAAACTATGGAATTACTGCAGTCTTACTTCAAGCTTTTTACGAAGTTGAATATTTATTTACTGTAGACGCCAAAGAATTTGATCCACCACCAAGTGTTCAATCTGGTGTGGTAAGAATTATAAAGAAAGAAGATCAATTGCCTGATTTAAACTTGAGCTTATTTAAGCAAGTAGTGAAACTAGGCTTTAATCAAAGAAGAAAAACATTAAGAAATTCACTAAAATCTATCCTTCCTGATGAAGTAAGGCAGGAAGAAATATTTAATAAAAGACCTGAGCAATTATTCGTTCTAGAGTTTATTGAGATTTGTGAAATGATTGAAAAATATAAGAAGTAGAATGGAAGAGAAAAAAATATTTTTACTAGATGCCTACGCATTAATTTTTAGAGCTTATTATGCTTTTATTAAAAACCCTAGAATAAACTCTAAAGGATTTAATACTTCAGCAGTATTGGGATTCACCAATTCTATGTTGGATATTATTAATAACCAAAAACCAACTCACTTAGCTGTAGTTTTTGATTATCCTGCGGCTACGTTTAGAACCAAAGAGTATCCAGAATATAAAGCAAACAGACAAGAAACTCCAGAAGATATTAAGCTTTCGGTTCCTGTAATTATGGAAGTGATAAAAGCTTTTAATATCCCAATCTTGATGAAAGAAGGGTTTGAAGCTGATGATGTAATTGGTACACTTTCGGTAATGGCAGAAAAAGCTGGATTTACTACTTATATGATGACTCCAGATAAGGATTTTGCTCAACTGGTGACTGATAAAGTATTCATGCACAAACCACCAAGAGGAGGTAAGCCTGCCGAAGTTTGGGGAGTGGATGAAGTAAAAGAGGCTTTTGGTGTGGAAGATCCAAAACAAGTAATTGATATTTTGGGATTGATGGGAGATTCTGCGGATAATATTCCTGGAATTCCTGGAGTTGGTCCAGTTGCAGCCAAAAAACTGATAGGATTATACGGTTCGGTAGAAAACATTATTGCTAATGCCGATAAACTGAAAGGAAAGCAAAAAGAAAATGTAATTGAATTTGCAGAACAAGGATTAATGTCCAAAATGTTGGCAACAATTATATTGGATGTAGATGTTGAGTTTAATGAGGAAGAACTTATAATGTGTCCTCCAAATAAGGATAAAGTAATTGAGTTGTTTAGCGAATTGGAATTCCGAACGCTTACCAAAAGAATATTTGGGGTAGATGTGGTGCAAACTAAAACGGGAGATCAATTGGATATGTTCTCTGTAAATGTTCCTACTACAGAAGCCGAGCAAATTCCTGTAGCTCCTTCAGAATTGAAAACTCTGGCAGACACAGAAACAAATTACTCCCTAATAGATACAAAAGAAAAAAGAGGGGAGTTAATTGATAAACTGATGAAAGAAAAGTCAGTTTGTTTTGATACCGAAACAACTTCTTTGGATTCGCTTAACGCAAAATTAGTTGGAATCGCTTTTTCATACAAACAAGGAGAAGCATTTTACGTTTCTATTCCTCAAGAAGAAAAAGAAGCGCAAGAAATTGCCAATGAGTTCAAACCATTTTTTGAGAATGAAAGCATAGAGAAAATAGCACATAATTTAAAATATGATTTGGCTGTAATCAAGAATTACGGAATAGAAATAAAAGGAGACACTTTTGATACCATGATTGCTCATTATCTGATTCAACCCGATATGAGGCACAATATGGATTTATTGGCAGAAACCTATTTGGGTTACAAGCCAGTTTCTATCGAGACTTTAATTGGTAAAAAAGGAAAGAACCAAAAAAGCATGGCAGATTTGGAACCGGCCGAAGTTTCGGATTATGCGTGCGAAGATGCAGATATTACTCTTCAGTTAAAACAATTGTTTGAGCCAAAATTAACTGAAACGGATACAGAGAAATTATACAAAGAAATTGAAGCTCCATTAGTTCCAGTATTGGAAAAAATGGAAAGAGAAGGGATTAATTTAGACGTTCCTGCTTTGGCAGAATTCTCTAAAGAATTGGTAGTTGATTTAGTGAAGTTAGAATCTTCGATTAAAGAAATGGCTGGAGTAGAAGATTTTAATTTGGATTCTCCAAAACAACTAGGAGAAGTGTTGTTCGAGAAAATGGAGATTGATGTAAAAGCTAAAAAAACCAAAACTGGTCAATATTCAACAAGTGAAGATACATTGAGCAAAATGGTTGGTAAACACGAGATTTTCGAATTGATTTTGGAATACCGTTCGCTAAAGAAATTGAAATCTACTTACGTAGATGCTTTGCCTTTATTGATTGATGAAAACACCAAAAGAATTCATACTAGTTACATGCAAACAGTTGCGGCAACAGGGAGATTGAGTTCTGTGAATCCTAATCTTCAAAACATTCCTATTAGAACGGAGAAAGGAAGAATGATAAGAAAAGCATTTATTCCAAGAGATGAAAACTATACTTTGTTAGCGGCCGATTATTCACAAATAGAATTGAGAATTATTGCAGCTTTGAGCAAGGACGAAGGAATGATTGAGGCATTTAATTCGGGACACGATATTCATACAGCAACAGCAGCAAAGGTGTTTGATGTAACAATGGAAGAAGTGGATAGAGAAATGAGGAGTAAAGCCAAAATGGTGAACTTTGGTATTATTTATGGAATCTCGGCATTTGGGTTGGGACAAAGATTATCTATTCCTAGAAAAGAAGCCAAAGAGATTATAGAAAGTTATTTTGCAAAATATCCTAAAATTAAATCCTACATGGATGAAGTGGTTGTAACTGCCAAAGAAAAAGGATATGTAGAAACATTACTGGGTAGAAGAAGGAACTTGAAAGACATTAATTCTGCCAATGCAATTGTGAGAAGTCACGCAGAGCGAAATGCGATTAATGCTCCTATACAAGGAACAGCTGCTGATATTGTAAAAATTGCCATGATAAATGTGCAAAACGAAATGGAAGCGAATGGATTAAAATCCAGAATGTTACTTCAGGTTCATGATGAATTGGTGTTTGATGTAGAGAAAAGTGAAGTTGAGGTGATGAAAGAATTAGTAAAAAAGAATATGGAGGGAGCAGTGAAAATTGCAGTACCTTTGGATGTAGAAATGAGTACAGGGGATAATTGGTTACAAGCACACTAAATAAGGAATTATGATTACGAATAACGATATAATGAAAAAACTAAGAGTAGCTCATAAATTTAGAGATGAGGATATTCTTAAAGTATTGGAGTTGGTTGATTTTAAGATGACTAAGCCTGAGCTGAATGCAATTTTTCAGAAAGAGGATCATAAAAACTACCAAGATTGTGGAGATCAATTATTACGTAATTTTTTAAATGGATTGATTATTCATTTAAGAGGGCCAATGCCTAAGAAAGATGATAAACCTGAGCCTAAAAAGAATTATACAAAGCCTCATTCTGGTAAAAGAAGAGATTAGTTAATCCACAAACAGTCTAAATAATCGGTTGTCATATAAAATAATAATCCGATTGCTATTATTCTTGTTTTCTTCCAGAACAAGCCTAGGGTATAAAATCCAATTGCCCAATAAGAGTGAAGCGGGTGGAAATTTATGCTACATCTATTTGGGTCAAAAATAGGAGTGGAGTATAAATGGTCTAAGTCTACCAGCATAGTTGCAAGAAAAATTAAATAAGCCTGTTTCCATTTTTTACGAAAAAAAATGAAATCTATTAATGCTGGAAAGATAAAATGTAGTCCATAATGATTTTAGGTTGTAGAAGTTCCATTAATCAGCTTTCCAAATTGTATTACAAGAGGTACATTTTATTTGAGGAGCTTTGTTCAGTAAAACTTTATAAGTAAGAACACCTTCTTTGCAAACATAACAAGTCATGGTTGGGCTCATCCTCTTTCTTTTTTGGTAGGCTTTTACTCTACAATTTGTGGAGCAAAATTTCTTAGCCTTTTGGTTTTTTATCGTTATTTCCTTTTTGCAAAATTGACAAGCAGCCATTGTTTTATTTTTAGTGAATTCAATATTAACGAAAAGATTATTTTTTACCAATAATAAAAAGTAACAATGACCATAATAGCACAAATTTTATCAATCAAAAGTTTTGGTTTAATGCAAATGCTTTTATTTCAAAGTAGTAATAGTAATTTTTTAGCTTTCCTTTTTTGGTTAACACAAAAAATATATTAATTTTGATACAACATAGTAAAATATTTTAAAATGAAAAAAACAGCAATAATTATAGGATTTGGTTTAATGTTACTGGCTAGTTGTACTAAAGATTATACTTGCCAATGTACTTTTACCGATTCAACTCCTACAACTCCTTTAGATGATGTTGTAAGCGAAACAGTAATTACAGGGAAGAAAAATGATGTTAGAACTACCTGCGAAAGAGGGTCAGAAGTTAGCGGTTATTATGCGACAACTTGTGTTATTAAGTAATTAATACTCACATTATTCGATAAATAAAAATTTATATAGTATTTTAGTACATTATTAATACAGATAAACTCAATAATATGAAAAAAATAGTATGGTCAATGATCATAATCGGAGCTTTGGTTTCTTGTAAGAAAACATCTCCAGTAGACGATACAGAAGGTACGTTAGTAGTAGAAGAAAAAAACATGAGTGTTGTTGCTAAAAGAACTGCAACTTGGTGTGGACCATGTGGTGATTGGGGATTTCCAGCTTTTGAACTTCTTGAAGATGAGCATGAAGGTACGTCAGTATTAATGGCATGGAAAGATGCTTTTGTAACAACTACAGGTAGTGATTTGTTTGATGCAGTAGGACCTCAATTTAGTTTAGGAGGAGGTGTTCCAACATTTTTCAATAACTTTCAAGCAAGTAATGGAGATTCATTAATTGAACAACACAATGAAGGATTTGTTACAGCAAACTCTAATTATGAATTAGAAGTTAACGGACAAAACGTTTCTTTGAAAACTACAACTAAGTTTTTTACAGATGTTGAAGGAGTATATTATTTAGCTCCTTACATGATTGTAGACGGAATCGTAGGATACCAAAATGGACATCCAGATGGTGCTAATACATTACACCATAAATATGTTGCAGGAATTGCAAAGCCAGTAAATGTTTCTGATGATGAAAATTTTGGATACCAAATTACTAGTAATGGTGCAAGAATGGGTCAAACGGTAAACCTTGATTTCACAATGAAAAGAGATGTAACTTGGGATGCTAAGGATATCTCATTCGGAGTCGTTATTTTCAAGCAAGAATCTTGGGGACTACAGTTCGTGAATGCATTCACAAAGTAAAAACTTCATTATATCAATAGAATGAAAAAAATATTTTTAATACTAACGCTCATGTCCTTGACATTGAGCGTTTTTTCTCAAGTCAAGTTTGGAGTAAGAGCAGGTTTAGCTTATTATATGGTTCCACAATCTAATACAGGTGCAAGAATCAAAACAACACCAGTTAAGCTTACTGACCAAAGTACAATGGAGCTGCTATATTCAAAGAATAATGGAATTGGATACAATTTCGGATTGTTTTTAGATATTCCAGTTACAAATAACTTTGTAATCCAAATTGAACCTTCATTTGCTTTTAGAAATTACAATGAAGTTTTAAAAGATTTTGAAATTGATACTCTTTTAAGTGTTCAGTATGAAAATTACATTTTTAACAAGCTTACTTATCTTGAGGTTCCTATTTTGTTTAAATACAACTTGAAGCCTAACACTGGAAGGTATGGAAGAAAGAGTTATTTCAGTGTTTTTGCTGGAGCTCAAGTAGGTTTATTTCTAGGTAAAAAAGAAGAAAATAAACTAACTTCTATTATTAACCTTTACGGGCAAACAACTGTCAATACAGATGGTACAGTTAGAAGTGACAATTTGTCTTTAGAATATAATCCTATTGATATTGCAGCAGTGGGAGGAGTTATGTATGACTTTGAAAAAGGGTTAAGATTAGGTGTAAGATATGTTGGTAGTTTAATGCCAGTTAATTCAAACATTAATTTTGATATTTATCATCATTCTGTTCAAATGACAGTTGGTTTTAATTTTATTCCTCAATAAATTTCTAAACTATTTTATACAAAAGGCATCAACTTAGTTGATGCCTTTTTTTTTGTTTATTAACAAGGTGATAACGACTTGTTAATAATTATTGTTACCTTTGTACCGAAATAAGGATTTCTTAAACCAAGTAATGTCGAATCACTGTGTTTTTTTAAGGAATTTTTATTCGTAAATATTAATTAAAAATAATCAGAAATGACATTTAAAGAACTTGGCCTCAAACAAGAGGTACTTGATGCAGTCGCATCTTTAGGTTTTACGGAACCATCACCAATTCAACAGGAAGCAATTCCTCAATTATTAACAGAAAATAGAGACTTAGTTGGTCTTGCCCAAACGGGTACTGGAAAAACAGCTGCTTTTGGTTTGCCAATGGTAAACGAAGTAGATTTTGACAGCAAAAAAACACAAGGATTAGTAATATGCCCAACAAGGGAATTATGTATCCAAATTTCGAAAGATTTTCAAGCGTTTTCTAGAAACTTTAGAAACGCAAACATTGTTCCTGTATATGGAGGAGCAAGTATAGATACTCAAACAAGACAATTGAGTAGAGGAGCTCAAATAGTTGTAGCAACTCCAGGAAGATTGGTTGATATGATTAAGAGAAAGAGAGTAGATCTTTCTCAAGTTCAATTTGTAGCGCTTGATGAAGCAGATGAAATGCTTAACATGGGTTTTAAAGAAGATATCGATGGTATTTTGAGTAATACTCCTGATACTAAAAAAACTTGGTTGTTCTCTGCAACTATGCCAAGAGAGGTTGTGAGAATTGCAAAGCAATACATGACGGATCCAATAGAAATTACTGTTGGAACTAAAAATGCTACTGCAAAAAATATAGAACACCAATATTTTAGAGTAAACGATAGAGATAGATTTGATGGACTGAAAAGAATCATTGATTTTGAACCAGACATGTATGGAGTTATTTTCTGTAGAACCAGAAGAGAAACTGCTGAAGTTGCTGAAAAATTAATGAAGAATAACTACAGTGCAGAACCATTACACGGAGAATTGTCACAAGCTCAAAGAGATAGAGTGATGAGATCTTTCCGTAAGAAAGATATTCAGTTATTGGTAGCAACAGATGTTGCTGCAAGAGGAATAGATGTAGATGATATTACTCACGTAATAAACTATAACTTACCTGATGAGATAGAAAGTTATACTCACAGATCTGGAAGAACTGCAAGAGCAGGAAAGAAAGGAGTTTCTATGTTATTACTAAATAATAGAGAAGCAGGTAAATTAAGACAGATTGAACGAATCATTAATACTGAAATAAAGCAAGCTAAATTTCCTACTGGAGAAGATATTTGTAAAAAACAATTGCTACAATTAGTAGATAAAGTTGTTGCTGTAGAAGTGAAAGAAGATCAGATTAATCAGTACTTATCAGCTATTGAAGAAAAGTTTGCTGATTTATCAAAAGAGGAAATCATCAAGAAATTTGTTTCTGCTGAATTCAATAAGTTCTTATCTTATTACGAAAGAACTAGTGATATTAATGATACATCTTCTGCAAGTAGAGGTGGAGATAGAGATAGAGGAAGAGGGAACGACAGAAGAAGAGGGAACGATAGAGATAGAGGAGGAAGAGATAGGGACAGAGGAAGAGGTGATAGAAGGGAAAGAAGTCCAAGAGGGGAAAGAAGTGAGAGAAGTGAAAGAAGCCCAAGAGGAGAAAGAAGTGACAGAAGCTCAAGAGGTGATAGAGATAATGATGGAGGTGGAGATAACTTCAATAGAAATGTAGATGGAGAATCAACAACTTTATTCCTTAATGTTGGAATGAAAGATTTTTCTGACAAAGGACATTTAATCAGAATCTTATGTCAAGAAGGAGGAGTGGCTGGAAAAAATCTAGGTCGTATTCGTATGATGGATAGCTTTAGTTTTGTTGATGTAGCTCCTAAAATTGCTGGAAAATTATTGAAAGGAATTAATGGTGTAGAGATTGAAGGAGGAAGAAAAATGAGAGCTGAAGTTTCTAACCAATAGAAAATAATAAAGTAACTAGGATAGTCAAATCACGTTTGGCTATCCTTTTTTTATGCAGTAATAATTCGTATTTTTGATATTCAATTTTAACCGAAATGTTTTTAGAATCACTTACCAATAGTAACGAAAAAAGAGGCTGGATAGAGGTTGTCTGTGGCTCTATGTTTTCGGGTAAGACAGAAGAATTGATTCGTAGATTAAAGCGAGCAGAATTTGCTCAACAATCTGTTGAGATTTTTAAACCTGCTATTGATACTCGTTATGATGATGATGATGTAGTAAGTCATAATGATACGACTATTCGTTCTACGCCAGTTACTTCTTCAAGAAATATATTGTTGTTAGGAGATGGAATAGAGGTTATAGGAATTGACGAAGCACAGTTTTTTGATGAAGGATTAGTAGAGGTTTGCAATCAATTGGCTAATAATGGAGTAAGAGTTATTGTTGCAGGATTAGATATGGATTTTTCAGGTAAACCATTTGGAGTAATGCCAAAATTAATGGCAACTGCCGAATACGTTACCAAAGTACATGCGATTTGTGTAAAATGTGGAAGTTTAGCTCAGTTTTCTCACAGAAAAACAACTGATGAGCAACAAGTTATGCTTGGAGAAACAGAATCTTATGAACCCCTGTGCAGAGTATGTTTTAATAATTCTACTGCAAAGACGTGAATTACTCAGTAAACGAAATAGCGAAATTAGTAGAAGTTGATTACACCTCACCTTCTGTTCAAATAATTAGCCATGTTTCTGTTGATAGTCGATCAGTTCAAAATACGAGTAATTCGGTTTTCTTTGCATTAGTCACAAATAAAAGAAACGGCCACGAATTCATACAAGACTTAATTGATAGAGGAGTCAATACATTTGTAATTTCTGAAGATATAAAAGTCGTAGGAGATAATTTATCTATAATTCGAGTTTCTAATACTCTGGAGGCACTTCAAAGATTAGCCGCAAACCACCGAAAAAAGTTTAACATTCCAGTTATTGGAATAACAGGAAGCTATGGTAAAACTATAGTGAAAGAATGGCTGTATCAATTATTAAGTCCTGACTATACTATTTGTAGAAGCCCAAAAAGTTTTAATTCTCAATTAGGCGTTCCATTGTCTGTATTATTATTAGAGCCAAACCATACATTAGGTATTTTTGAAGCTGGAGTTTCTGAGTCTGGAGAAATGAAGAAATTACAACCGATTATTCAGCCTAATATTGGTGTGCTAACCAAAATGGGCGAAGCTCATGAGTCTGGTTTTGATAGTTTTAATCAAAAGTTAGAAGAAAAAAAATCCTTGTTCATTGGGTGTGAAACCATAATTGAAATTCCAGAAAATAAATTGGATTATTCATTTCCTTTTTCTGATACAACCTCTATCGAAAATTGTTCTTTATGTATAATGATGATGGAAGCTTTAGGATACGACAAAGCAATTATTCAAGAACGAATTAAATCTCTTTCTTCGCTAGCACTTAGGTTAGAAATGAAAAATGGAAAAGAGAATTCAGTTATTATCAATGATGGATATAACATCAGTTATTCTTCTCTTGCACTATCAATTTCTTATTTGAATCAATTAGCTACATCTTTTCCAAAGACTCTAATTATTTCGCAAATACCTGAGACTTCGCTTGATGATGAAAGAGTTATTCAACATATAAGTTCTAGTGATTTTGATAGAGTTTTAGTTGTTGGTGATCAGGTTTTAAAAGATATTTCAACCGATACTGATATACATCATTATTCTACAACTGAAGAACTTCTTAATGAGCTTTCTCAATTTGATTTTAGGAACCATTATGTGCTGATTAAAGGAGCAAGAAAATTTCGACTTGAAAGAGTTGCACATGTTTTAGAACAAAAAAACCATAGGACACAGCTTGAAGTTAATTTAAATCAGCTATCCAGAAACCTTAAAATATATAAAGAAAAAATAAAGCCAACTACCAAACTAATGGTAATGGTTAAAGCTTTTTCTTATGGATCTGGAAGTGCTGAAATTCCAAGGTTGTTAGAAATTGAAGGGGTAGATTATTTAGGGGTAGCATACGCAGATGAAGGTATTGCGCTTCGAGACGCAGGAATTACTTTGCCAATGATGGTTATGAATCCTGAGCCAGGTACTTTTTCTGATTTAATAAAGTATAAGCTAGAACCAGAAATTTATTCTTTACACGAGTTAGATGAATTTGTAAAGGAATTAATAGTTGCCGATATCAAAGAATATCCTATTCATATAAAGCTCGAAACAGGAATGAATAGATTAGGTTTTCTATCAGAAGAGCTTCCTAAACTTATTCAATACCTTAAGTCACAACCAGAGGTTTATATAAAAACTGTTTTCTCTCATCTATCTTCGGCTGATGATTTGAATGAAAAAGAATACACATTAAATCAGCTAGCTAAATTTCAAGAGTATTCATCAATATTAACATCAGCATTTAACTACTCTATTGATAAACATGTGCTTAATACTGCAGGTATTGAAAACTATGGAGATTATCAATACGATATGGTTCGACTGGGAATAGGATTGTATGGAATAAATGTGGGAGATACAGATTCTGAAATTAAACCAATTAGTAAATTGAAATCTGTGATTATTCAAACCAAAAAACTAAATAAAGGCGACTCTATTGGTTATGGTAGGAACACAAGAGCAGATAAAGAAATGACTATTGCAATGATACCAATTGGTTACTCTGATGGGCTAAGAAGAAGTCTTGGGAATCGTAATTTCTCAGTTTATCTAAAGCAACAAAAATGTAATATTGTTGGTAATGTATGTATGGATATATGTATGATTGATATATCATCATTAGATGCTAACGTAGGGGATGAAATAGAAATTTTCGGGGATAATAATTCTGTCGAAGATGTTGCAGAAGCAATGGGAACGATTCCTTATGAAGTATTGACTTCGATATCCCAGAGAGTGAAGAGAGTTTTTTTTAAGGATTAAGCCTTAACATAATTTAACCCAATAATTATAACTTCATCTTGGTTTTTGTCTAACTTTGAGTAATATGAACCGATTATTCATTTTCTTTTTCTTTCTGCTTTTCATGGGCAGTACTAATCTGTTTTCTCAGGAGAGTTATACTCTTCAAGATGATACGGCAAAAGAAATTTACATTCAAATTTCAGGAGTGATAGTAAAAGGAAAAACCATGGCACCAGTTGCATTTGCAACAGTTATGGATAAATCAACCTATAGGGGAACAAGTAGTGATTTTTACGGATTCTTTTCTTTTGTAGGAATGCCTGGAGACACATTGATATTTTCATGTCTTGGGTTTAAGAACACATCTTATATTATACCAGATACATTAACAAAAGGTCGGTACTCTCTTATTCAAGCAATGGAAGAAGATACTATAATGCTTGCTCAGGCAAATATTTATCCCTGGCCAACAAGAGAAGAGTTTAGAGATGCTTTTCTTAATACAGATATTCCGAATGATGATTTAACACGAGCTCAAAATAATTTAGATCAAGAAGTTTTGGCCTATAAACAAGAAGCATATCCTGCGGGAGGTTCTTTGAATTATAAGTGGCAAATGAACGATATTAAGGAACAATTGTACTACAAAGGCCAATCTCCACCTAATAATTTGTTAAATCCTATTGCATGGAGTCAATTTATACGAGCATGGAAAAATGGAGATTTTAAAAATTAATTAACTGTAAATCAGTTAATTAATTTAAACTTTCATTTTTTTTGAAAATTAAAACCTAAACATAAATAATTTTGTTTTAATTTAGTTTAAGATTTTAAGATAAATATTAAACAAAACATGTCAATCAAAAACTCTTTTTCAATAAAAGACCTTGAAAACCTTAGCGGGGTTAAAGCTCATACCATACGAATTTGGGAAAAAAGGTACAACCTTCTTGAGCCAGAGAGATCAGACTCTAATATTAGAACTTATAACCTCCAGAATCTTAGAAAAATATTAAACATAGCTGTACTAAATAAAAGTGGAGTCAAGATATCTAAAATAGCAGATATAAGCGAAGAGGAGCTTAATCACAAAGTAAAAGATATTACTTTAGAGAATAAAGAGAACTCTGTAGCCGTGAACAACTTTAAGATTGCAATGCTTAATTTTGATCAATCTCTTTTTGAAGAAACTTATAACAAGTTGCTTGCATGTAATTCGTTTAGAGATGTTTTTCTTAAAGAGTTTTTAATATTACTAACGGATATTGGTAATCTTTGGATTACTAATACTATAAGTCCTGCTCATGAGAGGTTTATATCTACTTTAATTAAACAGAAAATATTAATTAATATTGAGAGAGTACAGAATGTAAATCCAAGGGATGACATGACTTATATCCTTTATTTACCAATGAATGAAATACATGATATTGGTGTTCTTTATGTTCATTTTGAATTAATGCTGAAGGGATATAAATCTGTGTTTTTAGGGCCAAGTGTACCTTTGGAAAACTTATATGAATTACAACATGTATTTGAAAATATAACTTATATAAGTTATTTTACTGTAGAACCTGTAGTTGATAGAGTTTATGATTACCTTAATGAAATGAATAATAATATTCTTTCTAAAAGGAATGAGCCTATGCATATTTTAGGTAACAATACCAAAGGACTTGATAAGAACAAGATTCCTAATAATGTTAAAGTTCACGATTCAATCATTGATCTGATTGATGTATTGTAAATAATTTGCAAAATTTTAATATCTAAAGTTTATATTTTGTTTAATCTTTGATTATATTTGTTGAACAAATGAAAAATAAGATTGTCATAATCGGTTCGGGATTTTCCTCACTATCTGCTGCAAGCTACCTTGCTAAAGCTGGTTGTGATGTGTCTGTGTATGAAAAAAATAGCACGTTAGGTGGTAGAGCGAGAATCAAGAAAAAACAAGGGTTTACTTTTGATATGGGGCCAAGTTGGTATTGGATGCCAGATGTATTTGATAATTATTTCCAAGATTTTGGAAAAAAAGTATCAGATTTTTATGATTTAAAAAGGCTAAGTCCAAGTTACAGAGTTTTTTGGGATGATAAACCAGATGATATTCCTTCAGATATGAATGAGCTTAAAGCTTATTTCGAAAAATACGAAGAAGGATCAGGGCAAAAACTAGAAAAATTTCTTGCTGAGGCAAAGATAAAATATGATGTTGGAATGAATGAGTTCGTTACCAAACCATCTTTATCTATTACGGAGTTTATGACACTTGATAGTGCCAAAAAAGGTTTGTCTTTAGATTTATTTAAACCAATAAGTAAACATATAAGAAGCTATTTTTCTCATCCTAAACTTATTGAGCTCTTAGAGTTTCCAGTATTGTTTTTGGGTGCAAAACCACAAAACACTCCATCATTATATAGTTTAATGAACTATGCAGATATGGCATTAGGTACATGGTATCCAATGGGAGGGATGAATAAAATTGTGGAGGGAATGGTTGATGTTGCTAATGAGTTAGGAGTAAAATTCTATACTAATTCCAATGTAGAGGAAATTGTAGTGAAAAATAAAATAGCAATTGGATTAAAAGTAAATGGTGAGATAATAGAAGCTGATAGAATTATTAGCGGAGCAGATTACCATCACACTGAACAGGTACTTCTATCAGAAAGTGAAAGAAGTTACTCAAAAAAATATTGGAGTAAAAGAACAATGGCTCCTTCGAGTTTGTTGTATTATATTGGGCTTAATAAAAAAGTAGAAGGAATAAAACATCATAATTTGTTTTTTGATGAGAGTTTTGAAAATCATGCTACTGAAATTTATGACACGCATAAATGGCCAGAAAGACCTTTGTTTTATATTTGTAATCCTAGTAAAACAGATGATAGTGTAGCACCTGAAGGTAAAGAGAATTTATTCTTTCTTATCCCTGTGTCTACTGAGCTTAAAGACGATACAGAGGAAGTGAGAAAAAAGTATTTTGATATGATTTGTGATAGATTAACTAAACATATTGGAGAAGATATTAGACCAAGTATTGAAGTGTATGAGTCATTTGCTCACTCGGATTTTGTAAACGAATACAATTCGTTTAAAGGAAATGCATATGGTTTAGCGAATACATTAAAGCAAACTGCATTTTTGAAACCAAAGATGAAAAGTAAAAAAGTAGATAATTTATATTACACAGGGCAACTTACAGTTCCTGGACCTGGTGTTCCACCTTCACTTGTTTCTGGTAAGGTTGTGAGTGAACTAGTAATGAAACAATTTAATTAAATACAAAGTAGATAGGAATACCTATATTAAGAACAATATGAGTGAGAAAAGCCTTTTTGATAAAGTATCGTTTGAATCGAGTAAGATTGTAACTAATAATTACAGCACTTCCTTTTCATTGGCTGTAAAGATGCTTTCGTCAAGGATCCAAGATGATATACATGCTATTTATGGATTTGTTCGCTTTGCAGATGAGATTGTAGATACTTTTCATGATTACGATAAAGAAACTTTGATTAATGAATTTGAACGAGATTTAAATTTAGCGATTGAAAGAGGTATTAGTTTAAATCCTATTTTGAATTCATTTCAAGATGTTCTTAAAAGACATAATATTGATTATGAATTAGTAAATGCTTTTATGAAAAGTATGAAATTCGATTTAAATAAATCAATTTATTCTACTACCAAAGATTATGAAGAATATATTTACGGTTCTGCTGATGTCGTAGGGTTAATGTGCTTGAAAGTATTTGTAGAAGGAGACGAAGCAATGTATGAAAAATTGAAAGCTCCTGCAATGCGTTTAGGAAGTGCATTTCAAAAAGTTAATTTTTTACGTGATTTAAAAGCAGATTCAGAAGAGTTAAATCGAGTGTACTTTCCTCATTTAGAAGGGTTAGGATTAAGTGAAGATAATAAAGTTGAGATTATTACTGAGATTCAAAGTGATTTTGATGCTGCACTTGTCGGCATAAAAATGTTGCCAGATTCTGCAAAATTTGGTGTTTATACAGCCTTTAAATATTACAGTAAGTTGCTTAATAAGCTAGTTAAATCTGATGTAGAAGATATTAAAGCAAATAGGATTAGAGTAAGTAATCCAATGAAGTTTGCACTGTTAACTAAATCGTATTTCGATTATAAAATGAGAATGATATGAAGATGAGGACACTTTTGTTAATCTTCTTATTGTTATCTGGAATTGTTTTTTCAGGTGAAGATATCTCCTATTTTAGAAAATCATTTAAGGATATCAACAATATGGTTACTGCCGAGAAATTTTTGGCAACTGAAATTGAAGATAATAATATACAGAACTCAGTTACAATAAGAGCTTACAAAGCAGTTTGTAAAATGATGATGGCTCAATATATTTCTAATCCTTTTTCTAAGCTATCATATTTTAATGAAGGTAAAGAGCTCCTAGAAAAAGCTATTAAAATTAATAAGAATGTTGAGAATATCCATTTAAGAATTCTTGTTCAAATAAATGCCCCTTCTTTCTTAAGCTATAGCTCTGAGATAGCTTCAGATAAAGCTTTTCTTTTAAAGAATATTGATTCTGCTAAAATTCCTAACGAGACTAAAAAAGATATTTTAAAAGCCTTGATTACTTCGGGTAAGCTAAATGAATTTAATAAATTAGCAAAAAAATATAAGGCAATTTGAATCCAGATTTAGTAATATTAGTTAACGAGAATGATGAAGTTCTTGGGGAAATGGAGAAAATGGAAGCTCACAGAAAGGGAGTTTTACATAGAGCTATTTCTGTACTTGTTTTCAATTCTAAAGGTGAATGGTTACTTCAACAAAGAGCTGCACATAAATATCATTCAAGTTTACTTTGGAGCAATACTGCTTGTACCCATCCAATGAGTGGAGAAGATACTATTATTTCTGCTCACAGAAGACTGAAGGAAGAAATGGGAATGCAATCACCACTTAAAAAAGCGTTTAGTTTTCAATACAAAGCTGAGCTTGATGGAGATATGATTGAGCATGAGCTTGATCACGTTTTTATTGGTAATACCGAAAATGTTCCTAAAGTTAATCCAGAAGAAGTAGAGAGCTATCGATATATTTCTACTACCGACTTAGAGTCGGAAATAACAACCAATCCAAATGAATTTACCGAGTGGTTCAAAATTTTATTTGATATGGTGAAAAAGGAACTAAACTAATCCCAGTCAACAGAGTTACCAGCTAAAGTTTCGTTTACATTAAGTACTTCGTATTCATTAATACTTGGGTTAAAATAATGTAATAAAGCAACCACAGAAACTTTGTTTATTGATAATCCATCAATATCTACTCCAGAATAAATGTTAGTCTGCAATTCATTTTTAGAGATTGAAATTGGGTCTCCTAAATTTTGGGTAACTACTTTTCTTACAGCTCTATAAAAGCTATTGTTCTCAACAATAAAAATAGTAAGTTTAATGTTGTTATCAGATTTAAGTCCTGCAGTAGTCACATCTATATCAAGTGAGTTACCACTTAATTTTGTTGAGATTTTTAATCCAAAATCTGCCTTTTTAAGAAGTTCAGAATCAATATTTGTAATCCAACTTTCCTTAGTCATGATGTACTTTCCGTCATCAGATCCAGAGTTTGTTGCTATAGTTCTATTCACCATTCCTTTAGGGAATGAAGAGAATGGAAAATAAACGTCCATTGAATCGTAAAAAGATATTTGCGTAGAATGATAAACTCCGTGTAAAACTGGGATTAAGGTTCTATTTGGGTAACTATCTTTAAGTGAGTCTACAAGAGCATTAACAGGAATGCAATATTGGCAATGCTTTGTGTAGTCTTCAAGTAAAACTCTTTTTGTGAATGAAGTAGGAGCAACCTCTTCTGTTGTTATTGTTTCTTCTGGTGCTGGTTCCTTTTTACAAGAATAGAAGCCTAACAATAAGAAAATAAGAAGAACACTTAACTGTTTCATAATAGTTGTTTTTGTCACTTGAAGTTACTAATAATAAAGGTAAGTTAGTTTAGTAGGTTTATGAGTGCTTCTTTTAGTTTAGAGTATTTAAACTTAAAACCACTAGTCTCAATTTTTTTAGCAGAAATATGGCTCCCTTTTAATGCAATAACTGATTGCTCTCCCATTAATAGTTTAAGAGCGAATGCTGGAACAGCAGGAAACCAAAATGGTTTGTTTAATACTTTGGCAACAGCCCTACTAAACTCTTTATTGTTATCGTTACTTGGAGCAACTCCATTATATATTCCCGAAAGGGATTCGTTTTCGATTAAGTGAGTGTATATATCACAAATATCTTCTAAATGAATCCAAGGCATAGCTTGTTTTCCAGAGCCTAAAGCAGAACCAATTCCTAGTTTGATAGGAGTTAATAATTTTGCTAAAGCTCCATCATTTTTATCCAAAACTACCCCTGTTCGTACTATTGCAACTCTAGTGTTTAGTTCATTAAATTTATTCGCAGTTTCTTCCCATTTCACACAAACTTCTGCAAGAAAATCAGAGCCGGATGGGTCACTTTCTTCAAAAATAGAATTAGAGTTTACCATTCCGTAATAACCAATGGCCGAGGATGATATGAATGCTTTAAGTTTTGGATTGTGTTTTTTTACTGATTCAAATAGTAGGTTTCCTGAGTCAACTCTACTATCAATAATTTCTTTTTTTCTTTTGTTGGTCCATCTTCCTTCTCCAACATTAGCACCAGCCAAATGGACAATCACATCTAATTGTTTTATTGCTTCTTCTTCAATTTCTTGATTAGCAATATTCCAGGTGTAATAATTTACCTTGTCCGATTGTTTTTTGGAGCGACTAAGTATAGATACTGAGTGACCTTTCTCTATCAAAATTTCAGTTAATCTTTTGCCTATAAGTCCTGTCCCTCCTGTGATAAGTATATTCATAATCTAAGATTCAATTCCTTCTTTGTAAGTAGCCAAACACCTTTCTCTTGCGAACTTATGATCTACCATTGGTTTGGTATAGATTAGTTCCAAATATTCTGGAGCCCAAGTTCCTACATATTTCATTCCTTTATCAAACTTAGTTAATTGCGATTCCGGATTAAAAATTCTAAAGTACGGAGCAGAGTCACAACCTGTTCCTGCTGACCATTGCCAATTTCCGTTATTAGATGCTAATTCGTAATCCAGTAGTTTTTTCGCAAAATAAGCTTCTCCCCATTTCCAGTCTATTAGTAAATGCTTTACCAAAAAACTTGCTGTTACCATTCGCACTCGGTTGTGCATATATCCAGTTTTATTTAGTTGACGCATTCCGGCATCTACCATTGGGTAGCCAGTTTTTCCTTCGCACCATTTTTCAAAATCATCTTTATCATTCCTCCATTTTATGCCATCATATTTAGCTTTAAAATTGTTGGTAATCACTTTAGGAAAGTGAAACATGATTTGCATAAAGAACTCTCTCCAAATTAATTCGCTCAAGAACACAGCATCTTTCTTTTCAATATCACGAATGATACTTCTTACACTTACAGTTCCAAAACGCAAGTGAGGCCCAAGGTAGCTCGTTCCATCAGTTGCTGGAAAATCTCTGGTTTTTTCGTAATCATCTAATTGAGATAAATCAATAGGACGTACTTTAATCGTGCTTTCTTCAAAACTCATATCGCTTAACGAAGGAAAATCAAAATCTCCTTCTAAGCAATTATCAAGATTCAGTTTATGATCTTGAATCATTGTAGCTTCATCAAAATGTGATAACCATTTGTTTTTAAAAGGAGTATAAACCGTGTAAGGCTTTCCATCATCTTTGGTAACTTCATCTTTTTCGAATATTACTTGGTCTTTATAAGTCTGGAAATCAATTCCTTTTTTAGCCAAATAACTAGTCATGTCTTTGTCCCTATCCAAAGCATAAGGCTCGTAATCTCTGTTGGTGTAAATTGAGCCTACTTCATATTCGCTAATTAGCTCGTCAATACATTCTTTTGGTTCTCCATAATAGCCTCTTATTCCTGTTTTATTTCCTTTTAGCTGAACATTCATCTCCGATAAAGTGTCATGAATAAAATTTACACGCGCATCATCTTCAGGGAGTTCATCCAGAATTTTTTTATCAAAAATAAAAATAGGGAGTACAGGTAAATCACTTTTTAGCGCTTCAGAAAAACCGACATTATCAGTTAACCTTAAATCTCTTCGCAACCAGAATACATTGATTTTCATAAGTAAAATAGTAGTTTTTTATTGGTATTACTAAGTTACTTTTATTGGGGTTAGATGTCAAGTATTCATTGTTTAATTCAAAAAAAAGTCCGAACATAAAGCTCAGACTTTTTTATTTGTTTAACCTATATTTTAAACAATGTACTTTCTCAAAGTCAAATGTAAATGGAATATTATTCCAAAACATTAACAAATGATAACATTATCGTTTAGCTGATGCCTGAGAAATAGATTTGCTAAGTGCTTGAGGTGTAATCCCTAAATAGGAGGCTATCATTTTTTGAGGAACTCTTTGTACAATTCCAGGATAGGTCTTTATAAAATCATTATAACGCTCAATAGCTGTTTGGCTCATCAATGAAATTATCCTTTTTTGGAGCACTGCGTTTCTTCTGTGTAATTTATTTACCTCTTTAAGATGGCTATTGTTTTTGTCATCAGATATTAATTGAAATATCTCAGGAGATATTACTTCAACCTCAGTGTTTTCTATAGCTTGAACAAATAAATCCGAAACGCCAGGAATAGCAAGAGAATTAATATCAGAAATAATCCATTTTTCGGGAGCAAACATAAAAATATGTTCTTTTCCGTTTTCATCAATAGTGTAGCTCTTAAGTAAGCCGCTTTTTACGTAATAGGCTTTAAGATTAGTGTCACCTTTTCTTTGTAAAAGCTCTTTTTTCTTAACCTTTTTAATTAGGATTTTACTTTCAATGGCTTTACATACATCATTTGTTATGTCATGTCCATTACTAATAAAATCTATAAAAGAGTTTTCTGTAGAGGTCATTTTTTTGTTCTTAGTAGCTCATTTCTACAATGTGTTCCACATCATGAGGAGTAAGTTTTCCATATTCACCAATTGCTGTCCAACCTCTTTCTGTAAATCGCTCAGCTATTTTTTGAGCAGTCCCTTCAAAGTTATCTGTATAGCTAGATAGGGTAGTGGATATACCTAAAGATAAGAAGAATTCTTCAATTGCTTCAATACATGCTTCAGCTTTTTCTTTTTCATCACCTTCAGTAATACCAAAAACACGCTCGGCACATTGAGCCAATTTAGCTTGCTTGCTAGTTAGATTATAAGTGTAATGACTCTTTGTTAAAATAGCCAAAGTTCGTGCGTGATCTATTCCATAATAAGCTGTTAATTCGTGTCCCATCATATGTATTACCCAATCAGTTGGTACTCCTTTCTGGATTAATCCATTAAGAGCCATGGTGCAATTCCACATAAAGTTAGCTGCCGATTTATAATCAGAAGTATCTTCCATTATTACTGGAGCAGTCTCGATAATTGAGCTTAATATACTTTCCGATAATCTGTCTTGTAATAATGCACCTACTGGGAAAGTCATGTACTGTTCAAGCACGTGTGTAAATGAATCTGCTAATCCATTGGCAATTTGCCTTTCAGGAATAGAAGTTACTACAGATGGGTCTAAAATGGAGAATTGAGGGAATAAACCAGGTCCTCCCATTCCAACTTTTTCTTCTGTTTTTTCATTAGTAACTACAGCTCCAGAATTCATTTCACTTCCTGTTGCTGGCAATGTTAGTACAGTTCCAAATGGCATTCCTACTTCGGTTCTAATTCTCTTTGCCAAAATATCCCAAGGTTCCTCTCCTTCGTACAAAGCTGCCGAAGATAAAAACTTAGTTCCATCAATTACAGATCCACCTCCAACTGCAAGTAGGTAAGTGATGTTTTCTTTTTTAATTACTTCTAATGCTTTAAGTAAAACATGGTACTCTGGATTTGGCGGGATTCCTCCAAATTCTTGCCATTTATGTCCTTCAAGTGCAGTAGCTACTTGTTCATAAATACCATTTTTCTTTATGCTTCCTCCACCAAATAGTAGGAGTACATTAGCATCTTTTGGTATTTCGTTTTTTAGTTTGGCTATTTCGCCTTTTCCAAATATTATTTTGGTCGGATTGTATAGTTCGAAGTTGTTCATTTTTTATTTAAATATCTTAATGCCTAATTTAGTTTCAAGGTGTAATTCCAAAATTTGCCCCATTGTATTAAAGTTGAGGAATTGAGGATTGTTATAATATTTTGCGAACTCTTTTTTTAGAGTATCAACATTCTCTTTGGTCGAAATTTTATCTTTTTTCATTCTTCTTAAAAGGGATCTAGTTCTATGTTTATAGGCTAAATATCTTTTTTTCATTGCCACTCTTTCCTGCTTCATGTATTGTTGAGCCATCTGGTCTGTAAGGAGCTCTTGAGCCACTTCTACTAAGTGCAAATTGTCTTTGTAGAATTGAGGTAGATACATGTTTTTTCGACCCTCATAACTCTGTTGGTCAAAATCCATTGCTCGTAATCTATATTGTACGTTATCAAAATCCTGAGTAATTTCTACTACAAAATTATATGCACGCATGTCTCCCAATAATCTAACAAAACATCTTTCGTTAAATTTCACAAATTCTTTAGCGAATCTAAGTCTGTTTTCAATCTTAACTTTTTTGTTTCTTTTAATGAATTCATCACAAGGTATTCCCACCACATGATCTTCTATTAAAGTAGATTTATTGACGAAAAAAGTTACTTTATCTGGTGAAAATATTTCTTCTAATTCCAATCCATACAACCTAGAAGCATCAGCTTTCTTGACATAAAAATAATCGTAGTTATCGTTAATTTCATTTACAACTTTAATTCTGAATGGTTTAGAGTTTCCAAAAGAGCAATAATCAATACTACCAACTTTTACAAAATCCAGAATATCACCATCTGCAACTAACGTCTGATAAATATTTACTAATTCTTCCTGAAAATATTTTTGTTCAGCAATAGGATAAAGAGCCGAAAACCAATTGGTGTCTTTTCCATTATTATCAGTTATTGGAATAAGTTGCTGGTATCGAAGTAAGTCATCATAAGAAAGAGAAATGTCTGCAATCCTAGAGTACTCTTCTAAATGATCACGAAGAGGAGCTTTTATTTTGTAAATAGGTTTTTTGTACTCAATATGATTGAAAGCCATTCTTCTATTTAAGATTTTGGTTAAGCTTTAAGGTACTTATATTCTATATGATTGGCAAATTACTGAGCACTCTTTGCTTTATAATTTGAACTATCCTTCTGTTTACTTCTGATTTATTTTGGAAGTAATAATCTTGTTCCTCTTTGGTGAAATATCCAATTATTGAACCGATAAAAGTATTCTTAAGGTTTTGATTTTTGTTCATTGAGTTTTCAATGAACAACTCTTTCTTTTCATTGGAGATAGAACCCCAGTCTTTTTTGTAACCTCTTGCATGGTTAGAATAGAATTGTATCAAAAAATCGTTCTGAAACTTAATGATAGGCCTTATCGTGACATTCTGAAACTCTTCAATATCCGAAATTCCTTTGGTAATTTTTGCAGCTGGTATCTCTGGTCTTAGTTTTATTAAATCGCGTCCTCGTTCCATCTTTTGTCTTTATCTGGGTAAGCATTAAAACAAGAGTAAACAATAAATTTATCATTGTCAAATACTACCTTAACCATTTTAAAGATCTTCTCTAAGTGAGGTTTATAATTTAGATGCGTATTCGCCACAACCTGAAATTTACCTTCTGGTTTTAATTTCTTTTCTGCAGCTCTAAATAGTCTAAGGGGTAAACTAATATCGATTTCATATTCTACATGAAAAGGAGGATTACTCACAATGTAATCAACAGAATTAGAAGCGATATCTTCCAGATTATTGTTGTGATAAAAATGAACTTTATCTCCTTTCAAATTTAACTTTGCACTTTCGATAGCTAATTGCGAATCATCAACTAAATGATATTCTGCATCAGGAAATTGTTTTTGAACTTCTTTTGCTAAAATTCCGTTTCCACAAGCCAAATCCAAAACTGAGTTCACTTCCTCTTCTGGTTCTAAATTTTCTATTAAAAACTGAGTAGCGTAATCAATATGATTTGAAGAGAAAACACCAAAATATTGCTTTATTTCTTCATTTTCGAACGGAATAGTGTTCAAAAACGTTTTTTTATCTACATTTTTCGGTTTTGATAAAATCAGTAATCTTGCCTTTTTCTTAGATAATGATTGCTCTACAACTTCAAAATATTCACCAGCTATTTCTAGCATTTGTTTAGTGAAGTTTCTTGTCATAAATCCACAAGCAAGCGTTCCTGTTTTGTACATATTTTGTGCGCTATGGCTCAAAAACATTTCGAATAACCCTAATGATTTAGGAATTTTCATCAATCCGAGTTTAGCTTTTTTATCTGCTTTCTTCAATAAAGAAGTAGGGTGGAGGCAAGGTGAATCGATTTTATTAGTTTCAAAATTCTCCAGAGCAGATTTTTCTTGGCTCTTTAAGTCAGAGGCAAAATAAATTGTTCGAGGTGCTGAATGAGTAGCAAGGTATCCAAAAGAATCATTGTATATAATTACTGATTCAGGATCTTTTTCATTCAAAAAAGAAATTAATAATTCATCTGCAGCACTCCAAGCTCTTAGTGAGTTGTTAGTAGATTCTGGTACTCGGTTAATTGTTAATTCAGACATTATTTCATTTTTAGGGTATGTCCCATCTTGTCTCTCTTAGTTTCTAAGTAGCCTTTGTTGTGAGCGTTTGCTTCAATTTCTAGAGGTACATTCTCAACTATTTCTAGTCCGTAACCAATAAGTCCAGTTCTTTTCTTAGGATTGTTAGACATCAATTTCATTTTAGAAACTCCTAATTTTCTCAAAATTTGAGCTCCAATTCCATAGTCTCTTTGGTCTCCTTTGAATCCTAGTTTTAAATTAGCTTCTAAAGTATCATAACCTTCTTCTTGAAGTTTATAAGCTTTTAGTTTATTAAGCAATCCGATTCCTCTTCCTTCTTGGTTCATGTAAAGAATAACTCCTTTTCCAGCTTCTTCTACCATTTTCATAGCAGTTTGTAGTTGGGGTCCACAATCACATCTACATGATCCGAAAATATCTCCTGTCATACAGCTTGAGTGAACTCTTACAAGTACAGGCTCATCTTCTTTCCATTCTCCTTTTATCAAGGCTAAATGTTCTTTTCCATCTGTATTTTGAGAGAAGTGAACAAGTTCGAAATCTCCATATTCAGTTGGTAGTTTTATTTGAATTTGCTTTTCAACTAAACTCTCGTTTTGTAATCTGTAAGAAATCAAATCTTCAATAGAAATGATTTTCATGTCGTGCTTTTTGGCAATTACCATCAATTCTGGTAATCTGGCCATAGTTCCATCTTCATTTAATATTTCTACAATGATTCCAGCTTCTTCGAAACCAGCCATTCTCGAAATATCTACAGCAGCTTCAGTGTGACCTGCTCTTCTTAAAACTCCTCCATTTCTTGCTCTTAATGGGAAAATATGTCCAGGCTTTCCTAATTGACTAGGTTTTGTAGCTGGATCGATTAATGCTTTTATTGTTTTGTCTCTATCACTTGCAGAAATTCCGGTTGTGCAACCGTTTCCTAATAAATCAACCGAAATTGTAAATGGTGTTTCGTAGGGTGAATCATTATTTTGAACCATAAGTTCAAGTTCTAATTCTGCACATCTTTTTTCTGATAAAGGTGCGCAAATTAATCCACGACCATGAGTCGCCATAAAGTTGATTATCTCTGGAGTTGAGTTCCTTGCAGCAGTTAAAAAATCGCCTTCATTTTCTCTGTCCTCATCATCTACTACAATGATTACTTTTCCCGCTCTTATCTCGTCTAGCGCCTCTTCTATGGTATTTAGTTTGATATCTTCCATATTCTATTCCAAAATTTGTTTGGTATTGATAGTATAAAAGTACATTTTTTTTGATTGAATGTTGAGATTTTGTTAATGTTTATAGCTGATTTTGTACTTTAGTTTAAATGCCGATAGAGTTAAATTTTTATGCGATAACAATTGTCAATTATTCATTAAAAATTATCTTTGAAGTAAACCATGTATTAAATAACCCATTATGAAATTATTAGAAAACAAATTAGTCTTGATTACTGGAGCTTCCAAAGGAATTGGAAAAGGAATTGCAATTAAATGTGCTGAGCAAGGTGCAAACATTGCTTTTACTTATTTATCATCTCCGGATAAAGCCAAAGAAGTTGAAAATGAGTTGAATGCAATGGGAATTAAAGCCAAGGGATATCAATCAGATGCATCTGATTTTGATGCAGCACAAAAACTTGCTGAAGATGTGATGGCAGAATTTGGTCAAATTGATGCACTGGTAAACAATGCAGGAATTACCAAAGATGGTTTGTTAATGAGAATGACTGAGCAGGATTGGGATGATGTATTAAGAATAAACTTAAAGTCTATTTTTAATATGACTAAAGCTGTTCAAAGAACCATGTTGAAACAAAGAAAAGGTTCTATAATAAACTTAAGTTCTGTTGTTGGGGTAAATGGAAATGCTGGTCAATCAAATTATTCTGCTTCTAAAGCTGGAATTATTGGTTTTACTAAATCTATAGCTAAAGAATTAGGATCAAGAAATATAAGAAGTAATGCCATTGCACCAGGATTTATTGCTACCGAAATGACTGATAAATTAGATCAAGAAGTAGTTACTGGTTGGGTAAAAAATATTCCATTAAAAAGAGCTGGAACTCCAGATGATGTTGCTGATGTAGTTGTTTTCTTGGCTAGTGACATGAGTTCATATGTATCTGGACAAACGATTCACGTGTGTGGAGGAATGTTAACATAGTAAGTAGTCTAATAATCAAAAACAATTAATTTGAAATTACTCCTAAATTCACCTTTGTGGTATGTATTGCTATGTATAGCCATAGCAGGTTTAGGAGCGTTTTTACTTTATCGTAAAGACAGAAATTTAGCTGAGCTATCCACTTTGTGGAAAAGAGTTTTAGCTGCATTAAGATTTTTGAGTCTATTTTTTCTTGCGTTTTTATTATTAGAACCTCTTTTAGAGTATTCTAAAAAAAAGGTAGAAAAACCAATTATTGTTCTTGCTCACGATAACTCCGAATCTATGGTGTTTGCCAATGATTCTGTAGTTGTAAAATCACAATTAGAAGAGAGTTATAATTCGCTAAAAGCAAAATTATCTGCTGACTATGAAGTAGTTTCTTATTCGGTAGGAGATAAAGTAAGTGAGAATCCAACTTTTGATTTTAAGGATAAACAAACAAACTTATCAGAGTTTTTTACTGAAATACAAAACAGATATTACAACAGAAACCTTGGTGGAATTGTATTGGCTAGTGATGGAATTTACAACAGTGGTGGGAATCCAGTTTTCGAAGCTAAAAAGCTAAAGAACGTCCCTGTGTTTTCTATTCAAGTTGGTGATACTACTCCTCAAAAGGATTTATTAATCGAAGAGATTTCGCATAATAGATTGGTGTACAAAGGGAATAAGTTTCCTGTGGTTGTAACCGTGAAAGCAGAGCAATTAAATGGTGTTAAAACCAATGTAGTTGTCTCCAAAAATGGGAGAGTGCTGGGTAAAAAGCCTATCTCGGTTAATAATGATTTGTATTTAACTCAATCTAGTTTTGAGTTAGAAAGCGAAGGAACTGGACTTCAAAAATATGATGTAAGAGTTGAGACTGTTAACGGAGAATTTACAACTACCAATAATTACAAAAGCTTTTATGTAGATGTATTGGAGAGTAAACAAAAGATTTTGATCTTAGCTAATTCACCACATCCAGATATTAATGCACTTAAATTAGGATTTCAATCTAACGAAAATTATGAGGTGACGACAAATTTGGCTCAGGATTTTAAAGATAAAATTGAAGAATTTAGTTTAGTTGTTTTGTATAATTTGCCTTCGCAAAATGAAGGGCTTTCTTTGCTTAAAGACAAAGAAGTTCCATTGCTTTTGGTTGTGGGGAACCAAACAAATGTAAACTCATTTAATGCGCTTAAAAAAGGTGTTACTATAAATAATTCTAAAGAATTTACAGAGGCTCAAGCATACGTGAATACTGATTTTTCTCAATTTACAATAAGTCCAGGTTTAGTTTCTTTTGTTAATTCATTTCCGCCAGTTCAAGTACCTTTTACTCAGAAATATAGTGTGAGTAATTCCACTGAAACAGCAATTTACCAAAGAATAGGTCCTGTTAAAACTAAGTATCCGCTTTTGGCTTTTAATAAAAACGGAGCCTACAAAACTGGAATGTTATTGGGAGAAGGAATTTGGAGATGGAGATTACAAGATTATTCGAATAATGGTTCTTCTGATTTATTTAATGAATTGATTGTGCAAACTGCTCAGTATTTAGTTTCTAAGGAAGATAAAAGCTTGTTTAGAGTTTTTAGAAAAACAGCCTATTCCGAAAATGAAAAAGTACAATTTGAAGCAGAAGTATATAACAAGAGTTACGAATTGGTAACTACTTCTGATGCGAACATGAAAATTTTTAACGAGCAGAAAGAAGAGTTTTCGTACACTTTTTCTAAGGTTGGAGATAGTTATAAACTTAATTCAGGTTCATTAAAGCCAGGAAGTTATACGTATGTTGCCACATCAACAAGTAAAGGTGGTAAGCTCACGAGAACCGGAGAGTTTTCAGTAGAAGAATTAAAAGTTGAGCAAAATAATACGGTAGCCAACCACCAATTATTATTTAATTTAAGTGATGTAACTGGGGGAGAGGTTCTTTCTATTTCAGGATTATCATCCCTAGATGAAAAGCTTAAGAAGCAAGAAAACTTAGTAGATGTTATCTACCAAGAAAAAGATGTGGATGACTTAATTAATATGAAAGTGATTTTCTTTTTCATTCTACTTCTATTAGGAATAGAATGGTTTGTAAGAAAACGAAATGGTGGCTATTAATCTTTATACTTTTCTAGTTCTGGATTTAATATAATCATTAAAATGAACATTCATTTGGGTCAAAGGCATTGAAAATACGGGTACATCTTCGCTAATATTAGATTTAATATGAGCCACAATTTCAGAGAACATAAGAGATTTCGTTTGAGCTGTTATTACAGTATGCGAAGTCCTGATAATTTTATTATTTGTTTTTATATAATAACTGTTGTCCTCATCTATAGAAACGCTAGCAACAAGTTCCTGCTCTAGTAAAGAATGAACTAATTCTTGAGCTTTACTCATTAATTCGTTTTCGAGATATATGATTATGTTTACCATGTCTTTTAGTTTTATTAAAAATACATATTAGTATTCATATATTTTTATTTATACTTTATATGAAAGACATAAATATATTTTATGCATTGAGTGTTGAGCATAAAAAAAGACCCTTATTTCTAAGAGTCTTTCTAGTAGCGAGAAGGAGATTTGAACTCCTGACCTCCGGGTTATGAATCCGGTGCTCTAACCAACTGAGCTACCTCGCCATTTTTTTTCAGAGTGCAAATATAATAGAATAGTTAATTCTTTTAAAAATAATCACAATTAATCTTACTTTTGATTTCAATTCGTATCAAATTTAATCATGAACTACCTCGCACATCAATTCCTATCAGGGACAAACAAAGAAATTCGTGTTGGTAATTTTTTGGGAGATTTTATGAAATGGAAAGATTTAGAAGATTTTTCGGGAAATATCCTTTTAGGAATTGAGCTTCACAGAATAATTGATGAATTTACCGATATGCATGAAGCGGTTCATAGGAGTAAAAAGATACTGCATTCCAAACAAGGAAAGTATGCTTCCGTGTTGTTAGATATTTATTACGATTATTTTCTGGCTAAAAACTGGAGTAAATATTCGGAGCAACCTCTTAAGGAATTTGCAACAAGTGTATATGATGATTTTTGGGAGCTTAAAAATCACTTTCCAGAAAAAGTAATTTCTTTTTTGCCAAACATGAGAGAAAATGATTGGTTTACAAACTACGGAACTTACTGGGGAATTGATAAAGCCTTGCAAAGTATAGCGCGTAGAGCAAAATATTCCAATACGATTCAGGATTCTCTTATTCATCTTAAGGAATTAGAAGAAGAACTAGAAGCTGATTTCTTAATTTTTATGCCGCAGTTGAAACAAAGGTGTGATGATTTTTTAAAAGAAAAAGGATTGGACTAACACTTCCTTTTTAATTGATTTAAGTTTCTTTATTTTTATACAAACAAACCAAAATTATGGAGTTTATAACCAAAGAAGTAAATGAAGGTGTAGGAATGATAACCCTAAACCGACCAGATGTTTACAATAGTTTTAATATCCCAATGGCAAAAGAAGTGCAAGCTGCCTTGGATGAATTTGAAAAAGACGAAACAATAAGAGCTATTATCCTTACTGCAAATGGAAAAGGTTTTTGTGCAGGACAAGATTTAAAAGAAGCTACCGAAGAAGGTGGGCCAAGTATTGGAGAAATTGTAGATACTACTTACAATCCAATAATAATGAGATTAAGAAACATTGAAAAGCCAATTATTGGTGCAATAAATGGAGTAGCGGCAGGAGCAGGGGCAAACATTGCTTTAGCTTGTGACATTACTTTTGCAAGTAATAAGGCTAGTTTTATTCAGTCATTTAGTAGCATTGGATTAATTCCAGATAGTGGAGGAACGTTCTTTTTACCAAGATTAATTGGAATGCAAAGAGCAGCAGCTCACATGTTTTTGGCAGATAAATTTACTGCTGAAAAAGCTAAAGAGGTAGGAATGATTTACGAAGTGGTTGAGCACGATAGCTTAATGGAATCGGCAATGGAGTTTGCTAAATTATTAGCCAAACGACCAACCAAAGGTTTTGGACTTACCAAAAGAGCTTTGAATTTAGCATTGAATAACGATTTAGAAAGCCAATTGACTGTTGAAAGAAATTTACAAATTGAAGCAGCCAACACTTACGACAACAAAGAAGGGATTGCCGCATTTTTAGAAAAAAGAAAACCAGAGTTTAAAGGAAAGTAATATGAATATAGGAATTATAGGAGCAGGATCAATGGGATCGGGAATTGCGCAAGTAGCAGCCACTGCAGGAGAAGAAGTAATGGTTTTTGATACCAATGCAGCTTCACTGGATAAAGCGAGCGCTAGCCTTACCAAAATAATGAACCGATTGGTAGAGAAAGAAAGAGTAACTAGAAAAGAAGCAGATGATATTTTAGGTAGAATTACTTTTGTTGATAGCCTTGATTACTTGGAGAACTCGGAACTAGTTATCGAAGCAATTATCGAAAACTTAGAGGTTAAACAATCTGTATTTTCTCAATTAGAAGAATTAGTTTCTGATATATGTATCATTGCATCTAATACTTCTTCCTTATCAATTGCTTCTATTTCTTCAGCATGTAAGAATCCTGAGAGAGTAATTGGGATTCACTTTTTTAATCCGGCTCCACTAATGAAATTGGTAGAGATTATACCAAGTATTTCTACCGACCAAGAAGTTACTGATAAAGCAAAAGCTACTATCGATAGCTGGAAAAAGGTAACTGCACTAGTAAAAGATACACCAGGGTTTATTGTAAACCGTGTTGCTCGTCCGTTTTATGGAGAAGCATTAAGGATTTACGAAGAAGGAATTGCTGACTTTGCTACAATTGATTGGGCAATGAAAGAAATTGGTGGTTTCCGTATGGGACCATTTGAACTGATGGATTACATTGGTAATGATGTGAACTACACAGTTACCGAAACTGTATTTACTGCTTTCTATTTTGATCCTCGTTACAAACCTTCGTTTACACAAAAACGTTTTTCTGAAGCAGGGAGACTTGGAAGAAAAACTGGAAGAGGTTTTTATAATTATGGAGAAGGAACAACCAATCCTGAACCAAATAAGGACATGGATTTAGGTAAAAAAATATTCGAACGCATACAAGCCATGTTGATTAATGAAGCAGTAGATACTGTTTTTTGGCAAGTTGCAAGTGCCCAAGATATTGATTTAGCCATGCGATTTGGTACAAATTACCCAAAAGGGCTCTTGGCATGGTGTGATGAGATAGGTGCAAACAAGCCACTTACTATTCTCGAAAACCTTTACCAGACCTATGGTGAGGACAGATACAGACCAAGTAGTTTACTAAGGAAAATGGCAAAAGAAAATGCTTCGTTTTTTTAATGACTTTTATTTTTTGAGTAACCTAAACTTTTATATATTTGCAAACCTAATTGGAGAGGTGCCAGAGTGGTAATGGAGCAGATTGCTAATCTGTCGGCCTTAATTGGCCGCCAGGGTTCGAGTCCCTGTCTCTCCGCAAGTGAAAAAGCCCATTAACGAAAGTTGATGGGCTTTTTTGGTTTTAAATCGCTTCTCTTTTTTATAAAATATTTTTTTCAAATTATTCTTAACTTCGTGTAATTGCTAATGGCTCAATACACTATGATAAATAGGTTCAAAATATTCTCTTTGTTAATTACCATGTTGGTCTGTCAAGGAACTTTATTTTCTCAAAGAACTTTTGTGAAAAGTATTGAAACGAATAAGAGAAATCGAAGCGTATTTGTTTTTGCTAGTGGTAATAGTCCAATTGTATGGCAAACAGATAGCTTATCCTTATCTAAATACGATAAATGTGGTAGCGAAATTTGGCACAAACAATACAAATTCACTACTCCAAATCGAATTGTTTTAAAGTCAGGATTCAAAACGTTAATGAATGGAAAGTTTGTATTTGTAACAACAGAAAACTACACTAATTATAGAAATTCTAGAGTTACATTAATAGATTCTAACGGAAATATAAGTTGGAGTAAATCTTTTAGAATGGCTAATAGTACTATGGTCTCTTATTCAGTAATGCAAAATTCATCCGGAGATTTATTTATTTTCGGGAGCAAGAATGCTATTGGTGGCGGGCCTTCAAACTGCTTTATTTATAAATTAAATTTAAACGGAAATGTACTTTGGTCTAAATCATATTCAATAGGAGGGACTTGGGGAGGAGCAATTCTAACCTCCGACCAAGGAATATTGATGCGAACAGGATTGCAGTTTATTAAGATTAACTCTTTGGGTAATGTACAATGGTCAACTTCCATTAGTGATTTGGGAAGCTATTTTTTTGCTGCACCTATAGAGGTTAGTGATGGTTATATTTTTACTGGAACAAATAGTGGAACCTCTTTGAGTATGAGTTTTTATAAACTTGATAAACAAGGAAACTTACCTGCTCTGCATAAAAAAACAATTACACTTAATAGTATTCATAGAAGCTTGACTTTAAAAACCGATTCTTCTTTCGTATGTGTATTAAATGCTAGTTTAACTAGACAGTTTCCTACTATTATTGAGATGGATAAGGATTTGAATATTGTTAAAAAGAACACGTTACATTTGTCTAATTCAACAGTAAAGCTTCTAGGTACAGGAATTGCATTTTTATCTGATGGAACGCCAATTGTATCAGGAATTACAGATTCTGCATTTAATAATAAATCTTTTTTTGGGCTTCTTACTACCGATTATAAATTGGGATGTGATACCTCTATTTATGATTCTACTTTTATACAAACGATTACTCAAACTACACTTACAGTTACTTCGGTAAATACAGCCTCTTTAGTTGAAGAAGATTCATCCTATACGGAGATGACATTAAACTTTGCCTTAAAAACTTTGTGCGAAGACAATACTTTTTCATTAGATCTTGGAGCAGACACTACTATTTGTCCAAATTCAAGTATAGTATTATATAACAAATCAAGTGAAAGGTATGATCAGTACACTTGGTCAACTGGAGCAAATACTCCTTCAATATCAGTGAATATGGCTGGAGTTTATTGGCTAACCGCTACTGATAATTGTTCTGGTGTAACCATTAGCGATACTATCTTGGTTGGTATTTCTAACTTTCCAATTCCTTCTGATTCTACTATGGATACTGTTATTTGTAATAACGAATACATAACAATAAATGCTCAAATCCCTATGGGAATTTACCTGTGGCAAGATAATTCCTCACTACCATATTTTGTAGCTGATAAGCCTGGAAATTACTATGTAGATATTACTTCTGATAATTGTACCCAAAGGTTTAATTACACTATTAAGAGTTGTAGTGGCTTGTTTATCCCCAATGTTTTTTCACCAAATGGAGACAACATAAATGATATGTTTACTATTAGGTATTTAGGTTTCGATTCCTACAACTTATTAATTTACAACAGATGGGGTGATATAGTTTTCGAATCCAATGACAGAGATATTCATTGGAATGGTGATTTTAATAACAAGATAGTTTCGCAAGGAGTTTACTTTTATGTCTTATCAATTGGGGAGAAACGACATAAAGGAAATGTTTCGGTTTTTAGGTAGAAAGAATAATATTTGAGGGTTCTAATCTCGCTTTTCCGCAAGTAAAAAGCCGACTAACATAAGTTGATGGGCTTTTTTGGTTTTAAATATTATAGAAAAGAATTATTTAATTTTTTTGGTAGTCTATTATAATTGAAGAAGAATTTACTTTTTGTTAATTGTCTAATACATCCTCATCTTTATAAGGTTTTGAATAACCTTTATAATAAGTAAGATAATTGCTTAATAATATTATTCCAGTTAAAGAAATGTAAGAAATAAATCCTACTGTAAAAACATATTTATTTGAAGTTATTATGGCACTATCACCAGTTTTAATATGCATCATTTCTGAAAACATACCTCCAATAATTAAACTAAGTAAAACCCTAAACCATACTTTTTTAATTAATTTCATTATGAATATTATTAAAAATAATTAAACAACCTTAATCAAATTCCCTTCGAATTCAATTTCGTCTCCTTTACGCACTTTATAACGCATGCGAGTTTCTAGTTCTCCATTACAGAATACCAATTCCTCTCGTACTACTTCTTTGGCTTCTCCACCGCTTCCTACAAGCGAAAGCACTTTAAGTAACTGAATTAATTGAATGTATTCTTCGGTAAGTACGAATTCGTGTTCTTTCAAGAGGGAGGGAGGTTATATAATTTCTTTAATTTCTTGCTTTACATAATCCAAAGCAATTTGAGAAGGTGATTTTGGTAACACCATCATTTTCTCAAATATATCGCGAGTCAAATCATTTCCACTCGAATCTTTATCCATAGAATTTGCAGCCATGTTTACAATACGAATCGTTTCTTCTTTGGCTTGTTTCACCAAGTTCCAAGCGTTTTCGCTAATGTAAATCTGTTGAGCAACATTATGCTCATATTCTTGTCTTATGTTGTTTAAAAGCGCTCCGTGTAGCTGAGCCGAAGTCATTTCACCTTCTTTAGTTCTCATTACTAAACTGCTAGGTTCAATTCGTTCCATAAACAAAACAATTCTCTCGTAAGCCTGTAGCTTAAGTGGGAATAAGTGTTTCTCTTTTTCATCAACTGCCTTTGTTGGTTGATGTGCTGGTTGTGGAGTAGGAGCAGGAGTTTGTGAAGCAGTTTTTTTATTAAAACCACCAACAATTATGTAAAAGATAAATCCAGAGCCAAGAATGACCGCAAGAATTATAACCAGCAACATGATGTCTTTAGATTCCATAGGTTTAGTATTATTCTACCGTTACAGATTTAGCCAAGTTTCTTGGTTGATCCACATTACACTCTCTCATTACTGCCATGTGGTAACTCAATAACTGGAATGGTACTGTTGCTAAAATTGGCGCAAATTGTTCTTCCGTATGAGGAATTTCAATAACGTGATCGGCAACAACTTTTACATCTTCGTCACCTTGAGTTACGATTGCAATAATCTTCCCTTTTCTTGCTTTCACTTCTTGGATGTTACTTACTACTTTTTCGTAAGAAGGGCCTTTTGTAGCTACGACAAATACTGGCATTTCTTCATCAATTAAAGCAATTGGTCCATGCTTCATTTCAGCAGCCGGATAACCTTCTGCGTGTATGTATGAGATTTCTTTTAGTTTCAAAGCACCTTCTAAGGCAACTGGGAAATTATACCCTCTTCCAAGATAAAGTGCATTGTCTACATCTTTATAAATAGCAGCAATTTCTTTACATAAATCATCCGATTTAAGAACTTCAGCTACTTTTTCTGGAATAGATTCTAATTCAAAAAGTAATCTATTCAGTTTAGATTTTTCAATAGTTCCTTTCTTCTGAGCTAGGCTAAGAGCCAATAGCGACAGTACAGTTACTTGTGCAGTAAATGCTTTAGTAGATGCAACTCCAATTTCTGGACCTGCGTGTGTGTATGAACCTGCGTGAGTTTCTCTTGATATAGTAGAACCTACCACATTACAAATTCCTAGGATAGTTGCTCCTTTAGATTTTGCCAATTTAATAGCAGCTAAAGTATCAGCAGTTTCACCCGATTGAGATATTGCTAATACAATGTCATTTTCATTTATAATTGGATTTCTATATCTGAATTCCGAAGCATATTCTACTTCTACATTTATTCTTGCAAGGTCTTCTATTAAATATTCCCCTACTAATCCTGCATGCCATGATGTACCGCAAGCAATAATTATTATTCTGTTAGCATCAAGTATTTTATTAGCGTATTCTTCAATTCCACCAAGGGATACAAAACCTTTTTGAGCATTTATTCTTCCTCTCATACAATCGAGGATGGTTTTTGGTTGCTCAAATATTTCTTTTAGCATAAAGTGAGGGTAACCTCCTTTTTCTAATACATCCAGTTTCATTTGTAATTCCTGAATAGCTGGAGAAATATCTTGGTTGTTCAATTTCTTGATTTTCAACCCATCTTTTTTACTGATAATTGCAATCTCTTCATCTTCTAAATACACAACATTCTTAGTGTATTCAATAATTGGAGTAGCATCAGATCCTACATAAAAATCATCCTCTCCAATTCCAATAACCAAAGGGCTACTTTTTTTGGCAAGAACTAATTCATCAGGATTATTTTTATCCATAACTACAATAGCATAAGCACCTACAACTTCAGTCAGTGATAATCTTACTGCTTCGAATAGACTTACGTTTTCTTGTTTTTTTACTTCTTCAATTAAATGAATAAGTACTTCGGTATCGGTATCACTCAAAAATTTGTGACCTCTTTTTTCTAGTTCTTTTTTTAAACTAGCGTAGTTCTCGATAATTCCATTGTGAATAAGAACAAGGTTACCATCACCTGATGCATGCGGGTGAGCATTTTCATCATTTGCTGGACCATGAGTTGCCCATCTTGTGTGGCCAATTCCAATTGTTCCTGTAGTACTTTGTTCACCAATAAACTCTTCGAGATTGGCAACTTTCCCTTTTCTTTTATAAAATTTTAAATCTTTGTCTTCACCAGATATGGCGATTCCTGAACTGTCGTATCCTCTGTATTCGAGTCTTTTAAGTCCTTTTATTAAGATGTCGTAGGCTTGTTTTTCACCTACATAACCTACAATTCCACACATAGTTTATGTATTTAGTATTTGGTATAAGTAATTGTCAGTTGTGGTTGTGCAACCAAAGATCCACTTCCGTAAAGAACTGAACGATTTGGTGTAACCATTGCTGAAATAGTTTCTAATGTTAGCGTGTTGTTTGGAATTAATCCAGTAAGCACTGCATTTACATAACGCGTGATAATAAACTCGTATTGTTCATCATCTTCGTTATAAGCTCCGCCTACATTTTGTAATCCAGCAAGTCCAGAAAACTGAGTTTGGTCTGGTAATAAATATTTTTCTCCATCTTCATTTCTTACAATTAACATTTGTTCAATTGGTTCAAAAGTTGAAGAACTTGCAGTGTTAACTGGCATAGTTAAAACAGCTTTATTAATAATGATATTTGAATCTTTAAGGTTCATAATATCAGTTAATTCAATTTGAGTTTTAAGTCCTTTTAATCCTTGAACATAAACTTCTGTGATTCCTAATGTTGAGTCTAATAGTTGTGGCGCAACCATAGTTCCTGTGTAATCGTGAGTGTTTAAATTTACTCTAGCACAATTGGTATTCATCAATAAGTTGAAAAAAAGTGTATCACTTGTTACCGTGTTTCTGTAATATAAAGTAACATTAGAGTTAGCAGATATTAAGTTGAACAATAATATTGCTCCTGAACCATTTGCTTGTCCTGGGTTATTTACTTTAACTTCTATTCCTTTAAGAAACTGTGCAAAGCTTGTATTGTTACTTAATGTTGCATTTCCACTTTCGTTAAGAATTAGTTGTCCAAAACTGTTATCTAATTTCAATCTCAATTGAGCCGAAACGGTATCAGTTCCATTAAAAACTTTACTAGTTGGGTTAGGAGTTAATGTTCCTTTACCACTTTCAACCAAGTTTGTACCTGCGTTAGTAAATGTAGTTCCATTATAGTAAGTAGAATCAATATCTATATTGTCTGAAACTTCGTACACTTCAAAAGTTTGTGCATCAAGGTTTCCGTAATGATCAAAGTATTCTAAAGTAAGTACTATTGAATCCAATACTATATCAGATAAAGAACCTCCACTTGTAAAATCTACGTTTTCAACAGGAAGTCTAAGTTGAGTAAAAAAGCTTGATTCAGTTTTACCTAATTCTGCATCCTTCATACTTCCCAAAGTAGAAACAGAAAGTTCATCTGCTTTAAGCGAATCAGCTTCTTTGGTGTAAGTATTTATTGTGAAATTGGTTAACTGAGAAACATTTATGTCTTCATTTTGTAATTCAGATCCAATAAAATTGTCTCCTTTCTTACAACTTAGGGCAAAAATAAATACGGAAACCCAAATGGCTTTCCGTATTATATGTGGTGATGAAATAGAATTCATTCGGTAATTATCGTTTTAGTTTATTCAGCTAATTTAGCGTCTTTTTCAATGATTTCGTCATAAAATTTGGCGCAATCTTCGTGATGTTGCTCCGAGTTAACAAACTTTAACGTATCAATTTTAGTTTTGCTAACGTAATCAGTTATTTCAGTTTCGATATCATCAGAAAATAAAACAATACCATCAGAATAATCGATAGCAGTTTTTGTTAAGTTGATGTAATCAGCTTTTTCTTTTAAGTGTGATAAGTGTTCGTCAGTAACACCATCAAATTTTAAAATGTCTTCAGTATTTTTATCTAAAGTTCCAGCAAATTTATCTTCATAAATTGAGCTAATTATTTTGGTATTAGCGTAATGTGGTTCGTCCTTAAAATGCGTTTTAAGATACATTGGTAAAAATGAAGTCATCCAACCGTGACAGTGAATTACATCAGGAATCCAACCTAATTTTTTAACCGTTTCTAAAGTTCCTCTGATAAAGAAAACAGCTCTTTGTACGTTATCGTCAAATGTTTTTCCTTTTTCATCTTTAGCAATGAATTTTCTTTTGAAAAACTCTGGGTTATCAATAAAATAAACTTGCATTTTAGCAGAAGGAATAGAAGCTACTTTTATGATTAATGGATGATCAACATCATTAATAATCATGTTCATTCCAGAAAGCCTTATTACTTCATGAAGCTGATTTCTTCTTTCGTTTACCAAGCCATATCGAGGCATAAATACTCTGATTTCCTTTCCACTTTCCTGCGTCTTTTGAGCCAGGTTTTTTACATTAGAAGAAATTTCCGAAGCTTTTAAGAACGGAGTTACTTCTTGCGAGATATATAAGATTCTTTTTTTAGTACTCATCTGTAATTCTATGATTTTGGATTTGTTTAAACTTAAACTTCACAAAAGTACAAAAAAATGTCCGAAAAATCAATATTTTCAGTTAGTTTAGCTACGTACAAACGCAATTAATTAATGAAGTTTACCGACAATACCCAAGAACTAAAATCCTTTCTTAAAACAGAGAGGAATAATGGCAAAATTATAGGTTTTGTTCCTACTATGGGAGCTTTGCACATGGGACATTCATCATTGATAAAAAAAGCAAGAGCCCAATGTGATATTGTGGTGTGTAGTATTTTTGTAAATCCAACTCAATTTAATCAAGCAAAAGACTTGGAAAAATATCCAAGAACTCTTGAAGCTGATAAAGCTTTAATCGAGGAGTTTTGCGATTATTTGTATTCACCAGCTTCTGTTAAAGAAGTTTATGGTGAAGAAATAGTGTTGAAAGAATTCGATTTTGTAGGATTAGAAAACGAATTAGAGGGTGAGTTTAGACCAGGTCATTTTCAAGGAATGGCAAATGTTGTGAGTTTATTATTTGAAATAGTAGAGCCAAACAAAGCATACTTCGGACTTAAGGATTATCAGCAGTTTACTATTGTTACCAAATTAGTAGAGTTGATGAATGTGGAGATTGAGATTGTGGGATGTGATATAATCCGTGAGAATAACGGACTAGCAAGAAGTTCCAGAAATGAGTTGCTTACTGAAAATGGGAGGGAAGTTTCTTCCGTTATTAGTTATGCACTAAATTATATAAAGCTTTATCATTCTAGTTTTTCGGTAACCGAAATTACAGATATTGCTAAATCTATGATTGAAGGAATATTAGAGGTTGAATATTTAGAGGTTAGAGATGCTAAGACTTTGAAAGAAGTGAAAGATTGGAATAACGTAAATGGTAATTTTGTTTCGTTTGCAGGTATGATTGATGGGGTAAGACTCATAGATAATATTAGATTTTAATGGATTGGATAACAATACATAGTGTAACTTATCCTTCGGAGGCTCACACAATTAAAATGCAACTTGAAGTTGAGGGTTATAAAGTTTATCTTAAAGATGAACTCACTGTGCAAGTCGATAATTTTATTCCAATGCAATTGGAGGTGTTAAGATTCAAGTAGCGAAAGAAAATGCAAAAGAAGCTCATCAATTTTTGTTTGACTTAGGTTATATTAAAAAACAAAGTGATCGTCCATCATTTTTACAAAAAGTAAATAAGTTCACTGAAAAAATACCTGGATTAAAAACTTTGATTCCTGAATTAAGATTGATGGTTGTAATTGGAGTTCCTCTTTTAATTCTTCTTGTTTCAGTTTTTTATTATCAGCCAAGTATCAAAAGTCAGCTAGCTAATAGTGAGTGGTGTATTGAAAAAGTAATACATGGAGATAAAGCTTTTATTCCTAACACAAATTATGGCGAAACAGGAGTTGTTCAATATAGATTTTTGGAGACAGGTAAGTGCAAGGAAAGTTGTAAGATAAATGAAGGTCAATTGACTTTTCCTGGATTTAATACAGAGTCTTTTAACGCATTTTATTTTATCGAAGGTGATAGAATGACAATAAGCGGTTCAGAGATTTTCGGTTACTTCATGGATGGGGAATATGAAGTAGAGATTGTAAAAAACAGATTAGTACTGATTTCTGATAAGACTAAAATTATCGGGAAAAGACAAGCTGAACAACAATTAATGCCTTGGTTATAAGAATTTTTCTACATAAATCTCTTAAAAAAAGCTACACCTTCTTGTGTTAATCGATTGTAATACTTTACTCCGTCTTTCTTAAATATGATGTAACTACTAGTATCGGAAATTGATACTTCAGCATCCATATAAAAATCATCATCTACCAATACCATTAGGTAAGCAGTGTTTTGAGCATTAAACTCAGTAGTTGCAACTCCTTGTAAAAATGATAAAAAATAGTTGGTTCATTTAATCCTGGTAAAGTGAAAGTTTTTGATGACTGATACATTGTTGCTTCAATTCCAGACCCTTTTGTTTTAAGGATATTAAACATCTCAACAGGTAAAGGATAAACAGTTATCACTTTATTAGTTGTGTCTATTTGTTTAATAGTGTCCTGAGCAAATCCAAACTGGATTGTTAGGGCAAGAATTAAAGTAAGAAATATTTTCATCAGTATTATTTTAGATAAAAATAAGCTCAGTTATTGAATTTTATCCACTTTATAACCTTTTGATAACAATGTTTCTATAAAGTTTCCTCTACCAGATAGGTTAGTAGCATTAAGTGTTATGAAGCATTTTTCTTGAATTAAATTAGAGTCAATTGCTCTAACCCAAAACGTATGTTTCTTGGTGTAAAAGTTAGCGTAATTCGTTTTTTGATAAGGAAAAGTGTTTATGGTTACTTCTTGAATTTTTTCCAAATCACCTTCTTTATAAGCTTCTGCAATATTGTTTTTATAATCGTTAGAAAATGATTCAACAATTCCGATAGTTCGCATAAAACCTAATTGTTCTTCATCACTAATTTGTGATTGTGTTCGGTAAAAATCTTGGTAAGTTTCTAATCCAACAATGTTCTTTTTATTACCCATTGCTTGTTTCATGAAGTACTGTTCAAAATAAAAGTTATTCTGATTATTGTTGTAAAGCGCATCTTGAAGGTAGAATATAAGTCTTGTTCTATTGCTATCTGGTGATAGCAGGTTGTTGGTTTTTGACTTATTAAATTCTGTAATTAAGTTTTGTAAATAATCAAAATCAACATCTTCCATCACGTCTTTCAAAGTCTGGTTCATGCCAATTTCAAGCTCTTGTTTTGTAAGCAAAAAGTCAGAGTTTTTAATGTCTATTTGAGTGATATAAGTTGTTGCTTCGTTAAATTTATTGGTGATTAATTCATTTAATAAATCTCCATTTTCAGATTTATCCATATAATCAATCGTTCCTATCAAATAGGATTTTGGTCCATCCTCTTTAGTTATTTCCCAAACTGGGATATCTGCATGGTTAGAACAAGAGAAAAGAAGTCCAAAAAATAATGTGGCTAAAGTTATATTTCTCATTATAAGGAGTTTATTTGTTTAATTAATCTGTGTTTCCTAATAGATAAAAGTAACTTAAATTTGGGTAAAATCAAACTGCTTAGCTCTTAGTTCAAATTGGATTATGGGTTAGTAATTTTTCAATTAACTAGCTTTAGTTATCTTTAGTCACAAATCAATTTGCTGTTTATGACTCCCATTTTTATTTTCTCTATTCTCATTGGATATTTCTTGGTTTTAATTGGAATTTCTTATTTCACAAGTCGTGGAGCTGATAACGATTCTTTTTACCTTGGTAATAAACAATCACCTTGGTATTTAGTTGCTTTTGGAATGATTGGCGCTTCACTTTCGGGTATTACTTTTATCTCTATTCCTGGTTGGGTAGGAGAGTCCGCCAAACAATTTGGGTACATGCAAATGGTATTTGGTTACCTAGTTGGTTACATGGTAATTGCTTATGTACTGTTGCCTTTGTATTATAAAATGAATGTAACTTCTATCTATACCTATTTAGCAAAAAGGTTTGGTGTAGAAGCCCACAAAATTGGTGCTGTTTACTTTTTACTTTCCCGAATTACTGGAGCTTCTATTAGGTTACTTTTGGTAGCTAATGTTCTTCAAGAGTTTGTGTTCAATGATTTTGGGATTCCATTTGCTGTTACAGTACTTATTTCAATACTATTAATATGGGTATACACCTATAAAGGAGGGATTAAAACCATTATTTGGACAGATACTCTTCAGACTTTATTTATGCTTCTTTCGTTAGGATTAACCTTTTGGTTTTTATCCAAAGAGCTCGATTTTTCTCAATCTGGAGGAATGGTGCAAACCATTGCAGATAGTGGGTATTCTAAAATTTTCTTTTTTGATGATTGGAAAAGTGGAGCACATTTTTCTAAAATGTTTTTGGGTGGTATTTTTATAGCAATCGGTATGACTGGTCTAGATCAGGATATGATGCAAAAGAATTTAAGTTGCAAAAACCTGAAGGCTGCACAAACTAATATGGTTTCATTTAGTATTGTCTTGGTTTTTATTAACCTTATTTTCTTAGCTCTTGGAGCTCTGTTGTATTTGTATGCAGCAAAAGAAGGAATCGTAGTTCCAGAAAAATCTGATCTACTGTTTCCAGAAATAGCCTTGAATAGTAATTTACCAATTGGAGTTGGAGTTCTGTTTTTATTAGGTTTAATTGCAGCAGCTTATTCCTCTGCAGATTCAGCATTAACATCTTTAACTACATCAGTTTGTGTAGATTTTTTAGATACGGAGGATGCCAAAGTATCCAAAAAGAAAAGGATGACCATTCATATAATTATGTCTGTAGTATTGTTCTTAACCGTACTAATTTTAAATGCGACTCTAGATGAAAGTGCTATTTGGCAATTAATTAGGTTAGCTGGTTTTACTTATGGTCCGCTAATTGGATTGTTCTTTTTCGGAATATTAACTAAGTATAAATTGAGGAAGCAGCTGATTGTTTTAGCTTGTCTTATTCCTCCAGTTTTATCTTATTTTATTGATAAAAATTCTGTTGAATTATTCAATGGATTTAAATTTGGAGGTTCGCTTATTATCCTAAATGCAATCATTACATTCTTATGCCTGTTTTTGATTTCGGATGGTAAGGTAGAATCTAAGAATTAAAGCCTTCTATTAAAGAAATAAACTCTGGTAATTCCATTATTTCCTCATGATATTCGAGTAAATTCCTGTGAGCATCAAAATCTTGACCAAGACATTCTTCTAGTAAGCTGTATGCTTTTTTCCCTTTACCCAAAAGCAAGTAATAGGCAACAAGTCTATATTTAACTTGAATATTGTCTGTATGCTTTTCTGAAAATTCTATAGCCTCCGTAATAGAAATATTTTCGGCAATAAAATTTGATAGATCAAGCCAAATTTGTTGGTTGTTTTCTTTGTTGAACTTATCGGCATTAAGATATGCTTGATAAGCATCTTCTTGATGTTCTAGCTTATTATAAACTTCTCCGGCTACATACCAACATGATGAGCTTTTAGGATAAAGACCAATCGCTTTTTCGATAAAAGGAACCGACTGAGCAGTGTATCCTTGTTTGTCTTTAATAATGGCCATTCCAACTAAAGCTTCTTGCATGTCTTCGTTAATAGAAAGTGCAATTTCAAAGCTTTTTTCAGCCTCTGGGAAGTTTTCTAGCTTCTCGTAACATTCGCCAATATAACAAAAGGTAATAGCTTGGTTGTCTTCGTATTCAAAGGTTTTATAATAGCACTCTAATGCTTGTCCGTACTCATTAAGATTAAAATGAGAGTTCCCTTTATTGAAATATGCTGAGGCAAAATCCTCTTTTATTATTGTTGCGTAATCAAAAGCAAAAACCGCTTTTTTAAATTCTTTTCTTTCGTTATGAACTATTCCTAAGTTGTACCAACCATTGTAAGAGTAAGGATTTTCATCCAAAAATTTATTGTAGTATTTAATGCATTCATCTTGTTGACCTAGCTCTTCATAGAAATATGCGATTTCAAAAAGTAGAGTGTCTTCTTCTGGATTTTCTTCCAATGCAAGTTTTAAATATTTAAGTGCATTGTCATAATCTTGTGTTGATTCAAACTCCCAAGCTAAGTCATTGTATATAAGTTCTAAGCCTTCATTTCCTCCTTTGTTAATATAATCAAGGTAGTATTCAATAGATTTATCGTGTGATCCTTCGTAGCTATAAATCTCCGCTTTTAATATAATTACCTCAAGGTTGTTTGGATCAATTTCTTCTGATGCTTCAGCAAATTTCAATGCATTTTTATAATCACCTTGAGCAGTATAAACTTGTGCTAAGTGTAGTTTTATTTCTGCAGAAATAGGGTGTAGGTTTAGTCCAATTCTAAGAACAGCAAGAGCTTTTTTTGTCAATCCTTTTTCAAGATAATAGCTAGAAACATTTCCGATTTCTTCTACATCTAAATAAAAAGAATCTTTGTTTTTTAATTTAAGCTCAATACTCTTAATCAAAGAGTCAAACTCTTCGTTATTATCTTCAAAATCATTCATTCCACTGGTTTCTTTAGATGACTACTTGTACGACTTTTTTAGTCTCAAAGAATTCCTCTTCGAAATACGAAGGTAAGGAATAAGATTTGTGTTTTTTTCTTACTTCGCTTAATTCTTCGGTTAAATCTCCACCTTTAAGATACAAAATTCCATTTGGTAATTCGTTCTTATTTTGAGATTTAATTTTCGTTTTTATCCATCCTATAAATGGATCCAGTCTTGTAACGGCTCGGCTAACAACAAAATCGTATTTATCCTTTACTTGTTCAGCTCTTTGGTGAGTGGCAGTTACGTTTTTTAACCCCAATGAGGTTGCAACTTCATTTACTACCTTAATTTTTTTTCCTATAGAATCTACTAAATGAAACTTACATTTAGGAAACATAATTGCTAATGGAATCCCAGGAAATCCTCCTCCTGTTCCTACATCTAAAATATGAGTTCCTGGTTTAAACTTCATTACTTTGGCAATTCCTAATGAGTGAAGAACATGCCTTTCATAAAAATTATCAATATCCTTTCGGCTAATAACGTTTATTTGAGCATTCCACTCTTCATACAAAGGTTTTAGTTGCTCCAATTGAGATAGTTGAATCTCATTTAACTCTGGAAAATAATGGGCTATTCTATCAAATTCCATATTAAATGTAATCCATTTTTGGTTTAATTATTTCCTCAAGAGTTTTTCTTGCTCTGTATAATTGAGCTTTAACAGTTCCTAGCGATAAATCAAGTTCAGTAGAAATTTCGTCATAAGATAATCCTCTAAAATATCTCATTTCTATAAGTAGTTTGTACTGAGGTTTTAGTTCTTCCACTATTTCCCTCATTAATTTAAACTTCTGGTTTCTTATTGCTTCTTCTTCTGGATTTCTTCCTGTTGATGGTAAAAATATAAATGGAGCTCCATCTACTTCAAAATCTTGATCAATGGAAGTAGTGTCCATTTTCTTTTTTCTTAAATGATCGATACAGTTATTTGACGCAATTCTAAAAAGCCAAGTACTAAATGCAAATTTTGGTGCGTATTGTTCCAAATTCATGAACGCTTTACCAAATGCTTCAAGAGTTAAATCCTCAGCATCATCTTTATTCCTAACCATTTTTAATAACATAAAATAGATGGAATCTTTATAGCGCCCCATTAATTCTGTATAAGCGCTATCATCCTTTTTATGGATGGCCCTTTGAATTAATTCGTAATCTCCTTTTGCTTTAGCTGAAAAATTTTCTCCTACCAATGTTTTAATATTTATGCTTAAATTAAAGTTAAACAAATTAATACTCCCATGTAATTATTGAACGGTTACTTACAAACTTTAAATTGTTATTATTTTTTTGATATTGGATTTCAATGTTCGTAAAAGTATTAGTTTTGTTGTAATTACAATAAATAAGAATATCACTTTTATGAAGTTTAATTTATTAACCACTGATAAAGATACACGTGCAAGAGCAGGAGAAATTACAACCGAACACGGAAAAATAGAAACTCCTATTTTTATGCCCGTAGGTACTGCTGGAACAGTAAAAGGTGTGCATCAAAGAGAGTTAGATGAAGATATCCAAGCACAAATTATTTTAGGAAACACCTATCATTTGTACCTAAGACCTGGTTTGGATATTCTAGAAAAAGCAGGAGGGCTTCATAAATTTAATGGTTGGGATAAACCAATATTAACCGATTCTGGAGGGTATCAAGTTTATTCTTTATCAGGAAGAAGAAAGATTATTGAAAAAGGAGTAGAGTTTAAATCACACATTGATGGGTCTAAACATTTTTTTACTCCTGAATATGCAATGGATATCCAGAGAACTATTGGAGCTGATATAATAATGGCTTTTGATGAATGTACTCCATACCCATGTGATTATAAGTATGCAAAACGATCTATGGAAATGACTCATAGATGGTTAAAAAGATGTTGCACACGTTTTGATGAAACTGATGCTAAATATGGATATAGCCAAACGTTATTCCCTATAGTTCAAGGGAGTGTGTATGATGACTTAAGAGAAAGATCAGCAGAATTTATTGCTAGTATGGATCGTGAAGGGAATGCAATTGGTGGACTTTCTGTTGGAGAGCCTGCAGAAGATATGTACAAGCACACTGATATTGTGACTAAGATATTACCATCCGATAAGCCTAGATACTTAATGGGAGTTGGTACTCCAATTAATATTTTGGAAACAATAGCATTGGGAATTGATATGTTTGATTGTGTAATGCCAACAAGAAACGCCAGAAATGGTATGTTGTTCACAAGCGAAGGATTTATAAATATTAGAAACAAAAAGTGGGCAGATGATTTTTCTCCTATTGATCCTAATGGAACTTCTTATGTAGATTCTTTTTACAATAAAGCTTATTTAAGGCACTTGGTAGTTTCTAAAGAAATTTTAGGAGCACAAATTGCTAGTATACACAATTTATCGTTTTATATTTGGTTAGTGAAGGAAGCCAGAAAGCACATTATTGCTGGTGACTTTCATCCTTGGAAAACTGAAATGGTTCGTAAAATGGCGACAAGACTTTAAAAGAATTATGCTAAAGACTATAGATTGGTATATCATCAAAAAAATATTGAAAACTTTTGTTTTCTCTTTGGTTGGTATGCTTGCTATTATTTTAGTTTTTGATTTATCAGAAAAAATTGTTCTGTTTATTGATTCTAACATGACTCTTTGGGAGCTTATTACAGAATATTTTATTGGGTTTATAGTTCATATTGGAAACATGTTTTTTCCGCTCTTTGTTCTTATTACTGTTGTTTTGGTCACGCTAAAACTTAATCAAAGGAGTGAGATTACTGCAATCTTAAGTTCGGGAATCAGCTTTAATCGACTGCTTAGGCCTTTCTTTGTTGGTATAGGAATTATTGTAGCTTTTTCATTTTTAATCAACTTCTTCTTTTTACCAAAAGCCAATAAATCGCGAATGGCTTTTGAAAATAAGCATACTCCCTACGCTTCCGTTTTGGCAGGAGTTCATTTTGAGGTAGTTCCAGGAACTATTGTTTCTTATAAAAACTACAATTTTAGAGAGATGAGGTCTGTATCGGAGATGTGGGTAGATAACTTTAAGAAAGACGAAAACGGAAAGTTTTATTTAGCCTCATCACTTTATGCTAACTATGCCTATGGAGATAGTATTAGTCAGAATTTTAGTTTGAAAAACGTAACAGAAAGGTATATTCTTCCTACTGGTGATAGTGTTCTTAAGTACAGTACTTTGGATACCACTTTGCCTTTTGGGCTCAAAGATTTGGGTCAGAGAAATGAAGTAGTCTCTACCATGTATGTAAATGAGTTAATAGCTTATCGAAATAAAGAAAAGCAGAAAGGATCTGCAATTGTGCCTTTTATCGAAATTGAAATTTTTGCCAGATCTGCAAATCCATTGTCATTATTTATACTTGGGCTTTTAGGTATTTGTATGAGTATTTCTCCTGCAAGAAGCAAAGTCGGAGTTACAATTCTTCTAGGGATTCTATCTGTTGCATTGTACTTTGTTTTCAATAGGTTTTCTACTGTTTATGCAACCAATGCTGGGCTAAATACTTTTCTTGCTGTTTGGATCCCCAATTTTATTCTGTTGGCTTTTGGTATATTTTTGTACATCCGTACTCCAAAATAAAATTGTTTCTTCAAAAATCCGATTAATTTCTCAATAGTATTCAGTCAGTTTAGTTAAATTTAAGGAGATTTTGCTAATCTATTAATTACTCATTTGATGAAAAGGTTTTTAATTCTCATATTAATAAGTTGTTTTCTAACTAGTTTGTTTAGTCAAAACCCAGGTAATGTAGGCACAGTAAATCTTACTGCTTGGTGGAAACCAGATAATTTGATGTTAGGTAATGTAACTGCCTGGACTACTACTTTTCCAGTAGGAGCTGGAGCAATTACCGTAAATGATAATACAGCTCCTTATCCTTCAGCAACAAATACTCCATTAGGTAATTCGTCTAATTATAACACCACTATTGAATTTGCTGCAAATTCTAATGCTGCAATTAAAGCATTACAAAATACGAATACACTTAATTTATTAGATAACAGAAATAGTGCGAGCCAAGGAACTTTTTTTGCTGTTTATTATTTCCCCACATTCATTAGAAATAATAATCATATTATACTCTATAATGAAACCTCAGGAGATGCCATTCAGTTAAGGAATTTGGGAGGAAGTGGAAGGCTGGCTTTAGGTAGAGGATTGGGTGTGAATGTAAATGCAACCAGAAACTGGGTAGAAAATAATACTCCGACAATCATTTCAACTAAAGGGAATAGAGGGGGAGCTGGAACTATGTTTGCTTATGAAAATTCTAGTTTGTTTACTACAAGTTCAGCATCACAATCCTCTGGTCAGATTGGACTTCATTTTGGATTAATGCCAGGGAATGCAAATTCACCTTTTAATGGGTATTTAAGCGAGTTCATTTTTTATAATACCAATCTTTCAGCCATTGATATGAGTAAAGTCCATTCCTACTTAGGTGTTAAATACGGAATAACACTTGATAATACGGGAGGAGGAACGCAAGGAGATTATCTTTCTACTAATGGAGCCCTAATTTGGGACGCTTCTGACAATCCAAATTATCACAATGATGTAGTTGGGATAGGAAAAGATGGGAGCCAAGCATTATTACAAAAACAATCTCACAGTTTTGATGATATTACAAGGATTTATATTGATGCTTTACAAACTAATAATGCGGCTAATGTTGGAGTTTTTAATAACGACACTTCCTATGTAATTATAGGAACTAATGGAGGATTGCTTTGTAATACTTTAGCTACAGGTTCTGAATTACCTCCCACTCCTTTATTCAACTCAAGGATAGAAAGAGAATGGAAAGTAACTAAAACAAATTTTTCTCAAACCTTTAATTGTGACATTACAATAAGCCCATGTGCAATAGGAATTGATTTTGATACCACATGTCTTGCTTTATTAGTAGATGATGATGGCGATTTTACAAATGCTACTGCATATAATTCTACAAGTGGTTTAGTTTTTTCAATGGTTGGTAATACAATTACTGTTTCAGGAATTTCCAATCTTCACATTCCTGATAATAGTACAAGATATATAACATTGGCATCTGTTACTTTTACAAAAGAACTAGGCAATGACATTATAAAGTGTGAAGGTGATAGTATTGTTTTGGATGCAGGGAATGATGGTGCAACTTATCTATGGAATACTGGAGCTACAACTAAAACTATTAAGATTCTTAATCCAGGTTCCTATTGGGTTAGAGTATCTTCTAATGGTTGTTTTGATTATGATACTATTTTAGTAACTGATCAGCAAGTCACAGCTTCCTTTTTTACTTTTGATACAGAAGGTTGTATTCCTTTAACATCTAATTTCACTGATATATCGTTAATTAATTTTGGTTCTGTAACTAACTGGAATTGGAATTTTGGTGATGGTAATACTTCTGCATCACAGTATCCATCAAATACATATGTTGCTCCAGGATTATACACTGTTTCGCTATCCGTAACCTCAGATTTAGGTTGTACTGATGATAGTTTGATAAACGCATATATTACGGTACATCCTCAATCTGTAGCTGATTTTAGCTTTTCTCCAAGTTTTGCTGCTCCAAGAGATTTAATAACATTCATTAATTTATCTACAAATGCGGCTTCATACAAATGGTATTTTGGTGATGGAGATTCGTCTATATTAGTTGATCCAATACATATTTATGCTGAGGAAGGAACTTATTCCATTACACTTATTGCAATTAGCCCAAATGGGTGTAATGATACAGTAAGCTTTAGTATTGAAATAAAAAGGGATAATTATTTCGCTCCAAATAGTTTCACACCAGATGATGATGGGGTTAATGACGAATGGAGAATTGTAGGACTTGAAGAAGCAAGAAATTATATGTTATTAATATTTGATAGGTGGGGAGAGTTAGTTTTTGAATCTACTGACCCAACCGATAGCTGGGATGGAAAATACCTTGGGGAAATATGTATGGCAGACATTTATATTTGGAAAGTAAAATTCCAAACTGAAGGAGTATCTGTAAATGAATATACTGGGCATATTAATTTAATGAGGTAACAAATAGCAATAAAAAACCCCGAAGAATATTAAATTCTTCGGGGTTTTACTTTAAAATAAAGTCTAATTATTTATCGATTACTTAGCAATACCAATTGCTCTTTTCTCTCTAATTACCGTTACCCTAACTTGTCCTGGGTAAGTCATATCCGTTTGTATTTTCTGAGAAATTTCAAAAGCTAATTCATCAGCTCTCTTGTCCGAAACCTGAGCACTTTCTACCATAACTCTAAGTTCTCTTCCAGCTTGTATTGCAAATGCTTTACTAACTCCATCATAACTCAATGCAGTAGTTTCCAAATCTTTTATTCTTTGGATATACGATTCTACAACTTCTCTTCTTGCTCCTGGACGTGCTCCAGAAATAGCATCACAAACCTGAATAATTGGAGAATACAAAGTCGTCATTTCCATTTCATCATGGTGTGCCCCAATTGCGTTAACAACATCTGGTTTCTCTCCATATTTCTCAGCCCATTTAGCCCCAAGGATTGCGTGTGGCAATTCTGGTTCGTCTTCTGGTACTTTTCCAATATCGTGAAGTAATCCTGCTCTCTTAGCCGTTTTAGGATTCAATCCTAGCTCGCTTGCCATAGTTGCACAAAGGTTGGCGACTTCTCTTGAGTGTTGCAGTAAGTTTTGTCCGTAAGATGATCTGTATTTCATTCTACCAACTAATCTAATTAACTCAGGGTGTAATCCATGAATTCCTAAATCGATACATGTTTTCTTTCCAGTTTCAACAATTTCATCATCCAGTGATTTCTTTGTTTTCTTAACTACTTCTTCAATTCTTGCTGGGTGAATTCTTCCATCCGATACCAATTGGTGAAGCGATAGTCTTGCAATCTCTCTTCTAATTGGATCAAAACAAGAAAGGATGATTGCTTCTGGTGTATCATCAACAATGATTTCAACTCCAGTAGCAGCCTCTAGTGCTCTAATGTTTCTTCCTTCTCTACCAATAATTCTACCTTTTACTTCATCACTAGGGATGTTAAAAATAGATACCGAATTCTCTACTGCTTTTTCAGTAGCAACTCTTTGTATAGTTTGGATTACAATCTTTTTTGCTTCCTGGTTTGCAGAAAGTTTAGCTTCATCAGCAATAGTTTTAACGTAAGCCATAGCATCTGTTTTGGCTTCATCTTTCAATGCTTCTACCAATTGAGCTTTAGCTTCATCTTTACTGTAACCAGATAGCTTTTCAAGTTCATTAACTTGTTTTTCTTGTCTTTTAGAAAGGTCTTCTCTTTTAGCAGTAACTGCCTCTAATTGACTTTCTAAATCACCTTTAACTCTATCTAAAGATTTTTCCTTTTTAGAAGTTTCTTCAAGCTTCTGAGAAATTTGTTTCTCTTTACTTTTGATTCTATCTTCAGCCGATTGAATCTTTCTGTTTCTATCGTTTACAGAAGTTTCGTGCTTTTCCTTAAGAGCTAAGAATTTTTCTTTTGCTTGTAAGATTTTCTCTTGTTTAATTCCTTCTTGCTTACTTTTTACTTCGGCAAGCATTCCATCTTTTTCTTTTTTTAGTAATCCTTTAGAAAAAGAAAAAACTGCAATTCCACCAATTATGAGACCTACAATGGCTCCAATTAGTATACTTAATACATCCATTTTATAATTATTTTATTAGTTCAACAATAAAACAATAGTCAAGAAAAGTATGGGTTGATTTAGGCGAGTGCTTCGTCAAGTTTACTCAAGATATCGTCCAGTTCTTTGGAGTTATCTTTAGTTGGTGTTGGCTCGGCTTTTGGTGTGTTTTGAAGCTTGGTTGCGAACTCTAAGCAAGTCATAGCAAGTAAATCTTGGGAATCGGTAATTTTATATTGGCTTTTAAGTTTTTTAATGTTTTCAGCTATTTTCTCAGCTGAAATCTCCACAGTTTTTTCTTCACTTTCCGAAACTGTAAGAGGATAAACTCTATCTCCAATTTTTATTTTAACGTTCTTTTGACTCATTCAAAACAATATATTAACTCTTAAGCAATGCTAAGCATTCCTCAATCTCCTTTATCATTCCATTGATTTTCGCCTCATCTAGGTTGCTAGCTCTAGCAGGCACATTTCCATCAATTGTTTTTAAATTCTCTACTTTCATTTCAAGCGAAGAATACTTCTTTGCCAAATCACCTTTTTCTTCTTTCAGTAATTTATTCTCTTCTAGCAAACTCTCAACTTCAGATTGCTTCTGATTCTTGAGGGCTATTAGCTCACTAACTTTTTGAGAAATTTGGTCTAGTTTTTGGTCTTCAGTACTCATATCCACTTTTAATGAAGAGATTATACGAATTTACTAATACTAATCTAATTCAGCTAATTTTATTTTTGTTTTATGCCAAGTCCTAAGTGAATAACTTTTTTTAGAAATAAATATAAATGCTACCAAAACTCTATTTTTGTTTTATGATAAATATGAAAGCTAACATCCTGTTAATCTCTTTATTATTTGCTTTGTTCTCGGTTAACAGTGCTTTTAGTCAAGAAAATACTTACCCACAAGATTTTCGATCACCAATGAATATTTCATTAATTGTAGCGGGAAACTTTGGAGAAGTTCGTTCCAATCACTTTCATACAGGGATAGATTTTAAAACTCAAGGTGTAGAAGGAAAAAATATTTATGCAATTGGTGATGGATATGTTTCTAGAATTGGATATTCTCATTATGGATATGGAAGAGTTTTGTACATAACCCATCCAAATGGGTATACAAGTGTTTATGCTCACCTTTCTAAATTCAATAGTGCTATCTCTAAGTTTGTAAAAGAACATCAATATGCTATTCAAGAAGAAACATTTACCGTTTATTTAGATTCTAACGACTTAGTTGTTGAAAAAGGACAAATCATTGCCTTAAGCGGAAACTCTGGAAGTTCATTTGCTCCACATCTTCATTTCGAAATAAGAGAGACTTTATCCGAGAATCCAATGAACCCTTTGCTTTTTGGATATAAAATAATTGATACAAAAAAGCCAATGATTAATAATCTTAAGGTCTATCCTTTGGATGATTATTCTATGGTAAATGGAAAACAAAACTCAGTAATTATTCCTGTAAAGAAAACCAAAGCTGGCGGTTATTACATTAATGAAAGTATAACTGGATATGGAAATGTAGGTTGTGCTTTACATTCCACAGATAGGTTAAATGCTCGTAATGTTTGCGGTTTGTACTCTTTGGATTTATCGGTAAATGGCGATCATTTGTATGGTCACACCATGAAGCGATTAGATTTTTCTACAAGCCGATATGTTAATCATCATGTAGATTACCAGAGGCATAAACAGTATAACAATTCGTTTCATAAATCTTTTTTGCAAGGAAATAACTACTTGGATATTTATAACCAAGTTAATGATGGGATAACCAATATTGAGGATGATTCTACCTACAAGTTTAATTATGTAGCCAAAGATTATTCGGGTAATGCTTCTACTTTAAATTTTAAAATAAAAGGAGATTCTGCAGGATACGAAAAGCTCACCAGTACAGAGACAACTTGTGATAATTACTTTAGATATAACGAATCTAATTACTTGCAAAAACAAGGGTTTGCTTTAATGATGACACCAAATACTATCTACGAAGATTTATGTGTGAATTATAAATCAGAAGTAAACGGAAAATATCTATCGGCCATTCATACTGTGGGAACAAGATATGCAGGTATTCACCAGACTTATAAAATAATCCTTACTCCAACACAAGAGATTGATTCTGTTTATCTGGAGAAACTATTGATTGTGTCCATTGATGATAAAGGAAAAATAGCTGATCGAGGAGGAGATTATCAGTTAGGAACTGTAACGACAAGAGTTAAAGAATTTGGGAGCTTTGCCATTATGATGGATACTACTAAGCCAGTTCTTAATTTAATGTCCGATACTACCAAGCTTACCAAAAACAGTAAGTTGGTTTTTAAAATTGGAGATAATTTATCAGGGATTCAGAGTTACAATGCAACACTTGATGGAGATTGGATACTAACTGAGTACGACCGTAAAAAGGCCAGATGGACTATTTCCTTATCAGAAGTAGAAAATTTAAAGGCTGGGACTCACAATTTACAAGTAGAGGTAATTGATGAAAAAGGGAATTCTAATTTCCAGAGTTTGGAGATAACTATTAATTAAACCTTAGTCTTCACTTTCTTCCAATCCTTAATTTGCCAATTGGTATAACAAGTTGCAACCAAATTACCTTCTGTATCGTGAAGTTTTACTTCGCACTTTTTGTAAGTTACTCCATCCTTTTCAAGTGTAGCTTTTATTTCTTTTACCATTTCATCTGTAAACTCGTAATAAGCAGTAATGTCGGTTTTGGCCTGGTAGTGAAATTTTATTTCTAGCGATTCCATTATCAATCGGTAGTTTTTCATGCCTAGTTTGTAAAGTAAAACTAATCCAGTGCAAAACTCTGCACAAGTTGCCATTCCGCAAGCGTGAATTCCTTTTATGTGGTTATGGTTTACTTTCCTTTTTGGAATAATAGTAGTGAAAGAATCTTCTGTTATTTTGGCAATTCTAATTCCGTGAGGTTTATTAAACGGAATAAATCTGTGTAAACCAAAATTCAATTTCCACATCCCGAAAGAGGAAGTTTTTGCGTTTTCTACTATTTTATTAAAATCCATAAATTAAAATTGGTTTAGGTTTTACACACTATAAAATCATGTATTACGTGTTAAAGGTATGAAAACTAATAAAAGAATTATTACCGCTATTGCATTGTTGACTTTGTTCTTAGTAGGTGTGAGTTGCACAAGCTCAAAATCTGTGCGTAAATGTGATGGAAAGAAAGGACAGAAGACTAGAATGGGAACGATTTAATTCGGGCTTATAAATCTTATAATTTTCTCTTCATAAATTCGACAACAATCTATATTATTTTGTAATTTTGAATGATTAAAAATAACACTCAAAAACAAAATAAATTATGTCAGTATTAGTAGGAAAAAAAGCACCATTATTTAGTGCACCCGCTTTAATAAACGGAAACG